>VTLG01005366.1_pt1 | contig 19338 bp, 23 predicted proteins | sample 4694571 | NCBI WGS metagenome assembly VTLG01 (sample SAMN12604809, study PRJNA352737) | marine metagenome | biome: ENVO:00000447; feature: ENVO:00000209|ENVO:00000569|ENVO:01000036; material: ENVO:00002151; isolation source: viral sequences binned using virsorter ...
AATCGTCGCGGACAAGGTTAGCTCCAGCCTACCGGTGGATAGTGTGTGGCACGGTAGGGTTACCCGTAAGACGGTCAAGCGAGCGGTCATGACCACACCCTATGGGGTGACCAAGGCTGGCATTGCTGACCAGCTACGGGCTGATGGGTTCTGTCGTAACATGACGGACCCCATTACTGCGAGCCACGAGCTACGTGACTACATACTGGATGCCCTGGATGGAACCATCGTTAAAGGTGTGGAGATAATGGGCTGGTTTAAGGATGTGGCTAAGGTCCTTTCCCAAGATGCCAAGGGCGTTGCTTGGGAGACACCGACGGGTTCTGTCATCCGGATGAAATATCAGGAGACTAAGGATACTCGCGTGACTACACCCATGGGGCGGCTTAGGTTAAATCTGCCCGAAGGTAAGTGTCCCAAAGTAGCTACAGTTAAGCAGACTAATAGTGTGAGTCCTAATATCATACATTCGTTTGATGCCTCACACCTGGCACTTGTTATCCTCAGATTTGAGGGCGTAGTGGGGGCCGTTCACGACAGCTACGGGACCCATGCATGTGACGTGGATGAGTTACTTGAGGCAACCAAGGAGGAGTTCATTAACATCTACTCACGAGACTGGTTCGGTATACTCCGTGCCAGTTTTATCTTTCATTCAGACCGTCCATCTGTACCCCAAGCACCTAAGCGCGGGGGGCTGGACATTACGGACGTGAGGGCGTCGAACTACTTCTTTGCGTAGACGACCCTTATAAGTCCCCTATAGGTAGAATAACTGCAACCAACCGGAGATTGACATTATGTCGAAGCCTATCAAGTACCCGTTCATCGTTACCCCTCGCGCCTTCGCAGCGTTCACATGGCTGGAAAAGCCAGACACTGCGTTTGGCGATAAGAAGTACAAGGTGACACTGGTGTTTAATAAGGACGACCTGACCAAGGGTCGCATCGAACGCGGCGAGAAAATACTGAGTGGACCGGATTGGTTCAAGTACATCATTGAGCTGTGTAGTAAGCACGGTGTCCCCAGCGTGCCCGGTCAGCGTGGCTGTCCTATTAAAGACGGTGACAAGATGACCGACAAGGATGGGAACGCACGCGAGCAGTTCGCCAACTCTTGGGTAATTCAACTCAAGTCTGGCTTCAAGCCTGGCCTTGTGGACACCAAGGGTAATACGCTCCCACCGACCGTGAGTGTCCTGAACGGTGATGTCATCAAGGCAGTCATCGTACCGGCATACCGCCACGTCAACGGTAGTGACTATCTGTCCTTATACCTCAACACAGTGGTACTGGTCGATAAGCGAGTTGAATCTAAGCTGGACCCATCAGTGTTTGGTGAAGATGACGCCTACGTCGTACCACAGGATGAGCTGGCAGCCGTACTTAGTGACTCGGACACTGATACCGCTGAGGTCTACACGGAAGAGGAAATTGACTTTTAACATAGAGATTCCCGTGACCCCGGTGCCTGCGGCGAGGCCAAGGGTACCGAGGTACGGGAAACCCTACTACACCGGTAAGTACCGGGACTTTCGCTCTCAGATGGATGTGTGGGTGTCACAACAGGCACCCACCATCCTACTTGAGGGTCCACTGACGGTGACCGCTGAGTTCATTTGTAAGAAACCAGCTAAGCCCGCCAACCCGTACCCAATCGGGGACATCGATAACTACCTGAAAGCTATATGGGACAGTCTGCAAGGCAGGTTGTATTTCCGCGATGATAAGCAGATTGAGACAGTCCACGCGCACAAGCGATTCACCGAGAGTGAATACCCCCGTATCTTGCTAACCATCGAGGAGAACTAACATGACTGCCGCTAAGGCACCAGTGGAGTCTGTACAGATTCCATATATCGGACGCAATGGACGTCCACTACACCGGGTGACTGAAAGTCAACGCCGGTGGTACACCAAGAACATGAGTGAAGCCGAGGCTTCAGAACTGATGCTGTACTTCGAGGAGATTGAAGGGCGCGTCCAGTTCTACCAGTCCGAGCGCGTGAACATACGCGCCCAGTCAGTCAAGTTACTGTCGTTTAACGAAGGGACCCCCTTGGAAGAGCGCCAAGACCGGCTCAAAGAAGTAGATGAGCTACGGGCTCAGTACGTCGAGTTCCTAGAGAACATTGTCACATTAAAGGCTACCGTCGTGGAGTACACGCCAGGCGAGCCACTTGTATTGGAACCGCTAATTTGAGGTAGACTATGAGGAACATCAATGAGGTATTCATCCACTGCTCAGCGACCATGCCCCACCTGGACATCGGTGTCGAAGAGATACGCCGGTGGCACAAGGCACGAGGCTGGCGTGACGTGGGTTACCACTGGGTCATCCGGCGAGACGGTACGGTTGAGCAGGGACGGCCCGAGTCTCAGGTCGGAGCCCATGCCCGCCTACATAACCGGCACTCGATAGGTGTGTGTCTCGTCGGCGGTATCAGCGAAGACATGGAACCCGAGGCGAACTACACCGACGCACAGTGGGAGTCTTTGGAGACCCTGGTTGAGGACCTTATGGACCGATACGAACTGTGGAGTTCCCATGTTAGAGGTCACAACGAGGTCAGCACCAAGGCGTGCCCGTGCTTCAACGTTCCCGACTGGGTACGGAACACGCTCTACTGGGACAGCCCAGAGCCCGAGGTTGAACCAGAGGTCTGTCCCCACTGTGGAGTTCCCATGTTAAATGGCAATCAGGAGATGTAATGAGTAAGTTTAGAGAAACGAAGTTACCATGTGAGAACTGCGGGTCATCAGACGCACGCGCCATTTACCACAGTGGCGTATCAATCTGCTTTAGCTGCGGTGAACGCCACGCGCCGCAGGCTGAGCATGCTAGTGTAGGGAAGCGCGACTTCAAACGGGGACGCTTTGTAGCCCTAAAAAAGCGTGGCATACGCGAGGAGACCTGTCGTCGCTATGGGTATGAACTCAGCGACGACAACAAGTGCCAGATTGCACCGTACTACGATACGAGTGGAAGGCTGGTAGCACAGAAGCTGCGAACCCCGGACAAGAAATTCAGCATCACTGGCGACGCCGGGAAGATGGGCCTGTTCGGGGCACAGCTAATGCGACGGGGTGGCAAGCTGGTTGTCATTACCGAGGGTGAGATAGACGCCTTGTCTGTCTCACAAGCGCTGGGTAACACATGGCCTGTGGTCTCGTTACCCAATGGTGCACAGAACCTGAAGCCTCTTAAGGATTCCTTGGAGTTACTGGAGACATTCGAAAGGGTGGTTCTGTGTTTTGACAACGATGAGCCCGGGTACACTGCAACCGAAGCAGCGCTCGGGCTGCTTTCGCCCGGGAAGGCATATGTTACCGACCTAGGTGGAGTAAAGGATGCAAATGAGTTACTTAAACAGGACCCGGCGGCGTTACGTAACGCTATCTGGGCGGCTCGGGAGCATAGACCGGATGGCGTCGTTAATTTACAGGAGTATGAGGAACGCATACGTGCGCCTGTCAAGCAAGGTACACAGTATCCGTGGGATGGACTGAACAAGTACCTGTTCGGCTACCGTCCACAGGAACTGGTCACGTGGTGTGCTGGTACTGGTGTCGGTAAGTCTGCCGTTGTCAGTGAACTGGCGTACGACATGATTGTTAATAAGGGCCTTAAGGTGGGACTTATTTACCTGGAGGAATCAATAGAGCGTACAGCACGTAGACTGATGGCTATCCACATGGACAAGCCTATCCATCTACCCGATGTTGAACCGACAGAGGAGGAGTTTAATGACGCTTGGAGCGCCACTATGGGGACCGGACGGGTTGTCGCCTGGGACCACTTTGGTTCAGCCGACGTGGATTTACTGGCTAACCGAGTTCGTTGGCTGCGGAATGGCTTCGATGTTGACGTGGTCATACTCGACCATATCAGCATGGTCGTCTCAGGCGCTGACCTCGATGCCGACGAGCGGCGTCTACTCGATGTTGCTATGACAAACCTGCGGTCATTGACGCAAGAGACGGGACTGACGATTCACAACGTCAGTCACTTGAAGCGCGGTAACGGTACACCACATGAGGAGGGGGGTCATGTATCACTACAGCACTTACGTGGTACTCAGGCTATCGGCCAACTATCTGACGCAGTGATTGGTCTGGAACGAAACCAACAGGCCGACGGTACGGACCGAAACCTCACCGGTATAAGAGTATTGAAGAATCGGTTTGCTGGACTGACAGGTAGCGCCTGCCAGCTACGGTTCAACCCTATCACCCACCGTCTCACTGAAGTGGACGAGTGTAGTAAAAAACCAACCCAAGAGATGAATGGAGATTTCTAACATGAGTATTGCAATCAATCAAATGAACCTCGTCCGTAAGATCCTGGACACCAATGGCAGTATCTCAAAGCTAGAGGCCGGTCACCTGAACATTGGCAATATCAACGATGTCATTATGCGGCTACGTAACACCGGTATGCTGATTGAGACTCAGCGCAGGAAGGACCCGATTGGCCGTAAGTACACCCGCTGGGTCAAGTTACATGCGTAGTCACGCGTACTTCGCTGGGTTCTTCGATGGTGATGGGTCGGTAGTCAGGGACCACCAGCGGGCACGCCTGAGGGTGTCCGGGTGTCATCTCCCGGCCATGCTGGCGTTCCGGGAGATGTACGGTGGGGCTGTGACTTACGAGCGCAGTTCGTCCGAGAGGCCCAACTGTAAGCCCAAGTATACGTGGGGTAGTCACGGTTCAACCGAGGCTGTCCTGCGGGAGTGGCTACAGGTGGACACCAGTTCAACCGAGTTCCTCACAGGCTACTTCGACGCCGAGGGATGTATCCACGGGGTAAGGAAGCAGGCGCGTATGCAAGCCGGGGGTTATGACCCCCGCGTAGCCCTACTACTACGGGACAGGTTTGATGGGATAGTTTGCGCCAGCGTATCCGACAAGGGGTACCACAGCGTAGGTAAGCCCGCATACCTGTGGCTCAGCAACAAAGCCACTATCCAACACGCACTGGAGACACTGGAGCCACTTATGATTGAGAAGCGGGAACAAGCACAGGTCGCACTACGCTACTACGCTGGTGAGATAACCAGCGATGAGATGGACGAGCAACTGAGGGGACTGAAGAAGGTCACCTTCCCACTGGAAGAGTGGGCACATGTAATCGACGGCAAGTACGGCACGCGAGGGGACAACAATGACGACACTGGTCTTCGACATAGAAGCAAACGGGCTGCTACCGGAACTGACCCAGGTCTGGCAATTGACCGTCGCGGAGGAGATGGATGGTAAGTGGGAGTATTGTAGCTACCACGGTGATACCTTGGCTCGCGGTTACCGTCGCCTGGCTGACGCTGATGTATTGGTTGGTCATAACCTCATCACATACGACATCCCGGCGTTACGGAAGGTGGGTGCGTGTGACCTCGACCTTTATCGTGTCGTGGATACTCTTGTCCTCAGTCGGTTGGGTAACCCTGAGCGTACTGGCGGTCATTCACTAGCAGCTTGGGGTGAAACCTTCGGTGTACCCAAGCCTATCCATGAGGACTGGTCCCAGTGGTCACCGGAGATGGAACACCGTTGTATGGAGGACACCCGCATCAACGTCATGGTCTGGGAGAAGCTCAAGCCTATGCTTGAGAAGATGCCTGAGGCTGTGGACATTGAGCACAAGGTGGCTATCAGCATTGACCGCATGTGTCGTGATGGTATCACCTTCGATGTTGATGGTGCATACAAGTTGCTGGGCGAGATGTTGACAGAAGCTGAGCAACAGCGCAGTGAGGTCGACGCCTTGATGCCCTGGGTGTACAAGCCCAAGGGTCAAGTGAAGTCATTGAAGCGTCCACCCAATCGAGCACATTGGGCATATGGCATACTCGATGATGGGGTAAAGTTCCAGGAGGTACAGCACGTTAAGCTAAGTGTCGGCTCTAGGCAGGACGTGGTCCGATACCTCAAGGGGACCCATAGTTGGGTACCACAGCAGTTCACCAAGACCGGACAGCCGATGGTGAGCGATGAGGTATTACGGGAGCTACCGTACCCGGAAGCTCAGACCTTGGCTAATTACTTTAAGACGGTCAAGATTCTGGGCTATCTAAACGGTGAACCTACAAAGACCGGACGCGGTGGCGGCTGGTTACATCACGTAACAGGCGAGGGCAAACTACATGCCAAGTTTATCCCACTCACGGCTGTCACAGGAAGGCCGTCGTGTGTGTCTCCAAATCTTCAACAAGTTCCTACAGAACCCCGAGTTCGTAGACTATTCGGTCCCCGTCAAGGATGGAAACTTGTTGGCGTCGATGCAGACGGACAGGAACTACGATGCCTTGGGCATTACCTTTCCCGATGGGACGAAGGTGACTATGGTCGTGAGGTCACCGATGGGGATATACACACCAGAGTCCAGCATCTCATCGGGTTTAACTCCCGAGGTATAACGAAGAACGTGGAGTACGGCCTCATCTATGGTGCAGGTAATCCCAAGTTAGGATTCATCGCACTACAGGATGCCCTCTCAGTAGGCAAGACCCTAGAGGGGGACCTCGCGGTGGTCGGAGCCAAGATACGTAAGCGCCTTATGAAAGGTATCCCTGCTTTACAGAAGCTGATTGATGCGGTCCAGGCCAAGGCCAAACGTGATGGTAAGCTCAAGGGGATGGACGGTCGTACACTATGGGTACGTTCAGCCCACTCTGCGTTAAACCTCGTTCTCCAGTCCAGCGGTATCATCCACATGAAGAAGGCTATCGCCATGATGGACGACGCTCTCCTGGAGGCAGGGCTGACTCGAGGCGAGCACTACAACTTGGTGCTCTGGGTTCACGACGAGTTACAGTTCGAAGTGATGGAAGAGCACGCTGATACACTCGGTAAGGTAGCGGCATCGGTCATTGAGCGTGCAGCCCAGGAGCTAGGGTTTCGCGTACCCATGACCGGGTCGTACGACATTGGTACAAATTGGAGTGAAACACATTGAGTAGAGCTATTTTGGATGCGGACGTCATTGCTTACATGGCGGCTGCTGGCGCGGCGGAAGAGCCCGACATCTGGGGTGAAGGTGAGACTATCACTCAGTTTGAAAGTGCGTGCCGTAGGGCAAACAACATGGTCGAGGGATGGTTGGAGGCAGCAGAATGTACTGTCCCCAAGTTAGCCTTTAGTGGACCGAGCGCACTCAACTTCCGTCGTAGGATTCACTCCACGTACAAGCACAACCGTACGAAAGATAAGCCTGAATATTACGCAGAGTTGGTAGATTACCTGATGGACACATACCATTACGAGCAATACCCAACCCTAGAGGGGGATGACATCCTTGGGATGCACATGGGTGAGGGCTGGGTAGCCGTGTCTACGGACAAAGACATGCGTACTGTCCCGGGCTCGTTTGTTCGTATCAAGTACGACGGAAGTACCGAGCGGTACGAGAGCACCGAAGACGATGCCAATTACTTCTGGATGTCCCAGACACTTACTGGAGATACCGTTGACGGATACAAAGGATGCCCGGGGTGTGGGCCAAAGGGTGCAACCGCATGTCTTCCAAGTCCCGGTGCGAGTCTCAGTCAACTCTGGGTCGCCGTCGTTCAGCGTTACGAAGGAGCCTGGCGTAAACCAGGGCCCCGTAAGAAGTTCATCACCGGACACCCTGAAGATGAAGCACTAATGAATGCACGCGCAGCGCGTATATTACGGTTAAATGAATTCAACACCGACACACGGGAGGTTACTCTATGGAGGCCATAAAAACGACGGTTCAGATTGGAGATGAGCCCACTGCGGACGAGGTCCGGGCTGTACGTGAGGAGGGGTGGAACCTGAACCCGTGGTATATGGTAGGTGGTAAGCACTACGTGTCCACTAATCTTCAGCCATGGGACGTCATAGTCTCTTGGCAACACCCAGACCAGGGGCCCTTTGAGGGGTACCTCTGGGGTAACGCGTTGAAGTACCTACAGCGGTACCGACGCAAAGGTAAACCAGTGCAGGACCTGGAAAAGGCCAAGCACTACATCGAACAACTGTTACGGGAACTGGACAATGAACATAATTAATTTTAAGAAGCCTGAGGGTCCCGAGATGTACTATGCTAGCGTCGTTTACAAAGATGATACCCGAGAGAAGTACGTTGTTGAAGGAGTTCAGCCGGAAGACGACATGCTATGGATGGTACACGATGATGAATCTTTGACCCTAGTATCTATAAGCAACATCAAGTCCGTTACTGTAACCCCAATTAAGGAGACACAATAGTGGGACCAGAAACTGAAATTGGTAAATGGATTCACCAATGGAAGTACCGGCAAAAGGGCGAAGATTTCCGTGAGTTTAGCAACCGAGTATCTGGAGCGCTGACTGAGACACGGGACGAGTTCGTTACCTTCCGTGACATTATTCGTAACCAGAGGTTTCTCCCGGGTGGACGTATCCAATCTGCCGTGGGTTCAGCCCGTGAGGTTACACCATACAATTGCTTCGTCATGGACACTATAGAGGATGACACTTCGAGTATCCTCAAAGCACATGCTGATGCGTTTAACACAATGAGACTTGGAGGTGGTGTTGGCTACGACTTCTCACGATTACGACCGGCTGGGGACCGGATACGAAGCTTGGACTCTATCGCATCCGGACCTGTATCGTTCATGGGAATGTTCGACGCTGCGTGTAAAACCATCTCATCAGCAGGCCATAGGCGTGGTGCCCAAATGGGAGTGCTCCGCGTGGACCACCCGGACATTCAGGAGTTCATCCACGCGAAACAAAACAGTACTAACCTCACGGCGTTCAACGTCAGTGTGGGGATTACTGATGAGTTTATGGAAGCGGTTCGTTCAGGGTCTCGATTCACTCTCCGCTTCAACGGCGAGTCTAGGGGCTCCGTACACGCACCTACTCTGTGGGAGCAAATCATGCGGAGCACATGGGACTGGGCAGAACCCGGGGTCCTATTCATCGACCGCATCAACAAAACCAACAACCTCCGATACTGTGAGACTATCTCAGCCACCAACCCGTGTGGAGAGCAGCCGTTACCACCCAACGGTGCATGTCTACTCGGGTCGTTCAACTTGGTAAAATACGTTATCCCTCAGGAAGTAGGGTACGTGTTTGACTGGTTTGCATTACAGGAAGACATTTCTTCTGTGGTACGTGCGATGGACCGGGTGATTGACGTGGCAACCTACCCCCTGGAGGAGCAGGAGTTGGAAGCCAAGAATAAGCGCCGGATGGGGCTGGGTATCACCGGGCTGGCTAACGCGGGTGAAGTACTTGGGTTTCCCTACGGCTCCGAAGCATTCCTTCATTTTACGCGTGATATTATGCGCGCATTAAGGACCAATTCGTATGCGGCGTCAATCAGATTGGCAAAGGAGAAGGGGCCCTTCCCGTTGTTCAAGGCGGAAGAATATCTCGCGGAAGGAACGTTTGCGTCGACACTTCCACCGTATTTCGTCGACCAGATTAAAGAACACGGTATCCGAAACTCCCATCTCATTTCCATAGCACCCACTGGGACCATCAGCATCAGTGCTGACAACGTATCGTCTGGAATCGAACCAGTCTTCTCCATACGATACGACCGAACCATCCAGACAGAAACGGGGGCTCGTGTGGTCCCAGTTATTGACTACGCAAAACGAGTCTGGGGAGTAGATGGTAAAACCGCAGACCAGTGTACGGCTGATGACCATCTCGGAGTACTTCTAGCAGTCCAAGAGTATGTTGATAGTGCCTGTAGTAAAACCTGTAACGTCTCGCCCGACATGCCATGGGAAGACTTTAAAGCTATCTACATGAAAGCATGGGAAGGTGGTGCTAAAGGCTGCACTACGTTTAACCCGGGTGGTAAACGTTTCGGTGTACTGGTAGCACCGGAAAACAAAGAAGCTGAAGAACCATTGGCTTGTTATGTTGACCCGGAGACGGGTGAGCGTAGTTGTGAATGATACTTAAGGGGACCTTCGGGTCCCTCTTTTTTTGGTGGCGACCCTTATAAGTCCCGTATAGAACCGGAAGAATTAAATGAAACAAATACCTAAGTATTCCAAAGAACTTATCGAACAGTTGGACCTTGAGGTTCTACACCCTGAATTACCTAAATCACTTAAAGGTTGGGCTGGGTTAAACGAAGCTGAGCTACGTCGTGGCGCATATTTAGCTGGTCGACGTAGTGTTGTTGATGATTTACTAAGTGCGCTGGAGGAAGATAATGAATCTGACGACAGAACATCTTCACAAGAATCATCCGTTATGGGATACAGCGCCCGCTCATATTCAGGAGTGGCATCCCCATACATGGCCCCAGGTTATCCTGAAGACCAGAACTATCCCGTTCGCCGTCCTGACGAATTCGACTTCGGAGACTGAACCCGTAGCATTTCTCTGGTTTACTGTATTTAACCAAGCTCCATATACCCTAGAGCTACACGCTTGTGCTAACCCTAAGTGGCACGGGCGTTGGCTTACGCTACCCGTCCTTGTGGAGCTACTTCGCTACTTGTACGTTGACGTCGAAGTCAGACAATTAGTGGCATTTCATTCTGACCCCGGTCTTCGGAAAGTACTTAAGCGTATTGGCTTCGAAGCTCACGGGTCATTTACTCACATTCTGAACATGGAGAAACCCAATGTCAGGCTTATCCGATTTCTTTTTCGGGTATGAGGTCGAAGACGAGCCCATGGTAGAAGAACGCACTGATCTGCTACCAGAGCCAACTGAACAACGACAGACCACAGACCCGAATTTAAGCGAAAAATACGCCACAGCGAAAAAGACTCTCAATAAGTTAAAGTCTCGGAAAGGGCGGGATTATTTAAAAAACACACGTATGGATAACTTAAATATTGTAGGTCCTACTGACGAGGAGCAAATGGTATGAGTGACATTGCAAGGATTTTCGGCATTGAGGCGCTACCCACCGATACAGAAGTCGGAAATAGGCCCCTCCCTAAAGACCGATTGCGCGTGTCTGAGTCGGCGTCTAAAAAAGAGAAAGACGATTCCGAGTCGGATAAGAAAGTAACTCCACCACCAACAGCGACTGATGAACCATTGTTTAAAATGGCGACAGTTCGCAACGCGAGACGTCAGCGGCCTCAGTCTCAGTTAGTGACATCGCGAAGCACTCGCGGTGGAATCGCTCTCCCGACGCCAGAGAGTGAAGTCTAATCATGACACTGAAGGACCGCTACGAAAAACTCTCGGTCCATCGTACGCAGTTCCTTCAGCGTGCACGGCACAATGCTATGCTGACCATCCCGTCACTTATGCCGCTGGAAGGTCACGATGGAAAATCCCACCTTGTAGAACCCTATCAATCACTCGGCTCAGTTGGAGTCGTGTCTCTCAGTTCCAGGGTAACTATGGCGCTCATCCCCGCCGGTCGCCCCCACCTTCGTCTTGACATCCCACCCCGACAACTACTTGAACTCGACGGAGAGGTACCACCTGAAGTTGAACAGAGTCTCGTTAAGGGCGAGCGACTAGTTCAGCATGGTGTTGAACGCGCTAACTGGCGCGCATCCACTCTCCAGACGACTCAGCAGCTAATTACCTGCGGTTCAGTCACAGAGCAGTTTATGCCTGACAACACTATCCGCATCCATAGACTTGACCACTTTGTGTGGCGTCGTGATGAGCGCGGTCGCGTTATCGAGTGTATTATCAAGGAGTTTTGGGACAAAGACGCGCTACCAGAAGGTGTGAGTGCGCCAGGGGATGCAGTCGCCAATTACCCTGGACGCTCTGGTTCATCCGAAGATGACGTGTGTGTATACACCGGTATCCGCCTTATGACTAACGGTACTTACCGTGTGTGGCGCGAGTCCGAGTTCGGTACACGTTTCGGTGATGACGAAGAGTTCGAAGAAGACCTCGTGCCATTTTTGTTTCTGACGTGGGCCCGTACCCCTGGAGAAGACTATGGTCGCTCAAAGGTTGAGGAGCATGTTGCTGACTTGCGCTCTCTTGATTCAATGTCCAAGCAGGCACTGGAACAAGGAGCTATGGCCGCGACTAACTTCGTCATGGTACGTCCGGGCGCTACCGCTCAAGGTCTCCGAAACCGAATCACTCGTGTTTCTAATGGTGACGTAGTGCTCGGTGACCCGGAGTCTGTTGAACTCAAGCAATTCACTAATAGTTCTGGGTACCAAGTAACTGCCGATTCTATTCAGCGTCTGGAAGAGCGATTAAGCCGTGGCTTCCTACTACTTGCGCCCGGTCAGCGTAATGCTGAGCGTGTGACAGCTACGGAAATCAAGCGCGACATCGAGGAACTGGAATCAGTCCTGGGTGGGACCTTCTCTTCCATTTCGTTAGAGATGTTGGAGCGCCGGACCATCCTGCTGTTGGAGCAAATGAAAGCCCAAGGTGAGTTCCCTGAAGTTGGCAAAGATGAACTTCAGCCAACAATTCTGACAGGGTTGGAAGCCCTAAGCCGCGAGCGTGATGTTGAGCGTGGCATCCAGGCCGCACAAATCGTGGCTCAGTTTGGTGAGCAGGGTTTGATGCATATCAAGTTCCCTGTGGTACTGAGTAAGATTATGACTGGTCTTGGATTTCCCGATGCGGTCAAGAACCAAGACGAAGTGCAGGCCGAGATGCAACAACAGCAGCAGGCACAACTCGCACAATCTGTGGCACCTGGGGTAGCTCAGGAGGTCGTCAAACAAGCCGGGTCCGAAGGAGGATAGAATGGCTGGCATCAAAATTGAAGACTTGGACCCTAATGCTGGGCTCCGTCGTTTGACAGGAGACACTGGGGTATTTATTGGTGGAGACGGTAACGACCTTGCTGTAGCCCAGGAGCGCTATCAAGCCCAAAAGGCATATTCAGATGGTACAGCCACCCCTGAGCAGGTTAAATTACTTCAAGACTTGGACCGTGTGCTCCAGGGTGCGTCCCGTCTGACACCGGCTCAGACCCCACCACCCCCTGTACAACGACAATACCCACCGGCTACTCCGGTAGCCCCAGTATCCACACCCGTGGGTGGGTCAGCATTGGCTCGCCTGCGGGCTATACAGAAGCGATAACTGTTCTGAGGAGGACACATGGCAGAAGAACACATCAACCCAGAAGACATTCAACAAGCTCCGGTAGACACACCGGATTCCTTGGGTGTTGACCAAGCATCATTCGACAAGTACTACAAGGAAGGGGACTTCAATTGGCAGGGCTATTCAAAGGAACTGGAGTATAAGATAAGCCAGCGCGCTCAATCTCCAGAACCACAGCAGCCCGAGCCGTCCCAAGAGATTACGCCAGACAGTGCGCAAGCCGCTGTTGAGAACGCGGGTCTCGATTGGGACACTCTTGAGTCTAAGATTAGAGACACTGGTGACTTAGATGACAGTGATTACGAAGCCTTAGTTAAGGCTGGTATCCCAGAGCCTATAGCACGTAATCATGTAAGTATGCTTAATACCGTAGCTGAGTTTACAGTAACTGACGTCATGAACAGGTTCGGTGGGGAGGAGGCGTTTACTCAGGTCTACAACGGTTTGCTGGAAAATTCCACCCCAGAAACCCGTCATAAGATTGACAGTCTCTTAAAGGATCCGGAAACCCGGACCGCTGGGATTACCTTGGCATGGGAGCACTCTGGTCTCCAAGCCCCTACAGTACCTCCCACCCCAGTACCGCCGCCCGTACCTCAAGCATCTCGGGGTAACGCTGGTCAAGTACCTCAGGCTACTCAAGGTTATCAATCCATGGAGGAGATGAGTCTTGCCATGCGTGACCCACGGTACTCTACTGACCCCACTTATCGTGCCGAAGTAGAGCGCCGCGCTCAAGCAGCATCCTTTGACTTCAACCCTCGTCGACACACTGGCGGGCTGTAGTGGACGTCAAGGCAGACCTTCTTCAAATTTTCCCTACCGACCTTCAGCAAATTGACTGGCCCGAAGCGGGTGCAATGAACGATGACCTGAAGGACGCGCTTTGGAGAAAGCGAGCGTTAGACCCCAAGGGGGTTTATCGCTCCAACTCCTCTGAAACGTGGCACTCACAGGATGACGTACTGTCAACCACAGGTGAGGCCGGGAAGATGCTGGCTGACATGCTTCACCAAGCGTTCATGCAGTACGCATCTAACTATTCCAACTACAAAGGTGAGCTACAAATGAAGCTCTCCGCGTGGGCGATGATGTATTCCGACAGAGGATACGCGACGGTGCATACCCATCCTAACTGCCATTTCTCAAGTGTCTACTACGTGGACGTTGGTGAGAAGGTTGAGGATGTGACCATGGCAACCGGAGTCCGCATTCAGCCTGGCACTATTGAGTTTGTAGACACCCGTCCAACGGGCTCGGTCAAGGCTCCAGGTCTGAACCTTCAACCAGCCGCTCGTGTTGAGCCGAAGGACGGGAGGATGCTTTGCTTCCCGCACTGGTTACCGCACTTCGTTCACCCTGTTGTGGGTGACCATGTTCGTATTGCGATAGCGTGTAACGCTACCATTCTATCCTTTAAGGAATCTACTAATGCCTAAATATAACCTCATACAATCCGGTGGTCGCGCTGGCGCAGTCCATGGTGACTTTGCCGAAGCCGCTGCTGCTGAAGTGGCAGCCGAGACTGCTGAAGCTCTGGCTTTAGAAGGCGTCTCAGCCAACCCCCACTGGGTCTACAGCGCAACCGCCGAAGACAACGGTACTGCCGGGTCTCTCGACGGGCAGCCGGGACTCATCTACAAAGGTGAGGTGACGTCCGCCGCTCTTGTCAACGTCCGAGCCCTGACGTTGGCTGCTGGTTCGATTACACCCGAAGCCACCGACAAGATTGCGGCTGGCATCTACAAGAACAGCGAACTCGCCGCTACTCTGGACAACGAATCTGTTGCAAATGAGTACGTATTCGACGAGCTGGACTCTGAAACCATCGTCGCTGAGTGCGACACTATTGTCGACGCAGTCGCTCCGGGCGACGTCATCCGTGTTGCCATTATTGGCCTGGGTGAAGAGACCGTCGATGTCGACGTTGCTGTTGGTGGAGCTGTCTCCGTCAGCTAAACGTCTGTCCACGTGACGGCGGCGCGGGCGCACCCTAGGTAACCAACAGGCCCTGGGGTGTTAACCCGTAAACCAAAGTTGAGCAGGACACAACAACCAATCTCTAACTCTTAATTGCTCAACAAGGAATTAACATGACTCTTTTCGTAGGCGACCCGTCTGCGCCGACTCGTTTCGGTACAGACGTCGCTGACACATCTGACCCAACGGGTCTGTTTCTCAAAGTCTTTGGTGGTGAAGTCTACGCTGCATTTAGTGAGAAAGTGCACACCCAAGACAAGCACGTCTCTCGTGACCTGAGCGCTGGTAAGTCGGCCCAGTTCCCGAAGACTTGGAAAGTTTCCGCTTCCTATCACTCGGCTGGTGTCGAGATGCTGGGTCAGGACACTGATGAGACTGAGCGCGTCATCTCGATTGACGGACTGCTCGTGTCGCACATCGGTATCTACGACCTGGATGAGGCAATGAGCCACTTCCAAGTTCGCGGCACGTACACGGCTGAACTGGGCAAGGCCCTGGCTCGCGTGTTCGACCAGAACGTGTACCGTACCATCCTGGCGACTGCCAAGCAGTCCGCTGCTCTCCCAGGTGCTAACAGCACCAGCCCATTCCCTGATGCAACGCGTCTTCTAAGTGCTGACGTCTCCGGTACCATTACGGCTACCGCTGGCGACCAGTGGTGGGAAGTTATGCGTGCCCTTCAGGTGGATGCTGACCAAGCCGACTATGACGGCGAGGTTCACCTGTGCGTACCCCCGGCTACTTTCGATGCGACGATGTTCGCACAAGCCGGTGCAACTGCTGCCAACCCGTTCCTGTTCGCTGATAAAGACCACACTTTCTCTCAAGCTGGTGGGGCTAGTCGCGACGCTTCTTTGAAGCTGCGTAATGTGAACATGTACATGTCTAACCTTATTCCTCAAAGCAATGACACGGCTAACGCCGAAGTCAAAGCCAAATACCGTGGGGACTACTCCGGTACGTTGGGTGTTGCATGGGGTAAAGAGGGCGTTGGTACGGTCAAGCTGATTGGCATGGGCATGGAGCAGACTCGCGACGTGCGCCGTCAGGAAGACTTCGTTGTAGCCAAGATGGCTGTAGGTCACGGACCTCTGCGCAACGAAATCTGCTGGGAAGTTGCTAACACGTAATCCCAGTTGACCCTTTTGCACGTTCTCCTCCTCGCGTGCATACCCCCGGGGGACTCAGGCTTCGGCTTGGGTCCCCCATTTTTTCATGGAGACAGATATGAGCCTAGCGGCACACATGACTACACTGGAGGCTGTAAACCAGATGCTGCGTAGCATCAATGAGCAAGCTGTCTCCTCCCTAAGCAGCGGTCAGATTGATGCTGAGCGCGCTGAAGCAGTTCTCGGTGAAACCTCACGTCGTATTCAGTCTGAAGGCTGGCACGCCAATACCCGGCGTAACGTAAAGTACACACCCAACGCCAGTAACAAATTTCTAGTAGGCACCAACGCACTCCGGATTGACTCGGTTAACCCTAGAGGTAGGCGTTTAAATAATTCCCCGGCCCACACAGGCTGGGTCAATGTCATGATGAAACGGTCCGCAGATGACACTGCGTTCCTCCTGTATGACGTTGAGAATGATTCCGAAACTATCACCGACATTACTGAAATTACGTGTGACGTCGTGGAGTACTTGGAGTTCGCACACTTACCACCGTACCTTCAGGTCTACATCTACAGGTCCGCAGCGCACGAGTTTCAAAAGGGCTCGGTTGCATCTAAGACTTTGTATGAGTTCACTAGGGAGGACGTTGAGAAGGCAATGGTTGACGCTATCCAGCAGGATGCCGTTAACGAAGACGCCAACATGCTTAAAGACAACCGTGCTGCCTGGGAGGTAGCATACAGGTACAACCCAACATACGGGAGCTAACCCATGGGACAGAAGGTATCTGGCGTAGTCCCCACCCTGTTTGGTGGTGTAAGTCGCCAACCACAACAGGTACGGCAGCCTAATCAAGTCCAGGAAATGGTTAACGCCTTTCCTTCTGTCGTGACGGGAGGCTTTGAAAAAAGACCAGCTACTCGGTTTATCGCTGACCTGACACAGTTAGATCCCTCCAAAACCTACAAAATACATGGTATTAATCGCTCCGCTGACGAGCAAACATTTGTAGCGTTTGAGCTAGGGACTTCTCCACAAGTAAAGGTGTTTGACGCCAACACTGGTGCAGCTAAGACCGTAGTTATAGGTGACACTACTCGGGAATTTCTAGTGTCACAATCCGGTATTAACAACACCAACATTGTTGAAGTGAATGGTGTTGATTACGTAAAGCGACTTGCGTTTGATTCAGGAGAATCGGCTTTTGCTTGGACCTACGAACTCTCGGATGCATCATCTGTCTTCAAGGTGGAAGGCAGCGTTAACGGGACTGTGTGGAACAACATCGCTACCGGGAAGACCGGAGCATCAGGTAGCTTTAGCACAACCATCGGAGCCGTCGCGTCCGGAGACCACAACTACATCAGATTCACAATGACCACGGGTGCAAGTAGTGCGAATGACACCATCAGTATCCGTGCAGTGTTTAAAGACCTTACGTACTTAATGGACGCTACCAGGTCTGACTTATGGGTAACCTCAGTTGCAGACTTTACGTTCATTTCAAGTCGACTTCAAACAACCCGCATGGCTGCTGCTGATACGGGTACATTAACCGGTACTAAACAGACTTTTTCCGACTTACCGACCCCTTCTGGTAGTGGGGATATCTACAAAGTTATCGGGAAAGACACCGATGGGTTTGGTTCATACTTTGTAAAGGATGACACTGGCTCTGTCTGGACTGAAACCGTAGACCCCACCGGGGTCAACAATTTTGATCAATCCTCCCTACCTCACCAACTTGTACGCTCCCCGGATGGTAATACGTTTACCTACAGCGCGGCTACTTGGTCCGGGCGTAAGTCTGGTGATGATGACCTTAACCCAAGACCTGGGTTTATCGGGGGCATTATCAATGACGTTATATTCTACCGTAACCGGTTGGGATTTCTCAGTGATGAAACTTGCTACCTGTCCCAGGCGGGAGATGTGTTCAACTTATGGGCGGATAAGGCTACTGAAGTTCTAGACTCTGACCCAATCGAGCGTGGAGCTACGACGGACCAAGTCAACATTCTCCAGTTCGCTAAGGTGTTCCGCAAGGTCATGTTTCTTACAAGTGCTAACGCTCAGTTTGAACTTGAGTCTGGCGAAGGTAGGGCACTGACGCCTGGAACTGCGGAAATGAACCAGGCTACTACCTACCGTGGGTCACGTATAGCGAGACCAGCGGCGCTCGGTGATGTTCTCTATTTTGCATCTGAAGTTGAAGACCAAGCTGTTGTGTACGAGTACTACTTCCAAGACACGTCGTTCTCTAACACGGCTACGGATGTATCTCGCCACGTCCGCACGTACATACCCTCGTCTATTGAAAAGATGACCGGGGACCCTGCGGCTCAGACTATGATAATTAAGTCTACTGCTGAAGAGAACACACTGTACATCTACACGACGTTCTTTGATGATGCGGAGAAACTACAGAGTGCGTGGTCCAAATATACGTTCGGTACAAATGAAACTATCCATGGTTTTGAAATATTTGAGGGCTCATTGTACCTCTGTATTGAGCGTGACGACGGTAACATTTACCTGGAAAAGATGAGTCTTACACGTGAGTCTATCGCTACAGGTATGCCGTGGATGCCAATGATTGACCAGCGTTCCGAAGTGACCGGAGTTTATAACGCAAGTACCGACTTGACTACCTGGACTACAGTCTGGGACAACGAAGATGACGCTCAGATTATCTTGGGTCCAGCCTTTAGTGTACCCGGACGTCAGATTACCCCAACATACGCATCGGCTACTACAATGACTGCTAAGGGTAATTGGAGTGCTGGTATTGCGTACGTAGGTCGTCCGTACACGATGACTGTAGAGTTGTCCCGTATTTACATCCGTGACGGGAACGCGCCTATTCTAAATGGGCGGTTACAGTTAACTGATGTTACTCTCTTGGTTGAACGTACGGGGTACTACAAGCTCCAAATAACTACTGATGGTGGACGAGACGTTAAATCAGAAACTTTCGAAGGTAAAGTACTCGGCGGTGGCTTGGCTGTAGATGACGCAACCGTCAGTGACTCAGATTCTCAACGTCACGTAATTCATTCACGTGGTGAAGACACTAAAATAGAAGTCATTAATGACACGGCGGCTCCGTCCGTTATTACGTCTTTGCAATGGAGAGGGTTCTTTAATGAACTCAGTCGACAGGGGTAACTATTATGTCAAAGTTTGACATGCTAGC
>VTLG01008010.1_pt1 | contig 19338 bp, 36 predicted proteins | sample 4694571 | NCBI WGS metagenome assembly VTLG01 (sample SAMN12604809, study PRJNA352737) | marine metagenome | biome: ENVO:00000447; feature: ENVO:00000209|ENVO:00000569|ENVO:01000036; material: ENVO:00002151; isolation source: viral sequences binned using virsorter ...
TTGTGCCACATTTCAGCACATGGTTATCTCAAAGAAGATGGGAAAATGACGAAAAGCGAGAAGAATCAATAACTATTGTACAAAAAATGGAAAAGTTAGGCTATGTATTTAGACATACAGAATCAAATTTTGACTACTTCAAAAAAGATGGAATTGAGTATAAAATAGACAAGTATGATAAAAACCATATTATACATAAAGTTGAATGAAAGCAATTTTAAGGATATTTAAGTATGCTCGTAGAAGAATAATAGCACTAGCCATAGAAAATCGTAGGCTAAAAGCACAATTAGAAATCTATCAAGCATTAGTCGAGTCAGAGGTTGAAACAAAACAATGAAACAAAAAAAAAAGTCTAAATATAGACATATTACAATTAATAAAAAAAAATATTACTTTTACTCTATAAAGTGGCTTGATATTTTAGGAGATAGCGGACATTGTACTTCACAAGAATTTAATAATATGAAACCAGCAGAAATGAATACAACTGGCTATGTATATAGTAAAGATAAAAAACACTTGAAAACATTTGCAAGTTATGATGAAAACGAAGAACAGTTCAGCGATAGAAATGTATTTCCTATCGGTGTTATTAAAGAAATGAAAAGGATACTTATATGAAAATTGAAGAAATGGATATTGATTTAATTAAACCATACAAAAATAATCCAAGAGAGATACCAATGGAATCAGTACAAAAAGTTATGAACTCTATTAGAGAGTTTGGTAATAATCAGCCTATTGTAGTTGATAATGATAATGTAATTGTAGTAGGACATACTCGCTGGAAAGCATTAAAACAATTAGGCAAATCAAAAGCATACATTGTTAAAAAAGACTTTCCAAAAGGTCAAGCTATGGCTTATCGTATTATGGATAATCGTAGTGGAGAAGAATCAAAGTGGTCTAATAAACTTTTAGCTTCAGAACTAAACATTTTAAAAGATGAAAGTTTTGATCTACAACTTACAGGATTTAATTTAACAGAATTAGAAAACCTAGCAAACGACAAAGAATTAGGATTTGTACAAAATGCTAAAGATTTAAAAGAAAATTTTAATGTTGACTTTCCTGATGGTATGGAAGTTACACATGTTAAAATGGTTCAACTATTTTTAAATACTGAAACTGAAAAGGATTTTAAACTATGGTGTCAAGAACTGCAAACACAATTAGGTACTGACAATTTATCTGACACAGTATATACAGTAATTAAAAATGCGTACAATAACAGCAAAAGCTAAATATACAGATCAAGAAATAAAAAAACTTGAAGGTTATTTTATACAAGATCATCACTACGATCAAATCATAGACTATGATTGTGATGGCTATAAAGAAGATGGAAGTCCATTATTTTTTTTTAGAAAGAATGTAATCCCAACAAGTATCTGCGAACAAGCATATAAAAATTTAAGAACTGCTACTGCTAAAGGTGGCAACAGAGGTAGTGCTGGTGGTGTACCACCTGATAGAAAAAACACTAACACAATGAATTTAAAGTATGATGACAAAGGTGAACTTGTGCCTGAAAAAACAACAGGAAAGACTAGAGGATTTAAAATAAAAAAAGATGGAACTATATCTAGGTTTCATAGTGCATTTCAACAAGTAGATAGTGGTATTGCTGGATACTTTGATAGACAAGTTAGGTTTCCATATTGCAGACAAACTATGTTTAATATGAATAAGTTTGATAAATTTAAAAAAGGCTATCCATATATAAAATATGTTAATGACATTTTTAAAGATGTATGTCCTGAAAGATATAAAGCACAAGAAGATATGATTAACAAAACAAGTCCTGATTTTTATATAAAAGGCACAGTATTTACAACAATAACAATTAACAAAAATTTTAGGACTGCAATACATACTGACAAAGGAGATCTTAAAGAGGGCTTTGGAAACTTAGGAGTATTACAAGCTGGAAACTATGATGGTGGCTATACAATTATGCCAAAATATAAAATAGGTTTTGATGTTAGAAGCGGTGATGTATGTTTTTTTGATGTACATGAATTTCACGGCAATACAGAAATAAAAGCAAAAGGAAAGTATGAAAGAATAAGTATTGTATGTTATTACAGAAAAAATATGATTAATTGTAAATCAGCAGAAGAAGAACTAGAAATTGCTAAAAGATTAACAGATCGTAAAGGTTTAAACAAATAATGTGTGCAGTTGTAGGTGCATTTTCTAAAACAAAAGTAGATATAGATTTGTTTCAAAAGGTTATGTTGCAATCTATGATAAGAGGAAAACACGCATCTGGTATTGCTTGGAATAACAATGGTAAACTAGCATACAGAATTATAGATGAGTCAGCTAATTTTTTAGCATTTAAAAACATAGATACAAATATGATTATTGGTCATGCAAGATACTCAACATCAGACCTAAACTACAATCAGCCTATCAAATCAGATAAAATAGCTATCGTACATAACGGAGTTATATCACAAGAACACCCTGATTCATGGAAAGGTAAATATGGCTACGATTTTGAGACAAAAAATGATAGTGAAATAATATTAAGAAGCTATGAAAACAAAAAACACCCATTACAACTTAACGGCTCAATGGCTACAATAATATTAGATTTAATTAAAAAACCTACTATTTTGTTTTTTAGAAATGAACAAAGACCATTATACTACTCAACAGATAAAGATATATACATTGCTAGTACAAAAAACATTTTAGAAAGATCAGGCTTTGAACACATTTTAAAAACTGATAGTTGTATAGAGTATAAAATAGATGGTAAATTTAGTACAAATTTAATAAGGCAAAGTAAAACAGATTTACAGTGATTCGTTTTTTAAAAGAAACAGATATACAAAGGGCAATATTTAATTCTCCTAATGGTGTTAACACAAAGTTTTTACAACAAAGTCATAGCTTATGGTACAGATTTAATAACTATCAATCAAATGCACCGTATGGCTTATATAAAGATGAACAACTTGTAAGTGTTATTTTTGCAACCACAAGTGATAAAACTAAATATATTAACCTTTATGAAATAGTAACAATACAAGGACAAGAAAAAAAAGGATATGCGACAGAAATTTGGTCAAGCTTTATTGAGTTTTGGTATGATGCTGGAATGCAAAGAATAAAACTATCTTGTACACCTAGTTCTGTAACTTGGCATATGAGAAATGGTCTTATTTTTTGGTCAGTTGATAAACAAGGCAGTTTAAGATCAGATCAACCTTTGAAAAGGAGTATAAACGAACAAGTTGATTTTAGAGAATTTGCAATTAACAATCCTAGTGTTGCATTGCCAGAAAAAAAGGTAAGAATGAAATTGCGAGAAGAAGATGTAGAAACACTACAATTATCTCAAAAGAAAATACTAGAAACATATCAAGCTATTAAAAAAGTTGGTGAATATTGGTTTAGACCTCATTTATATGGATTATCGAAAAACTCAAAATAGAACTAAAGCTTTTTTAAGATGGTATGCTTGGTCTTTGCAGTACAAAGATTGTGATCCACCTATATGGTTATTAAACTATTTATTTAATAGATACGAGCATAACCTAGAACAAAAGCTATGGATTGCTTGGATATATGGCACAACCTATCATTTACCTACTGCTTGGATTATATGGAACGAGTTTCCAGACTTTGAGTTAGTTGGACTAGAAAGATTAAAACAATGGAATAACGACAACTATAAAAGGTTGAGGTATCAAACAGATACTAAATACAATAAAGGCTATTTGCCACAACAATTCGAGAGTTATAAAGAATGGATAGGTAATAAGCCACAAATAGATAAGTTTGCAGATTTAAAAACATTTGATAATGTGTGGAATAGTGTTATTAAAAATTTATATAAATTTGGCAGATACTCTACTTGGTTTTATTTACAAACATTACACGAATGCGTAGGTCTTGATCTGATACCTAATACATTAAAACTAGATGATCACAATGGTAGTAAATCACATAGAAATGGACTATGCTATGCTCTCGGTTTAGACGATTGGATAGATAAAAAACTAGATAGAACACAAGTTGAACATTTAGAAACAAAAGCAAAACAAATACAGAATACTATACGAACAAAGTATAAATTAACAAATAACCCATATACTATGGAAACTGCATTATGTTCTTTTAAAAAAATTTTTAGAAAAAAACAAGGTAGGTATTTAGGCTATTATCTTGATAGGCAAGCAGAAGAAATATCACAAGTACAAAGCGATAATTGGTATGGAATAGAATGGGGTGTATTTTGGCAAGCAAGATCAGAAACTTTGCACCCATCACTTTACTCAAACATACAAATTAAGCCACATTTGTATAGTCAGTTTTTAGATACAGGGAGTTTTAATAGACAATTATGAAATGCGTAGCTATTGGTGGAGTTCCAGCCACAGGGAAAACTACACTTGTTAAAAAGATATACGATAAAATGCCTAAAATAAACTTTGAATATGGATTGGTAAAAGGACACTACGACAAAGACAATAACATAGCACTGCTAGGATTATACAATCAAAACAATACATTTCTAGGTACAGACAGATTATCTATGGGTGTAAATAAACAATTCTTACAATATATTTCAATGGTAAAAAGAAACATTATATTTGAGGGTGATAGGCTATTTAGCTTAAATAACTTAATAAAACTTAATGAATTGTATGATTTAAGAATAATCATGCTAGGCAATTCTCCTGAAACACTCTTAAAAAGACACAAAGATAGAAACGACACACAAACAGATAAATTTTTAAAAGGTAGAGAAACAAAAATCAAAAACATACAGGCACACTTTGGAGGAATTGTAGGTAGAATAGAAACTTATACATTAACTAGCTTGAAAGAAAGTGAAACATTGAGTAATAATATATACGATTGGTTAAAATCATAAAAAGGACATAATGGCTAGACCTATAAAGAAAGTTGACACACAAGCAGTACAAAAATTAGCACAAATGCATTGTACTTACGAGGAAATTGCAGAGTTCTGCGATGTATCTACAAAGACTCTACAACGGAGTTATGTCCACCTTATAAAAAAGGGTCGAGAGATGGGCAGAATTAGTTTAAGAAGAGCACAATTTGAAAAAGCACTAGGTGGTAATGTAGCTATGCAGATATGGCTAGGAAAACAACATCTTGATCAAAGAGATAGAATTGAACAAACTAATTTTAATGAGCCTTTACCTTTAGTCATTGAGGGCAAATCAGAAGAAGTCAATGGCAAAAAAAAAGGGTAATCTTTATGGCAAGGTTATTGAGTACACTCGTACTGAAAATGGTACAAGCATAGGACGCAGACCTAAAACTTCATCAATGAATAAAAACAAACGCAGATCATTTAAAAAATATAGAGGTCAAGGTAAATGAATAAGAGATCAAGCTTCTATCCAAATGGAGAGTTTATACCTTACCAAATGCCACAAGACTTTAGACTATCGCAAGGTAGAGGGAGTTGTGGTAATTGTGGGTTATATTCAAACAAGCATGGATTCTGCGGTGTGTATAGAACAAAAGGAGTCAAAGATACCTATGTTTGTAACAAGTGGAGAAAAAGACACTTTAAAAGATAATGGATTTGATAATTTTAAATGATGGACTATATCAATTAATCCCAATCACTAAACAAATCTTAAGTGGTATAGAGTTGTTTGATGAAATTAGTTGTTTTGATTTATGCGACATATTGAGAATAAAATTAACAGGCTATGCAAACTCAATTAACTTACATATTATGAAAGATGGTAGTGGTGCTATGATTGGTTGTATGTGTAGATAATTTATGATATTTATTTTTTATGGCAAAATATAGAGGAAGAACAGTTAGGCTAGGCAAGATCATGCGTGGCGATGTTAAAAAATTTAAGGTGTTTGTTAAAAACAAAAGAACAGGCAATATAAAAAAGGTTAATTTTGGAAGTAAGACAATGTCTATTAAAAAACATATACCAGCAAGAAAGAGATCATTTATGGCTCGTATGGGAGGAGTTCTTAAAAAAGTTCGTGGGCAAAAATCATTAAGCCCAGCTTATTGGGCTATTAGGAGTTGGCGATGAAACCAACTAAAATTAGAGAAGATTCTGGAATTGATTTAAGTATTAAGAATTTAGTAAGTATAATAGTTGCAGTTGCAATTTCAGTTTGGGCTTATTTTGGTATTGTAGAAAGAATTAATACTTTAGAAACAGACAACCACTTAATTAAAAAAGACTTAGAAGGTGCAGTTGAGTTTTCAATAAAATGGCCACGAGGAGAATTAGGAAGTTTGCCTGCGGATTCTGAACAATTTTTATTAATTGAGGATTTACTTAAAGATGTAGAAGATATACAAGAAGAATTAAAGGAAAGTCGTCATAATGCAGTTAATATAAAAAGACTTCAAAGTGATGTAGAAAAGATATTAAATGAAATTGAAAAAATAAAGGATAAGGTAAGGGCAAATGGAAACGGTCATTAGTGGAGTAATAGTACTATGTATGTTTTATCAAGGTGGAATTATTGAGCATACTTATATTCAAGATCAAAAAATGAGTTCATGTTTGAAAGCTAAAAGGACGGTAGAACGAAGTGTTAATCCTGAAAATGTTAGAATGGCTTGTGGAGAAGTAGATGCTATTATTGAAAAAGATGAGTATAGTGATAAAATGAGAGTTGTTAAAATTGTAAAAGACAAATATGGAAGTTATGCAGACTGAAACACAACAATTAAAAAATATAATTGACTCTAAAGAGGCAGAAATAACTACATATCAGTCAACAGTTAGAGCACTTCAAGAAGAAATTAAGGAAGTAAAAGAAGATAATAAAAAATTAGCAAAGCAAATTACTGATTTAAAAAAGGAAGCAAAGGATATGTTGTTATATCCATAATTATGAGAATTAAAAATGATAGATTGGTTGGTAGAAAAAATAGAAAAAGTAGCAAGAGCAATATTCCATTGGACTTGGAGAATCAAGGCACATCGAAGATATTACAGAAAGAAAAAATAAATGGATTTTGTTTTAACAATTATTATGTGTGGTTTCATTGATGGACAAACAACTTGTATGCGACCACATACTTTTGAAGATAAATATAAAGATGCTTATAGTTGCATACTTGATGGTTATACAAAGTCTCACGATAAAATAGTTGAAATAGGTAGGGAAGAAGTTAATTTATATAATATCTATTTAAAATTTGGTTGTAATGAAAATAAGTCTAACAAAACCGCAATACCAAGTAAGCAGTTCAAATAAAAGATTTAGAGTTTTAGTATCAGGTAGAAGATTTGGCAAAACATATTTGTGTATTACTGAAATGATGAAGTATGCTACGAGAGTAAATAAAAATATATGGTATGTAGCACCCACATTTAAAATGGCTAGAGAAATAGTATGGCTAAAGCTAAAGTCAATGCTATCTGATTTTAATTGGATTGACACTATAAACGAAACAAATCTATCTATTAAAGTAAAAAAAACAGGAAGTATTATTTCATTAAAAGGTTGTGAAAACTATGACTCATTAAGAGGTGTAGGGCTTGATTTTTTAATTCTTGATGAGTTTGCTGACATTGATGAAAAAGCATGGACAGAAGTATTAAGAGCATCAATAGCAGATACACAAGGTGATGTTTTAATGTGTGGATCTCCTAAAGGATTTGGTAATTGGTCATATAGAATGTATGAAAAAGGAAAGAGAGAAGAACAATGGGATAGCTTTCAATTTACTACTTTACAAGGTGGTATGGTACCAGCAGAAGAAATAGAACAAGCTAAACAAGATGTTGATATTAGAACTTTTAGACAAGAGTTTGAGGGTACATTTGAAAATTATGCTGGTGCTGTCTATTACAATTTTCATGCTGTTGACAATGTTAAGCAAAAAGAAATAGACTGGTCAAAACCATTACACATTGGTCTTGATTTCAATGTCGATCCTATGAGTGCTTGTGTAGCACAAATAGATAAAGATAAAATACACTTTGTTGATGAGATAGTAATTTATTCAAGTAATACTGATGAAATGGTACAAGAAATTAAAGATAGGTATGGTACTAAAATTAGAATTTTTGTTTATCCAGATCCAGCCTGTCGTCAAAGAAAAACTTCTGCTGGAGGAAGAACTGATTTAACAATTTTACAAAATGCTGGGTTTGGTGTTAAATGTAAATTAAAACATAGTCCGATAAGAGATAGAGTTAATGCAGTTAATTCAAGATTAAAGTCAGCAGATGGAAAGCGATATATTTTTATCTCGCCATCTTGCAAAATTATGATAAAAGGGTTACAAAGACAAATATACAAGGAAAACACAAATATTCCTGATAAGGAAGAAGGCTACGATCATATGAATGATGCTATTGGATATTTAACAGAAATTGTAAAACCTTTAACAACAAATTATCGTAACTTTAAACCTCAAAGATGGAGTATAAAACAAAGATAGCATGGCATATTCTAGAGAACAAGCACTAACACTACATAAAGACTATCAAGAAAATGTTAAAAATTGGGAATATTATATTCGTAGTTATAATGGCGGTTATGACTATACATTAGGACAATATTTAAATAGATATAATTTAGAACTTGACAACGAATTTAATCAAAGACTAGCTAACACTCCTTGCGACAATCATTGTAAAAACATTATACAAATATATTCATCTTTTTTATTCAGAGTAAAAGCAAGTAGAGACTTCGGTAATATGCAAGACGAGGCTAGTTTAGAATCATTCTTAAAAGATGCTGACCTAGAGGGAAATAGTTTTACATCGGTAATTAAACAGGCACAAAACTATGCGTCAATTTATGGACATTGTATGTTGATACTAGACAAGCCATCAATTCAAACAAATACAAAAGCAGAAGAAATAAATCAAGAAATAAGACCTTATATTTCAATCGTAACTCCAGAAAATATATTTGATTGGAATTTTGAAAGACAACCAAATGGTAAGTATATATTAAACTACTTAAAAATTAGAGAAGAAGTAGATAAATCTGGTGGCTCATATATGAGACTGTGGTATCCTGATAGAGTTGATACTATTTATGTTGAGGAAGTAGGAACAGAGCCAACATTAATAGATACTGCCACTAATCAGATTGGCAAAATACCAGCAGTTATTTTATACAATGCAAAGTCACACAAACGAGGCATTGGTCAATCTGACCTTGTAGATATTTCTGATATGCAAAAAGCAATTTATAATGAATATTCTGAAATAGAACAATTAATTAGATTAACAAACCACCCATCATTAGTTAAAACAAATGGTGTAAATGCAAGTGCTGGTGCTGGAGCAGTTATTGAAATGCCAGATGAAATGGAGCCTAACCTTAAACCATACTTGTTACAACCATCAGGGCAAAACTTAATATCTATTATGGACTCAATAACAAAAAAGGTTGATGCTATAAATAGAATTGCACACACAGGAGCAGTTAGAACAACTAGAACACAAGTGTCATCAGGTATTGCATTACAAACAGAATTTGAATTACTTAATGCAAGACTATCTGAAAAAGCTGATAATTTGCAATTAGCAGAAGAACAAATTTTTAAACTTTATTCAGAGTTTCAAAACGCAAGTTTTGATGGAGAAATCAATTACCCTGATTCGTTTAACATAAGAGATTATGCTAGTGATTTATTATTCTATCAACAAGCAAAAGCAGTAAATGTACAATCAAATACTTTAAACAAAGAAATTGATAAAGAAATTGCAAGATCAGTAGTAGATGATGATGAAAAACTATCACAAATATTTGATGAAATAGACTCTAATGCAGAAACAGGACAATTTACTCAAGATGAGCCTGTTCAAGAAGATCAGGAAGTAGAAGAAGAAGAAGTTTAATGAATGTCAGATATTGTACAAGATTTTACAGAATACAGAATTAGGCAAATTGAACTTGCTGAAGCAAGATACTACGAGTCATTAATAAAAACTTTAGATAAAATAGAAAAAGAAATTACCAGTCTTGCTGGCAGAACTTTACCAACAAACGATTTAGAAAGATTATATGATCTAAAAATTGCAGTATCTATACAACCAAAGATTAGAGCAATCTTAGAAAAAGAATATTTAGCTTGGTCAGATAAAGTTGTTAGAGAGGGCTTTACAAAACAAGCAAAAAGAATTGAAAAAGCATTTAAAAGAATAGGCAATATTCCTATTGAGTTTCAACAATTAACAAACGCAGATTTAACATTAATTACAAATCTTAAAAGACAATCATTTACACAATTCAAAGATGTATCAAATACTTTTACAAGAAGAATAACTGAAAAGATATATCAAGCTACATTAACAAGTGTAGAATTTACAGAACTTGAAAAAGATTTAAGACAGACTATAAATGGTATATATGCTAGTTCTGATGACAAAAAAATTAACTCTTTAGTTAAAAATATTAAAAAGGACGAAGTTAAAGTTCGTAAATTAGATAAAAGAACTGTACAAGGTAAAGTTGTAAGAGCAAGATTAGACAAAAATATACAAACTTTACAATCAAAATTTGCAAGAGATAGGGCTGGAGAAAATATGAAAAGGTATGCTGGTCAAATACTTAATGATTCACTACGAGAATTTGATGCACAACTTAACCTTGCAAAGTCTAAAGATGCTGGTCTTACTTACATAAAATATCAAGGCTCTGTTATACCAACTACTAGAGAATTTTGTAGGCTTGTAAGATCAGGAGCATATGATAAAAGAAATAGTGGACTTTTCACAATTGATGAAGTCAAAAAACTATGGACGAGTAGAGGGTGGTCAGGAAAAAAGTCAGGCAATCCATTAATAGTTCGTGGCGGTTATAATTGTCGTCATCAATGGTCATTTGTTAATCCAAATTGGTATGATGCAGATGGCAAACTTAAAATATAAGGAGATAAAATGTCAGAAGAAAAAAACACAGTAGAGCAAACTACTGAAAACAAACAAGAAGAAACACCTGTTGTAGAAAAAGCAGAACAACAAACATTTACACAAGATCAACTTGATAACATCATTAAGTCAAGACTTGAGGCAGAAAAAACAAAGCATCAAAGACAACTTGACGAACAAAAGAAAAAAGATGATGAATTGCTAAAAGAAAAGCAGTTACAAGATGCCAAAACAAAAGCTGAAATAGAAAAGCTTATGAAAGAAAGAATAGCAGAAAAAGATCAAGAAATCATAAACATGAAAGATATGATTAAAAAAGAAAAAATTGATAATTCTGTTATGTCAGTTGCCTCAAAAATGCATGCAATTAATCCGAAACAAGTAGTGGAGTTAATGAAAAGCAACATAAAACTTTCTGACGATAATCGTATAGAAGTACTTGATAAACATCATAATATTAGGTATAACGACAAAGGAGAACTACTTACGATTGAAGAATCTGTCAAGGAGTTTTTAGATGCTAACCCACATTTCTCGCAAGGGTCTAAGTCTGGTACAGGGAGTCAGAGTAGCATTGAGGGTAAAACTGTAAAACCTTTTAATATTCAGGATTTAGATATGAGTAAGCCAGAAGATCGTGCTAAATATGCTGAATATCGCAATCAACGAGATTCAAAACCTACTCAGATTAATTTAACAAACAAATAAATAATATAGGACAAAAACAATGGCAAACGAAACAACATCGTCAACACTCTCGGAACTATACACTGAGATTGTTGCAGAAGCATTATTCGTAGCAAGTGAAAGATCAGTAATGAGACCACTTGTAAAGAACTATGCTATAAGTGGTGGTGGAAAGTCAGTTGAAGTTCCGATCTACTCTGCAGTTTCTGCGGCGGCAGTATCAGAAGCATCTGATTTATCTAACACGGCAATCAATCCAAGTTCAGTTACAATAACTGCATCTGAAAATGGGATTATGACAACGTTAACAGATTTAGCGAGAAACTCTGCTCCAAGAAATGTAGCGGCAGACATCGGTAAACTGTTTGGAGAAGCGATCGCAAAAAAAATAGACACAGACTTAACAGCTTTATTTGATGGATTCTCAACATCTGTCGGTGGTGCTGGAACAGAAATAACTGTAGCTAAAATTTTTGAAGCGGCGGCAACTCTAAGACAAGCGGCAGTACCTGCTCCTTACTCTGGAGTTCTTAATCCAAAGGTTGCGTACAATGTGAAGAAAAACTTAACTAATACTTTTGTTAATCCTAATCCTAATGACTTAACTAACGAAGCATTAAGAACAGGATATGTTGGTAACATCGCTGGAGTTCAAATGTTTGAAACTTCAAATGTTGATGGAACTACTGACACAGACAACTGTAAAGGTGGTATCTTCCACAGAGACGCACTAGGTTTAGCTATGATGCAAGACTTGAAGATCGAAACTCAAAGAGACGCATCTTTAAGAGCAGATGAAATTGTAGCAACTGCGGTTTATGGTGTTGGCGAATTACACGACTCTTATGGAGTAGAAATACTTGGAGAATCAGTAATCAACTAATAACTACTTTTCTATGGCGAGGAAACTCGCCATAGGATATAAAAGGAGATATTATGGATATAAAATTAACAAATGGAAAAAAAACCATTACTAGATCAAAAGAACAATATGAAAGTAATCTAGATCATTTTACTACAAGAGGCTTTAAACCTTTAATTGATAAACCAAAAAAAATAATAGAAAAAGCTGAAAATATTGTTAAACTAAAACCCAAAAAGAAAACAAGGAAAAAGAAATGAAAGACTTTAAGAAATATTGGAAAATGGTAAAAGATAATCCAAAAGTAACTGCTGGTGTTATTATTGCTATTGTAGTTATTATAGCTTTGGTAGGTTAATATGGCTAACTATACAGGTGCTAATGTTATTAATGCTGGTGATGTATCAAATTATCAAGCAGATATTTATGAGTTTGGTTTTTCATCTACATCATCAGAAGTTACATTTTTTATTACTCAAACAACTAACGACATTTTAAGAGATTTACGTATTCGTTGGTGGCCAGTCTATAAACAAAATGTTTTTACAGACATTACTGTTTTAAATACTGCAGAAATGGTTGACACAAAAGTTAACTTGGATCAGTTTAAAAGGGCTGGAGCATTTTTGTTTTTATATAAATTTTTTTTACCAACTATAACAAAGTTTAGACCAGAAGCAGATAAAGATAGATTTGAAAGAATGATAGAGTTTTATAGAGGTGAGTTTAATAGCGAGTTTCAATCAATTTTAGAAGATGGTGTAGAGTATGACTCAGATGCAAATGCTACAATTTCTGTAAATGAAAGAGAGTCTTTACATGGAAGTAGAAGATTGACAAGATAATGTTAAGTGCAAGAGTAACCTCTAATTTACCAAAGGTTAAAAAAAGATATAATAATTTTTTTAAAAGATTTCCAAACATAGTTACTAAAGGCTTAGAACAAGCTGGTGTACAATTAAAAGAAATTATTCTTGATAGAACTGATAGAGGTTTAGATTTTAATAAAAGAAAATTTGTTCCTTACAGTCCATCTTATTCAGAAGAAAAAGGCAAAACAGTAGTTAACTTGCAAGACACTAATAGAATGTTGCAGTCTATTGATAGTAAATTAAAAAGTAAAAACAAAGTACAACTTTTTTTTAGAAGTCAAACACAGGCAAGAAAAGCATTGTTTCATCAAAAAGGATTAGGTAAACTACCTGAAAGAAAGTTTTTTGCATTTAATTTAAAAACAGAAAAGCTTATAAGACAAACATTTGAGCAGTTTATGAAAAAAGAAATTAAAAGGTTAAAGATATGAGCAAGAGAGAAGATATAGCTAGTCACATTGTTACCACAATTTTAGCAATTTCTAGCCCAAGTGTTAAGAAGTGTACAAGACAACCATTTCCATTGGAAGAATTAGCAGAATCACAATATCCAGCAGTGCTTGTACAAACACAAGAAGAAACAAAAGAAGATCAAGAATTAGGTGATGGTGCTAAAACAAGAATAGCTACATTAGAATTTTTAATTACAGGATATGTTAAAGGTGTAGAAAGTAATATAGATACTGCAAGAAATAATTTAGCAAGTGCCATTGAAACGCAACTTGAATCTGATATAACAAGAAACAATAAAGCATTAGATACAGAAGTTGTAAGTTTAGAAACTGATGCTGGTACACTTTTTCCATACGGAGCAATTAGTATGGTTGTAAGAGTAGTTTATGAACATCAAAGTGCAACACCATAGGATAAATTATGAACGATAAAACACTAGACAAAGCAGAAAAAAAATTAGATAAAATTGAAGAATTAGTAGCAGATATTAAAGAACTTATTGACACTCATAGAGAAATAGACGATGGTAATACTGTTGATATGGAAGATGAAGAAAATGAGTGGGAAGAAGATGAAGAACTTGACGAAGAAGAAGATAAATAGTAAAAGACTTTATGGCTAAAGACATTAAATTATATAAAGATGGGAATGAAGTTACAATTAATGAAACTCAACTTGAAAATTTTTTATCTTTAGGTTGGAAACAAGAAAAACAAAACAAGCAAACGAATAAAAAGGATACTAAAACATGGCAACACATCACGGAAAAGAAGGAGTCGTAACTGCTGGTGGATCTGGTGTTGGGGAATTAACAGGGTTCACTTTAGAAACTACTGCAGATGTTGTAGAAGATACAGCTTTAACAGATGCAACTAAATCATTTGTTGCAGGAAGAACTTCATTTAGTGGCTCATTAGAAATGAGTTATGATGAAACTGACTCTCCACAACAAACTTTAACAGTAGGAAGTTCTATATCTTTTGTTTTATTACCAGAGGGTAATTCTTCTGGAGATGAAAAATTTACAGGAACAGGAATTATTACAGGAATGTCTGTTAGTAATGCGATGGATTCAATAATTACAAGATCAGTTACTTTTCAAGGCACAGGAGCATTGACAAGAGCAACTGTATAATAATATTGTATGAAATTTATTGACAGAGCCAAATCTCATTTTGAGTCTTTAGGTGTTCAGCACATAGAAGTCGATGAATGGAAAGATGAAGCTGGTAATCCAAGTGTAATATATTGGAATCCTATTACTTTATCTGAAAAGAATAAATTATTTAAAAAATCAGATAACTTGAATGATGTAAGTATTCTTGCTGACATATTAGTTATGAAAGCTATTGATAAAGATGGCAATAAACTATTTCAATTAGAAGATAAACTAGGTTTAATGCACAAAGTAGATTCAGATGTTCTCTCACGCATAGCCACAGAAATGGTAAAAGCTATCAATCCTCATGAAGTAAAAAAAAACTAAAATCTGATCCTCAATTAAAGAATTGTTTTATTGTAGCTGATAGGTTAAAAATATCCTTAAAAGAAGTTTTACAAATGGAAGAATGGGAGTATAACCATTGGTTAGGCTATCTTTTATTAGAACAAGAAGAACAAAAAATGGCTAGTGATAAAGCAAGGTATAGATAATGGCACAAAATTTAGTATTAAACATATTAGCACGAGATAAAACAAAACAAGCCTTTAACGGTATTCGTGCTGGACTTTCCAATTTAAGAGCATCTATATTTTCAGTTCAATCAGCATTACTAGGAATTGGTGGTGGTTTAGTTGTCAGATCATTTATTAATGTTGGTAGAGAAGTAGAAGAATTAGGAATTAGATTTAATTTTTTATTTGGTAATGTAGAAGAAGGTCAAAAAGCATTTAAAGGTTTAATTGACTTTGCTGGTAGAGTACCTTTTTCTCTTGAAGAAATAGCATCAGCATCAGGTAATTTGGCGGTTGTAACTGACAACGCAGAAGAACTACAAAAGGTTTTAAAAATTACTGGTAATGTTGCGGCAGTTACAGGATTAGATTTTAGAACTACTGCAGAACAAATACAAAGATCATTCTCATCAGGAATAGGAGCGGCAGATTTATTTAGAGAAAGAGGTGTTAGAGCATTACTAGGTTTTAAAGCTGGAATGGCAGTTACAACAGAAGAAACAATAGCAAGATTTGAAGAATTGTTTGGAGAAAATGGTAGATTTTCTAAAGCCACAGAAGTTTTAGCAACAACATTTACAGGAACATTGTCAATGCTTGGAGATAAACTATTTAAATTTAAATTAGAAACAAATGAAGCTGGGTTTTTTGATTTTGTTAAAAATGCACTAGTTGTCATTAACAGAATGATTGAGGAAAACTCAAAAGCATTAAGTAATTTTTCTACTGCAGTTGGTCAAGGAATGGTTAATTTTATAAAACAATTTATTTTAGGTATGGCTGGACTTATGGATTTAGTTGCACCTCTGTTTAGAGTTATAAACAATGGTCTTGCTGGACTTGTAGAAATTGTTAGAGCCTTGCCTCCAGCTATTAGAGAAATGGGTATCATAGGTTTCTTAATGCTAGGTAGAACAGGAAAAATAGCAGTTGTTGGTATTTTAGCTTTATTAAAACAATTAGGTGTCGATTTAGACGAACTGACAAATAAAATATTTGGCTCAGGTGAACAAAAATCAATGGGTAAAATGTTTGAAAAAGCAAACGAGTTTATAAAAAAAATTGATGAAAATATAATTGCATCAAAAAAATCTATGGATGAGTTGATGAAAGCGGCAACAAGTTTTGAAAAAGAAACAGAACAAGTGGGAATAAATTTACAAAAGATAAAAGATAATATTTTAGAAGCATTTAAAAAAGACTTTGAATCAATAAACACAACAATAGGTAAGATGGCTAAAAGTGGAATTAAAGCATTTTCTAGAGGATTAGCTGAAGCATTAGTATTAGGTAAAGAACTTAATATGACCTTTAAAGAAATAGCAAAAAAATTATTAGTAGATATTTTAGCTTTTACAATTCAAATAGTTATTCAAGAAACAATTAGAAATGCTTTGAAAAAAGAACAAGTAAAAGACGAGGGTTTAATTGTAGCATCTTTACGAAAACAAACTTCTGAATTAAAAAAACAAGCGGCAATAAAAGCAGTAGGCTCTATCTTTGGAATACCTTTTATGAACACAGGTGGTGCAGTATCAAAAGGAAAACCAGTAGTAGTAGGAGAGAGAGGTGCAGAAATGTTTATTCCAAATAGTTCAGGTCAAATAACACAAAATGCTAGAGGAACAGGTAGTGGAACTGTTAATGTTAATTTTAATATTGAAGCAATAGATTCAAATAGCTTTAATAGTGTTTTAGTAGAAAACAAAGGTATTATAACTTCAATAATAAATAATGCTTTAAACGAAAAAGGTAGGAGAGAATTAGTATAATGAGTGGTGCCTTTCCTATATCTAATGCAAAATTTGAAACACTTGGCATTAAGTCTATTCAAAGTACAATTATATCTAAATCTATAAGTGGTAAAAAATTATCAAGAACTATTGATTCTCAAAGATGGGCTTTTACTGCTTCCATTATTACTTCAAATAGATCAACTGTTTATGGAGAGTTAATGGCTTTTATAATTAAACAAAGAAGTGGAAAAGAAAATTTTACTATTATCCCACCAGAAATACAAGATGCAAGAGGAAGTGAAACAGGAACTGTTTTAGTAAATGGTGCACAATCTGCTGGAGATACAACAATAGCTATGGACGGATTCGCAGGCGATGGTGCAGGCAGATTTAAGACGGGAGACTTTATTAAATTTGCCTCACACAATAAAATATATATGGTTGTTGCTGATGTAACAAGTTCAAGTAATGCCGCAACAGTTACTATTGAGCCACCTTTAATCGCAGATATAGCAAACGATTCAACAGTTACTTATGATGATGTTCCTTTTACTGTTCATTTAGTTAATGATATGCAGTCCTTTGGATCAGTAGGTGCTGATAAAGATGGAAATATTTTGTATAGATATGAGTTAGATGTTGAAGAAACTCTTTAATGGTAAAATATTTAATTAAACATTGGGTTAATGTTGATGTTATTGCAGAAAAAGTAGTTGATGAATCAGAAATTAATTTAATTCATAATGATCTTAAAAAGCATAAAATCCCTGATGGAACTTTTAGCTATGTTGTGATAAAGAATAGTGAGAAAGTAAATAGAACAACATACGAGATTTATGACGAGAAACTTAACTACGGCAGTAAAGAATCATCTAGCGACAAATGAGATAAAGCCAGTTCATTTAATTACAATTGGCTTTGGTACTCCTCAAAATATTACAGATTGCGTTCATGATTTAACTTCAAGTGTATCAGGATCTAGTGTTACTTATTCATCAAGCAGTTTTTTAGTAAGTTACCCTGAAGTATCAGAAGAAACCGACATAGGTAAGTCAAGCATATCAATAGCTTTATCAGGAGCAGATCAAACATACATATCATTAGCACTAGCAGAAAATATAGTTAATGATGCAGTAACAATTTATAGAGCATTTTTAGATGCTAATAATGCAATTATAGCTGACCCTTTTTTATTATATAAAGGAAACATTGAAACATACACAATAGCAGAAACAGACGATTCTTCAGTATTAAATCTTAATGTAGTTTCTCATTGGGCTGATTTTGAAAAGAAATCTGGAAGAAAAACAAACAATACATCTCAACAAAGATTTTTTAGTAGTGATGTAGGTATGGCTTTTGCTAGTGAAACTGTTTTAAATATTAAGTGGGGTAGATCATAATGGGCTTTCCAAATCCTTTTAAAGTTGCAAAAAAAGCTGTTAAGAGTGCTTATAAAGTTGTTAGAGCTGTAAGAGCATTTAATTTTTTAAAAAACTTAAATCCTTTTGTTGCTTTAGGAATTTTTGCTATTGGTTGGTTATTTTTATCTAATAGACGACCTGATAGACCTGACTTTGGAGATAGTGATTTTAATAATTACGAAAAAGGAATATTATTAAACCACCAATCTAACGATCAATCTATTCCTGTTGTATATGGAGAAAGAAAAGTTGGCGGTACAAGAGTTTTTGTAGAAACAAGTGGAACTGATAATGAGTATTTATATGTTGCATTAGCTTTATGTGAGGGAGAAATAGAAAGTGTAGAAAAAATTTTTATTGATGACAAAGAGGTTACTTGGTCAGGAACTTTAGCAGATAATACTTTAAGAACAGTAGGGTCAGGAGATGGAAACTTTTATAAAGATAGTGCAAGTTTAATTAGTGTTAAATGTCATTATGGAACTGATAGTCAAGCACAATGCGATTTATTAGGAACATTAACATCTTGGACATCAAATCATAGACTAAGAGGTATTGCTTATTTATCTTTGAAGTTTAAATGGAATCAAGATGCGTTTGGTGCAATACCACAAATACAAGCAATCATTAAAGGTAAAAAAGTTGTTGCTTATAATTCTAGTTCAGTTGCACAAACTGCGGCACACTCTAATAATCCAGCTTGGTGTTTATTAGATTATTTAACAAACGAAAGATATGGAAAAG
>VTLG01011505.1_pt1 | contig 19337 bp, 7 predicted proteins | sample 4694571 | NCBI WGS metagenome assembly VTLG01 (sample SAMN12604809, study PRJNA352737) | marine metagenome | biome: ENVO:00000447; feature: ENVO:00000209|ENVO:00000569|ENVO:01000036; material: ENVO:00002151; isolation source: viral sequences binned using virsorter ...
CATGAGACTGTTGAATCAATGGGCAAACGCAACAAACCTTTCACAGTGGATTACACAGGGTTTGGTTGGGTCTTAATTAAGAAAGGTGTATTTGAAGATATGGAATATCCTTGGTTTGCTCCTAAGATGCAAGTCTTTGAATCGGGTGCGGTTCAAGATATGTGTGGTGAGGACGTGTCGTTCTGCCTTGATGCAAAGGAAATGGGTGTGGAGACATGGTGCGACCCTCGCATACGTGTAGGGCATGAGAAGACAAGAGTAATTTAATGACTTACTCTCAAATGTGGGATAAAGTTGCTGAGCTCCTTACCGAACTTTCTCGTAAAGATGATGTTGAGTATCGTGTGAAAGCAACTCCCGAATCCGTAAAACGTAAATTGGAGGAACTAAACTAAAATGCCAATGCTATCGGTTATGAAGGATGGGAACTATAAGATCCCTCGTCCGAAAAAAACTCGTCAAGGCCGCTCGGCTCGAACGTTACTATCCGCAACGTCTCGTAATAAAGCAAAAAAAGCATATCGAGGTCAAGGGAGATAATGGAAGAGATAAAAACAGTCGAGGATTATGTAAAGGAAATTGAAATTCAAGCAAAAAAACCAATTTCGGAACAAATAAATGATCTTAAAGTTGCGGGAGCAACATTTTTAGTTAAATTAGACGAATATATTCGACATCTTGATCAATCAAATAACTAAGGAGGGATTAAGTCCCTCTTTTTTTATGTTAAATAGTAAAAAAGTACCAAAATTATGGAAAATTCCAATAAAAAAATGTTAAGAGAGGTTGATAATGACCATCTTACACCAAAAAAACGTGACGATTTGGTCCAAAGTGAGATTTTTGGGAATTTTGAAGAAGATGGACTCGATTATGAAGTCGATGCAATGACCTTGACAGAATAAGAGTAAACAATCCTTAATAAATAAACAATAATCGCTGTATTAGTGTGCCTCTAGAACGAGTTAGTCAAGGATTTAAAGACATTAGTATGACATTTCAGGCAAATCCCCTGAATGAAGACCTTATTGCACTCAAAAATGCGAATGCAATTGCTCGTTCTGTTAGAAATATTGTCATGACTCTACCTGGAGAGAAGTTTTTCAATCCAACTTTTGGGTCACGAATCACTGACTCACTATTTGAGAACATTGATGATATAACTGCTGCTGTTATTATTGATGAAATACGTGAATCTATTGATAATTATGAACCAAGAGTAGATTTACTCGATGTTCAAGCATTTCCAGACTATGATAATAACAGTTTTGACGTAACAATTATATACGAAATCATTGGAATTGAGATACCAGCACAAGAATTACAATTCGTTTTGCAATCTAGTAGATAAAAATGCCATTAGCTAACTTTTCTAACTTGGATTTTGACCAAGTTAAAGATACTTTACAAGAATATCTAAAATCAAACTCGAATTTTACTGATTATGACTTCGAGGGGTCTAACCTTTCGTCCATTTTAGATGTTTTGGCATACAATACCTACATTACATCTTATAATGCTAACATGATCACTAATGAAGTGTTCATTGATACTGCAACTTTAAGAGAAAATGTCGTTTCATTGGCAAGAAACATTGGTTATGTGCCCCGTTCCAGACAAGCAGCAAGGGCAACAGTATCATTCTTTGTAGATACGAGTGGAATTACACCTTCTCCTGCTACTATCACCCTTAAAAAGGGTCCTGTGGCAGCCTCAGCAGCTGCTTTTGGTGGTCAGTCCTTCGTTTTTTCAATTTTAAGTGATATTACAGTCCCAGTTTTCAACGGAATCGCAGAATTTAATGAAGTTGAAGTTTTTGAGGGTACACTTTTAACACAAACCTTCACATATTCTTCCAGAATTCCAAATCAGAAGTTTATTTTACCAAATGCAGGGGTTGATACCGAATTAATAACTGTTTCTGTTCGTCCAAACGAAGCTTCTACGACAGAAACAAAATATAGTGTTCAAAATAGTCTTTTTGATGTAAAATCTGACTCAAAAGTTTATTATTTACAAGAAGTTGAAGATGAAAGATACCAAATATTCTTCGGAGACGGTATTTTTGGAAAAGCACTTGAAGATGGTAACTTTATTACAATAAATTATATTGTTTCTGCAGGAGATGCTGCAAATGGACTAAGTTCCTTCAATTTTGCAGGTAGAATTCAGTATACACGTAGTGGTTCGACCTATAATATCAGTTCTGGCATCTCTTTGATGACAACAGGGTTCTCTGCATCAGGTGGAGAGACAATTGAGTCCGTAGAATCAGTTAGAAAGTTTGCTCCAAGGATTTATTCGTCTCAAAATAGAGCAGTAACCTCAAATGACTATGAATCTTTGATTCCATCACGAATTTATCCTGAAACAGAATCAATTTCTGTTTTTGGTGGTGAAGATTTGGTTCCTCCTCAGTTTGGAAAGGTGTTTATTAGCATTAAACCCAAAACTGGTGACTTTTTACCAAGTTTGATCAAAGAAAAGATAAAATTAAAGTTAAAGAAGTATGCTGTTGCAGGAATTGTACCAGAAATACTTGATTTGAAGTATCTTTATCTTGAAGTTAATTCAAAAGTCTATTATAACAGTAATTTAGCTCCTTCTGCAGCATATGTATCTTCGATAGTTCAAAATAATGCTGAAAAATATGCTGATTCTTCAGACATGAACAAATATGGTGCTAGATTTAAGTATAGTAAGTTTTTAAATATTATTGATCAAAGTAATGAAGCAATAACTTCCAATATTACAACTGTTTATATGAGAAGAGACATAAGAGCAGTTTTAAATGCTTTTGCAGAATATCAAATTGGATTTGGAAATGAATTTCATATTAAGAGTATGAGTGGATATAATATTAAGTCGTCTGCATTTAAAATAGCCGGAGTTATGGATGATGTCTATATTTCAGACATTCCCAATACTAATAAATTGAATGGATCACTATTTTTCTTCACTCTTCCTTCTGTAGAATCACAATCTCCTACAATTATTAGAAGAAACGTTGGAACTATTGATTATAAGAGTGGAGTTATTACTATTAACCCCGTTAATATACAATCTGGAATGATAAAGGATGGACAAACAAATATTGAAATTTCTGCATGTCCTCTTTCTAATGATGTTATCGGATTACAGGATCTTTATTTGCAACTAGATATTAGTAATAGTTCGTTTGAGACTGTTGTGGATGAGATTGCTTCTGGACTCGATCCATCTGGTTCTAACTATATTACCTCTTCAAGTTATGCTAATGGTAACTTAGTTCGTGCAGGGGGTCGTAATAGTGATGCATCTTCTACTGATGCACCTGCTGTTCCTAGCACAACTGCTGCTTCATCCTACTAAGATAGAAAAAACTATAAAATGACAACAAAAAGAGTACAGTTTAATAACATTGTCCAGAATCAGCTGCCTGGATATGTAAAGTCAGACTATCCGTTAGTTGCGGAGTTTTTAAAATCTTATTATCAAGGACAGGAATATCAAGGTGGACCAATTGATTTGGTTCAAAATATAGATCAATATGTAAAAATAGATAATCTTACTAATCTTACAGAATCCGTTGGGTTAGGTGCAACTGTTGGAATAGCAAGTGATGCAATCGATATTGATATGCAGAACTATCCTACAGGAACTTTGGGTTTCCCTGATTCCTATGGATTGTTAAAGATTAATGATGAGATTATTACATATACAGGAATAACTACTTTTGGATTTACTGGATGTGTTAGAGGGTTTAGTGGTGTTACTTCTTATAGAAGTCCTACTAATTCTGAGGAATTGGTTTTTGATACTTCAGAAGCTGAGCAACATGCTAAAGGATCAACAATAGAAAACTTGAGTTGTCTTTTCCTTAAAGAATTTTTAACTAAGACAAAATATCAAATTACACCAGGTTTGGAGGGAAGAAAACTTACTCCTGATCTGGATCAAGAAGTTTTTATAAAACAATCAAAAGATTTCTATTTAAGTAAAGGAACTGATAGAGGTTTTGAGATTCTATTTAAAGCTTTATATAACGAGAAAGTAAATATCATTCGACCTCGTGATTTCCTTTTTACACCATCTAATGCAAACTATAAAATTACAAGAGATTTTGTAGTAGAACCAATTACTGGTGATCCTATGGAATTAGAGTTATCTACTCTATTCCAGGATGAATATGAAGGATCTGACCTTGAGAAGGCATATGCTCCTATAACCCACATAGAGAAGATTTCAGTTGGTGTTGGAGAGACATTTTATAAGTTTAGTGTAGATGCTGGATATAACAGAGACTCTAGAGTTGAAGGTGCTACTTATGGAACATTTAATACTCATCCTAGAACTAGAGTAGTTGGTGCAGTTGCTGCAGGGGCTACTACTTTTGATGTTGACTCAACAGTTGGATTTGCAACGGACGGAGAACTTCATTGGAAATATATTGATGGTACTGTAGGCGTAAGTTCATATACAGGTAAAAACTTAACTCAATTCTTTGGGTTGAGTGGAATTGGTAAAACTATTAATAGTGCAGCATCAGTTGGTATTAATACTTTTGCACATGGAAAATCAGTAACTAATCCAGATGAAACTATTGAAGTTAGAATTACTTCTGTTATCCATAATTTAGAATATGACAGAGCAAGTTGTCTTTATGGAAGTGGTGATGATATAAAAATTAAAACTTTAGGGATTGGTAATACTGATTATAGATTAGCTAACTGGTTCTATAATGTTTCTCCAACTTATAAAGTAAAACAAATAGGATTGATTGACGTTTCGGACTGGACATATGAAGTCTTTACTGATGTTGATCATGGATTTAAAGTAGGAGATAGAGCTGTTCTTTCTCGTAGTGCTGCTTCATCAACTGCTTATCCTACTTCTACTATAAGTCAAATAACTTCTTCTAAATCTTTCATTATGAAAGAGCAAGGAGAAATTGATGTTACTCGTTATTTGGAAGATAATCCTTATATAATTGAAAGGAAAATTGCAAAAGTAAATGCAGTTAACTTCCCCGAAGCTTCTGTATATTCTAGTGATGTCCAAAATGTCTACAAAGAAAGAGTAGAAGATAAACTTTTAATTACATCTCCATCTATTCCATCATATGATAGTTCATCTTTAGGTGTTAATGCTAATAGGATTATATTTAATGGAAGCTTTGAAGGAGATACTTTTAATATAATTGCAGATGCTACTACTCCTGTTGGAGTACCTATTTTTGACCACGGATATTATACTGGAGATGCTATTTGGTATACACCACAGATAGTAAATGATATCTTTATAGACTATACCAGTGGTACTAAGTTAGATAATTATGTTATTAAATCTGAACTATTTCCAAATTCAGAAGGTCTTTATTTTGTTAAAAGAGTAGATGCTAATAGTATCAAACTTGCAAAAAGTAGATCTGATCTGTATTTTGGGAATTATGTTACTCTTGATAATGTAGGAATTGTAACAGACAATAGAATTGAACCATTTAGTTTCCATGAAGAAACTTTACAGTCACAAAAACTTGTAAGACAAGTTAATCCACCAATTAATACTGGAACGGTATATGAAACCACTCCTGGTACTACTGGTATTTTGGCAAATGGAGTAGAAATTTTAAATTATAAGTCTTATGATAAAGTTCATTATGGTCAGATAGAAAGTATAGATGTCCTTGGTGGAGGAAAGGATTATGATGTCATTAATCCTCCTATTACTAAGATTTCTGATAATATCGGAACAGGTGCTACAGGATGTGTTGCTGTTAAAGGATCACTAAAAGATATTAGACTTATAGATCCTGGTTTTGCTTATGAAGGAACTCCTACAGTATCGATTACTGGAGGAAATGGAAAAGGTGCTCGTGTTGATGTAAACATGCAATCAGTGGAACATAAAGTTCCTTTCTTTTCAAATTCAAGTAGGGTTGGTCTTGGAACTACAGGAGATTTGCCATCTACAATTGGATTCTCAACTTATCACAAATTTGCCAACGGTGAAAAAGTATTATATGTCACTGATGGTCAAAATGTAGTTGGTGGAATGACTACCAATGCAAATTATTGGGTTTCTGTTGTTGGAACTGGTGGGACTGTTGTAAGACTTCATACTGGTGAAGCAGGTGCTTTAGCAGGAATTAATACGGTTGAACTTACCTCTCGTGGTGATGGTGTTCAGTATATTAGTGCTATTACTACCAAATCTATAATTGAATCTATTAATGTAATTTCTGGTGGATCTGATTATGAAAATAAAAAGAGAACAGCACAACCTGCGGGAATTAATACTTCAACAGATGCAATAAAGATTGAAAGTCATGATTATAAGACTGGAGAAATTATTAATTATACTTGCACAGGAACACCTATTACTGGATTAACTACTTCTACTGATTATTATGTAAGTGTAGTTGATAAAGACAATTTTAGATTAACAAGTGTTGGTGTAGGAACTACTGCTAAGAATTTCTATTTAAGGACTAATCAATATCGTGATCTTACTTATATTGGTGTAGGAACTCATCAATTCAATTATCCACCAATTAATGTATCTGTAACTGGAAAAGTAGGAGTAACATCTGTAGGAACAGAAACCTTTGAAGCTAAGATTCAACCTATATTCAGAGGAGAAGTAACATCTATCCATTTAATTGATAAGGGAGTTGGATATGGTGCTTCAGAAGTACAGAATTTTGATAGAGTACCTGATGTAACTTTATCTTCTGGAACTTTAGGTGAAGTTACACCAATTATTAATAATGGAACTATTACTGAGGTTCTTGTAAAGAATAAAGGTAAGGATTATATTGCCCCTCCTGATTTACAAATATTTGGTGATGGTTCTGGTGCTGTATTGACACCTATTCTTAAAACTGTAGGAGTTGGAACTACTGCAACATATCTTTTAGAAGAAGTTAAAGTTCTTAATAAAGGAGCTGGATATAGTAAGGATGCTACATCAATTTCAGTTATATCACCTGGATCTGAAGTAAAACTTCGTTCTAATATACAACAGTGGACTGTTAACCTCTTTGAGAAGTATTATCAGGGTGAACAAATAACGTCTGATGATGGAATTATTGTAAATGGACTCAATAAGGGGTATGGACTACAATACACCCATTTATATGCCCCCAGGAAGCTCAGAGAGGGCATGTATGCGACGAATCAAGAGGGAGTGTCCTTATATGGTCAACCAGACTTAAAACGTGTTAACGGGCAGGAAGTCACGTCTCCTGACCATTCTCCTATTATTGGATGGGCATATGATGGAAATCCAATTTATGGTCCTTATGGTTATGTTAAGAAAGAGGGTGGATCTGTAACCCAGATGAAATCTGGATATGTGGAAGAATCTTCAAGTAAATTAAATCGACCACCATTAACCGTTTTTGGACCAGGATTTTTTGTTGAAGATTTCACTTATAAAGAGAAAACAGACGAAACTGTTTTAGATCAAAATAATGGAAGATTTTGTATTACTCCACAATATCCAAATGGAGTTTATGCATATTTTGCAACCATTAGTGATTCTGGTGCTGAACAAGGTGGACAATTTAATAGTTATAAATTACCAACCTTCCCATACTTAGTAGGTGATAATTATTATTCTACACCTGAAGAATTTAATTTCACACAATATTCCAATCAAGATGATTATCTATTAACTAAAGGAAAGGATAGAAGATTCCTCACTGAGGATGATAGGAAAGAAGATGCTACTTGGTCAACTATTTGGTATAGAAATACTGCACCTTATAATTTGATTGAAGGGGATGAGCAATATCGATATATGCCTATTCCTAATAAGTTAAAGCAAACTATTGATCTTAAAGGAGTTGCTCCTGGAGTTATTGAAAGTATTGGAATTACGACAGGTGGAAAGAATTATAAAGTAGGTGATAGGGTAGTATTTAATAATGAAGGAACTAGTGGTGGTAAAGCAGCTGCTCAGGTTTCTAAACTTGTTGGTAAGGATGTTACTAGTGTAAGTGTTGCTACTAGTACTGTAACTGGAGTAGAGATTTATCCTGGTCCACAAAAAGGTGAATACACACTTATTAATGATGAACCTATTAATTGGATCAATACTAATACAATCAACGTCACAGGACTCTCTACAACCTCCTCTAACATAGAAGGAACCTATAGTGCAGGGATTAGTTCCAATCGTCTTGTTGTAACTGGTATAGGAACGACAGCAGTTGCAATTGGAACTGATGGTGCTACTGGAATAGTTACTCATATTAATGTTGAGGGTGATTTAAGTTTCCCAACCATTAGACCTAATGACATTCTTGGAATTGGAACAGAACAAGTAAGGGTATTGAATATAGAACCTAATCTATCACGAGTGAGGGTTCTACGGGGTGTGAACGGGGTTACAGGGGTTTCTCATACCATAACATCAGTCCTACTCGAAGATCCTAGAAAATTAACTGTTAATCCTGGATTCACGTCTACTTACGAATATAGGATAAACAAACAGATTTACTTTGAACCAAAGGAAACGGTTGGTGTAAACACCTTATCTGGTGTAGGTATTGGAAGTACACTTAGATTCTCTAATCCAGGTATTGGTCTCACAATGCTTTATGTGAAGACTAAACAAATGTATCTTCCAAATCATGAATTATTGACTGGTGATAAGTTAACTTATTCTCCTGGCAATGGAACAGGTCTTACTATTTGGGAATCTGGTAAAGCAGGGACAGGAATAAAAACATTAATAAATGGACAAACTCTCTTTGCTGCAGTCTATAATAAGGACTTAATTGGTTTATCCACATGTAGGGTAGGTTTAGGTACTACGGGCACTTTTGTGGGCATTGCAAGCACACAGAGGGACTCTACAACGTTCTTCTTTGCAGGAGTAGGGACTGGAGTATATCATAGCCTTAAGACAAATTATGATGTAATTACTGGAGAAATTAATAGAACTACGGTTACTGTGGCAACAGGAGCAACTCATGGTTTGTTGAATGATCAACAAGTATACATGGATGTCAGCCCAGGTATAGAAACTTCAATTGTAGTTAAGTATAATGATTATAATAGAAATGTTGTAATCGATCCTAAGACATTTGTATCGTCTGGTGTAAACACCACTACTAATGCTTTAACTATAACAAATCATGGTTATAAGACAGGAGATAAGATTATTCATACTGCATCAATACCTTGTGGTGGTTTAACGGACAATCAAGTATATTACATTGTTAAAGTTGATGATAATACAATTAAATTATCTCCAACTTATCATGAATCTACTGAATCGAAGCCACCTATAGTAGGCATTACCAGTACAGGTGATGGTGGTGTAATTAATCCAATAAATCCTGGAATAAAATTATATAAAGATTGCAGCGCTGTATTTGATGTTTCCGATTCTTCATTATCTTATGTAAATCAAGCAACAACTTATTCAGCATTTAAGCTTAATTTCTACAAAGATGAAAACTTTACTAAGATTTGGGATACATCGTTATTAACGAAAGATTTCAATGTTGTAAGAAATGGAGCTCCTGGTATAACCACAAATGCTAATGTTACTGTAAAGATAACAAAAGAAGTTCCTGAAGAATTATTCTATAGATTAGAACCTCTTTATGATAGTAATCTTCCTGCTGTAAAGAAAGAAATTGTTGTAGATGAAGATATTATCTCAGGAAGTCAAATAAGAGTTCTAGAGAGTCTTTATAATGAAGGAGGAGCAGAAGGTCAAAAGATTACTATAGCTGCCACTAATCAATTTACATATAATCTATCTAAGATTCCTGAAGTAGCATCTTATGGGTCTTTATCAGATTTAACTTATGAAACAACTAGTCCTAGTGCTTATGGAGAAATATCTAATTTTGACATAAAGAATCCAGGAGAAAATTATTATGAACTTCCTGGAATTACAACTATTAGAAGTGCATTGGGAACTAATGCAATTATTTCAGGAGTTAGTACTTCTATTGGTAAAATTAAAACAGTAAAACTGTCTAATATTGGATATGATTTCCCATCTGATCCAACATTGATGCCATCTGCTGCAATGCCGCAGATTATTCAATTAGATGCTCTTAAATCTGTTCAAAAAGTAGGTGTAACTTCCTTTGGTAAAGGTTATAATGCTTCACCTCAATTGGTAGTAATTGATGGATTTACTGGCAAACCAGTTTTAGATCTTGATTTAAAATATGATTTAGGTAATCCAAATGTAGAAATTTTAAGGAATACATTTGGTCTTCATGATGCACCTCCTACAGTAGTCCCCATACACAATAGTAATGGTGTTGGTATTAGTACTATCGGCTTTAATACAACTAGTAAAAATGTAACTGTTACATTATCAGTAGGATATAGTACTGCTGATACCTTCCCATTTGCAGTTGGTGATTTAGTATTCATTGAAGGTATTGCTGTAGGTGTTGGATCAACAGGAAGAGGATATAATTCTGATCAATATGATTATAAACTCTTTAATATAACAGAAGTTGACCAAAATTATGGTGGTATTGGAACTGTTACTTATAATCTTACTGATTTCTTTGGAGATCAAGCACCTGAACTTACACCAGGTCAATATGATTTTGTTAACTCTGCAGGAAGAATTGTTCCTCAAAAAGATTTCCCAACATTTAAGATTGATCTGACTGACTCAAGTGATTATGTTTTAGGTGAAACAGTTACAGGTACTCTTAGTAGTACTACGGGAATAGTTGAAGATTGGAGTGCTAATACAGGAATTTTAAGAATTTCTGCTCAGAAGGATTTTGTAGTTAATGATATTATAGTAGGAAGTGCTTCTGGAGTTCAAGGAACAGCTACATCTATTAAATCTTTTGATGCATATCTTACATTAGGTGCCACTGCTAGGGTAGAAGGTGGTTGGGAAACAGAATCTGGATTCTTTAACAGAACTTTACAAAGATTCCAAGATAGTGATTATTATCAGAACCTTTCATACTCATTAAGTTCAAGGGTTGATTTGGAATTATCAGCTTATGGCATTGTTGCAGAACAAATGTCCATAGTTAATATGAATTGTGTTCATGATTTTGATCTTGCATCTGAAAATGGACTATCAATTGGTAATGATACTGTTTCTACTGAAATAACTTTCTCTAGTAGAATTTTAACTGATTATCAAGAATCGATTGGTAATAGAGTAGTTTCAATTGATGACTTTAGTGGAACATTTAATAGTAATCCAAGATCCACTCGATACACAACAGTTGGTAGTTGGACTTTATCTGAAAGAAGAGCATTAAAGTATTTCCTTTATGTAAAAGATAAGAGATTTACTGCACAAAGACAATTATCTATTGTTGATATTCTTCATGATAGTAATTTGGGATATATTAATCAATATGGAAGATTAGATACTGTTTACGATCAAGGATCATTTGATTTTGCAGTTTCAGGTAGTACTGGTGAATTAAGGTTCTATCCTATCAAATATTCTGTTAATGATTACTGGATTGCTAGTCTTTCCTTTAATTTGGATGATAATGCATTAAGTACTGGTAGTACAGTTATTGGACCTTCTATTGTAGATACAGAAAGTGCTCCAATTGGTGTTGGAATCGGAACTACAACAATTGTAGGAATAGCAAGTACTTATAGGTCTGCTCATGTAACTGTATCAATTAATCCAGATATTAATTATGATGAATTTGAATATAATCAGTTCAATATTATTCATGATGGAACAACTGTTGATATAATGGAATATGGAAGATTAACAACGAACATAACGCAAGGGTATGTTAATCGTACGGGTATGGGAACCTATAGTGGTTATATTGATGGTGAGTTATTGAAAATTGATTTCCATCCTAATGATGGAGTTGGTATTGGTACTACTGGTGCTATTAATACTATGTTGATAGGTGTAGCATCTTCAGAATATAGTGGAATATCAACGGTAGAGTTAAAACATGCTATTCTTGAATCTAGATGTACTGGTATTGGATCCACAACATCTCCGATTGAAAATATCATAGCAGAGTATCCAACTGATTACCAAGCTGCATATTGCTATGTTCAGGTTACTGATTGCACTAATAAAGCATATCAGATGGGTGAATTCCTATGCATTAATGACTTTGTAGAGGATGAAGCACAGGAAAGTTATGATGTTGAATTTGGTAATGTTTATTCTGGTAATGCTGGTCTGGGAACAATAGGAAGTAGAGTTTCAGCTGCTGGAACAATGACTATTGTGTTTACACCAAATTCTGGTATTGACGTTCATACAAATGTCTTTAGTAATGTATTAAAAATTGAAGATGATCTTGTTCAAACGATTGATTTTGATAATGGTGCTATAGAGTCTGGATTTGGTAATTATGAGGGAACTGACCGTGCTATTAAGAGACAATTTGAATTAAAGCACAGAACAGATAATATTTTTGATAAATCATTCCTTGGTGCTGATGCTTCTATTGTAAGTGTTTCGGATAATACTATTGTTCTACCAAACCACTTCTTTGTTACTGGTGAAAAACTTTCTTATAACCATGCTGGTGCTGGTAAGACAATGGCAGTTGGTATTGCGACTACTAGTGGATTTGTAGGAGTTGGTACAACTAATAAACTTCCTGCTACAGTATATGCTGTTAAGATTGATGATGACACTATTAAACTTGCAGAGACTCCTGAAAAAGCACTTAAGACTATTCCAGATGTTGTAGATGTTACTAGTGTAGGTATAGGAACTTCTCATAGATTTACTGCACATAACCAAAATGCGAAACTTTTAGTTTCCATTGATAATATGATCCAGTCTCCGATAGTTGCAACAGCAGTTACAACTCATCTGACTAAACAAGTTTTTACTACAGATGAATATCTTGAGTTTGCAGGAATTACTTCTTTCTTTGGTGGTGACTTAATTAAGGTTGGTAATGAGATAATGAGGGTTGATGGTATTGGTATAGGTGTCACTAATAGGATACAAGTAAGAAGACCTTGGATGGGTACAGCTCTTGCTGGATATAGTACTGCTACTTTGGTTACTAAAGTTGTTGGTAATTATAATGTTGTTGATAATACAATAAACTTCGTTGCTGCTCCAAGTGGTAATGTTCCATTAAGTACTACTACAAATAGACCAGATGATAGGGATTGGGTTGGTATTTCAACTGGATCTAGTTTTGAAGGAAGAATGTTTATGAGATCTGGTGTTCCAGATACAACTGAAGAAACATATTATAGAAACTATGTGTTTGATAGTCTTTCTGAGCAGTTTACTGGCCAAAAAGCAGATTTCACTTTAAAATCAGAACAAGGAAATGTTTCTGGATTAACTACAGATAATGCTATTATTCTTGTTAATGATGTATTCCAGATTCCTGGAAATATTGATGCTGGAGGTAATTATACTTTAGCACAAACAACTACAGGTATTACTACCATTTCATTTACAGGCACAGGAAGTTCTGTTGCTGGAGCACCTAATGTTGGAACTCTACCTTTAGGTGGTGCTATTGTTTCTGTTGCTTCTACGGAAGGATTTGGTTATCAACCATTAATAGGCGCAGGTGGTACTGCAGTTGTTTCTACAGCAGGTACTATTCAGTCTGTAAGTATTGCTAATACAGGTTCTGGTTATAGGGTAGGTGTTCAAACTGTATGCAATGTTGCTATTCAAACTTCAACATTACCTGGTACTAGCGTAATTGGAATTGGAACTGCTACTATTGATCAACGTGGATTTATTTCTGGTATTGCTATTACTAATCCTTATGTCTTTAATATACCTGTATTCATCTCTAATGTTGGTTATGATACTGTTACTGGATTAACAACAGTTACTACATCAAGTGCTCATGGATTCTCACTAGGTGAACAAGCAGTACTTTCTGGTATTGCATTTACATGTAATTATGCAGGTACTAAAGCAATAAGTAACTTCGTTTATACTAAAGCAAGTGGTATTGCAACTGTCACTACTTCTGCTGCTCATGGATATTCAGCTGATGATGATATAATTCTTACTGGATTAGCAGTTACTGAAGGTAGTAGTAATATTACATATCCAAGAACATCAGATCCATATTATACAGGATCTAGAATTAGTTCTGTTCCAAATTCTACTAGTTTTGTTATTCAAGTGGGTGCAGCAAGCACAGCACTTTTATATACTTCTGGTGGTACAGTTCAAAAAGCAATTTTAGCACCTAGAAAGGCTAATAGCACTGATACTGATGGTGATCCTGCTTATAATGGTACATCCGTTCTTCAAGTAATCAATACTACTAGTTTTGTAGTTAATACTGGAATTAATACAAATCCTCATCTTTATAATAGAGGTGGAGTTGTTAGAAGACCACTTAAAGTCATTATTGATGATCCATTACCATATGCAGGTATTGCTTTAACCTATAGTTCTGATTCTGTTAGTGGAGTGGGAACAGGTGGTTTTGTTGATGTTGTTGTTGGTCAAGGTTCTAGTGTAATCAGCTTTACCATTACTAAGACAGGAAGTGCTTATGGTAATGATGAAATTCTAACACTTCCTATTGGTGGACCTACTGGTATTCCTACTGACCCATCTAAGGCATATAGAGAATTCCAGCTTACTCTTGATCCATGTTTCTATGATGAATTTACTGGTTGGTCTATTGGTGAACTTCAGGCAGTAGACAATGTTGAAAAATATATTACTGGAAGTAGGGTTGATTTCCCACTTACTCTTAATAATGAGACTTTAACAATTAGAGGTAAGAAGGGTTCTAAGATTATTGAACAAGACCTTCTACTAGTATTCGTAAATAATGTTCCTCAAGTTCCTGGTAAGGGATACACCTTCCCAGGAGGTAGCAATCTTACATTTACTGAAGCACCTAAGATTGGAGATAGTATACAAATTCTCTTCTATAAAGGAACTGGATCTCAAGACGTTGTTGAAAGACTAGTTGTAGAAACTGTTAAGCCTGGTGATGAATTACAAATAACTCATTTACCTTCTCAAGACTTCTGGTTAACAGAAAAAGTTAGAGTTCCTCTCAGTGTAGATTCTACTGATCGTGTTTCTACACCTCCATATTATGGACCAGGTAATGTTGGAGATCCTAATCTGAAGAGACCTATTTCCTGGTGTAGGCAGATGGAAGATAAGATTATTAATGAGAAGGGAGTAGGAAAGTCAAGAGAAATTTATGAACCTGTAATTAATCCCTATGCACCAATTATTAAATCTGTTGGTATTGGATCTACTGTAATTTACGTTGAAAATTGCAGACCTTACTTTGATCCTTATGATGAAGTTGATGATACTTCTCCTACAGCAGCTGATTTTGCTTTCCAGAAGAAAGTTAAGTTTATCTCTCAAGAAGTAAGGGCTGGTGCTGCAGCAACTGCTGTTGTTTCGGGTCTTGGGACTATTAGTTCTGTTGCTATTTCTACTGGTGGTATTGGATACAGTACTGCAGTAGTGAGTTTTGGATCTACTTCTATTGGTGATAAAGAAGTTGGTGTGGTTACTACATCCACTAGGGCATATGGAACCCCTGTAATTAGTGCTGCTGGTACTATTACTGGTATTGCAATTACTGCTGTTGGTGCTGGATATACTTCATCCAATCCACCATCTGTTCTTATTAGTCCTCCTGTATGGTCTGAAGAGGAAAATACTGTAACTAGTTACAACGGAGATTCTGGTATAATTGTTGGATTTGGCACTACAACTGTTGGAGTTGCCACAGGATATCAATTAGTATTTGATATGCATATTCCTCTTGCTTCTGATTTAAGAAATTCTAATATTACTGGAACTGCAGTTACAATCTGTGGAATTAGTACTGGTGATTACTTTATCGTTAATGATTCTAATGTTGGTTCATCAAGTACATCTATAGCTTCTTTGGCTGCGGATGGTGCAGTTATTGGAATTGGAACCCAGTTTGTAAATAATGTTTATGAGGTTAATACCTTTGAGATAGTTCAATCACCCACAGGTGTTGCTTCTGATGGAGTTGGCATAGGCACAACTCATATGAGTAGAGTCTTTGTTAAGATTGCTGAACATCTTGATTGGAGTGGACAATGGCCTAGCTTTAGTGGAGTTGGGATTCAAACAGGAAATTATTTTGGATCTTATAGTTGGGGTAAGATTGTTCTTCCATCCAGATCTGAAGAAAATGCATACACTGCATATACATTAGGTGGAACAGGAGGTATCTCTACTTCTCCTGTAGTAAGAAGATCTAGATCTCTTAAATACAAACAGTATAAATTACCATAAATAAACAAAAAACCTCTGTCAAATGGCTGCAATTATAACTGACCAGATAAGATTGTTGAATGCAAGTAATTTTGTTGCAGGAGTAACTTCAACTACTAACGCATATTACTCTTTTATTGGTCTACCAAATCCTACAGATATTGATTCTGATTGGAATAATGATCCTCCATCTCCGAAAGATAATTTTACGGAGGAGAATGATTATTGGGACGATATGGTTGCATTGAAAAAAATTGCTGCATCTGATTGTAGACAAGTTGTTACTAAGAGAACTTGGTCATCAGGTACAACTTATGACATGTATAGAGGTGATTATAGTAGATCAAATACTGCTCCTGTATCTGGTGCTACAAATTTATATGCAAGTACTTTTTATGTTATAAACAGTGATTATAGGGTTTATATTTGTCTCCAAAATGGTACTGATCCAGACAACCCTACTGGAAGACCTTCACTGGACGAACCAACTTTTACTGATTTAGAACCAAGAAATGCAGGAAGTAGTGGTGATAATTATATTTGGAAATATCTTTATACTATAAAACCTGCGGATATTATTAAATTTGATTCTACTGATTTTATGCCAGTTCCTTTGAATTGGGATACTAATGTAGATGATGCAGCAGTGAGAGATAATGCTGTAGATGGATCTATTAAAATCATAACTATTACTTCTCGTGGTGAGACTATTGGACCTTCTGGTGGTACTGAATATACTAAAGTACCTATTAAAGGGGATGGTTCTGGTGCTGAGTGTACTATTACTACAACTAACGACCAACAGGTTGATACTATAACTGTTACTAAGCAGGGATCAGGATATACCTATGGTAGTGTAGCATTAGAAGATGGTGGTGTTCCTACAGGAACTAAAATTCCTACTTTTGATGTTATTATTCCACCTCAAGGAGGTCATGGTTCTGACATTTATAGAGAATTGGGAGCAATGAATGTTCTCATTTATTCTAGAATTGAAAATGATAATGAGAACCCAGATTTTATTACTGGTAATCAGATTGCCAGAGTTGGTTTAGTAGAAAATCCACAAAAGTATGATTCTACTGCTCTTTTAAGTGCTGATAAAGCAAGTGCATTAAATGCTTTAAGATTAGCTGGTTCTGGTTATAGTTCTGCTACTTTTCAGGCTGATAGTTATTTTGTACAAACTATTTCTGCTGGATCAACGGCTCAAGGACGAGTGGTTCATTATGATGCAACCACAGGAGTTTTAAAATATTGGCAAGATAGAACCATGGCTGGTTTTAATACAGTCGGTACTGCACAAACAAATCCAACATATGGGTATAATTTAAATAAATTCACTGCTTCTCCAGGAACAGGAGGAAGCTTGGATATTGTTCCTACTGCTGGTTCAACTTTACAAATTGATAGTGCATTTACAGGTATATCTACCGTAATAAATAATATAACATATTATCTTGGTCAAAATTTTACGGATGGTATTTCCAATCCTGAAGTTAAACGACATAGTGGTAACATTGTTTTTGTGGATAATAGACCCGCTATCACGAGGTCAGTTAACCAAAAAGAAGATATTAAAATAGTATTGCAGTTCTAAAAAATCATGCCACAGCATACAAATTTAAATGTAGCACCATATTTTGACGATTATGATCCGTCGGATGATTTTTATCGGGTGCTGTTTAAACCAGGTTATCCTGTTCAGGCTAGAGAGTTAACAACTCTCCAATCCATGCTGCAAAATCAAATTGAAAGATTTGGTAAGCACTTTTTTAAAGAAGGTGCTAAAGTAATTCCAGGTAATACAGGTTATAATAGAATTTTTTATGGTGTTCAGATAAACAATAATTATCAGGGTGTTCCTGTTTCTGCATATGCTGATCAATTAGTAGGAACCAAAATCACAGGTCAAAGATCTGGTGTAACTGCTGTTGTAGATACTATCTTATTGCCAGAAGATTCTGATAGGGGACAACTTACTCTTTATATTAATTACTTAAATTCAAGTACAACAAATAATTCTAGTCAGACATTTTTTGATGGAGAAGAGTTAACTTGCAATCAAACTATTTCTTCTGGATTATTAGGTAATACAACAATTGCTCCAGGAGCTCCTTTTGGCATTACTGTTGCTGATGATGCTGCTACAACAGGATCCTCGTTCCAAATTCAAGAAGGTGTTTATTTTGTTCATGGACAATTTGTAGGGGTTGCACAAGAAACACTAATTCTTGACCAATATGGAACTAAACCCAATTTTAGAATTGGTTTATTTGTAAATGAAGAAATTATTAATGCGGATATAGATGAAAGTTTAAATGATAATTCACAGGGATATAATAACTATGCTGCTCCAGGTGCAGATAGACTAAAAATTTCTTTAAGTTTGTTTAAAAAATCTATTGATGATTTTGATGATACTAGCTTTATTGAACTTGGTACAGTAAAGGATGGTGTTTTAAAGACTGCTAAGAGTGGTAGGAATGGTAAAGGAAGTAGTGGTGGATTAATAGGTGGATTTGGTGGAGGATCTGGTGGATGGGATCTAACAGATACTCTTGCACGAAGAACTTATGATGAAAGTGGTAATTATGACATCAAGCCTTTTGATGTTACTGTTTTAAATTCTCTTGATAATAATGTTGGAAATAGAGGAGTATTTAAAGCAGGTCAATTTACTCCCAGTGGTGGAACTCCCTCTGACGATCTTGCTTTATATAAAATTTCTCCAGGAAAGGCATATGTGAAGGGATATGAAATCGAAACGATGGATCCCACTTATATTGATTGTCCTAAGCCAAGAGATACCAAACTTATAGAAAATCAGGCAATAATTTATAATACAGGTCCAACTTATCGGTTAGATAGTGTTTATAGAACTCCTACCGTAGGTATTGGTAGTACATATATCCTAAGTTTACGAGATCAAAGAAAAGGATCAAGTGCTGAAAATGCCCCAGGAAATGAAATTGGATATGCTAGAGTTTATGATTTTAGATTAGAATCACAAAGTTATAACTCAAATAATTCCAATTTAGATGAATGGGAATTATCTTTATATGATGTTCAAACATTTACTGAAATACAATTAAATAATCCTATTACTCAAACTGTTCCTGCGTATA
>VTLG01012402.1_pt1 | contig 19336 bp, 16 predicted proteins | sample 4694571 | NCBI WGS metagenome assembly VTLG01 (sample SAMN12604809, study PRJNA352737) | marine metagenome | biome: ENVO:00000447; feature: ENVO:00000209|ENVO:00000569|ENVO:01000036; material: ENVO:00002151; isolation source: viral sequences binned using virsorter ...
CTGTGGATTCATACGAAGTCTCCACACTACATAGGTAGATGTAATCCAACTCTTACCTACACCACGAAATCCCTGTATGATTTTACGTCTTGCACCATATTGTAGATATTCAGCTATGTCTAACTGAACAGGTGTAGGGTCTGGTAGGTTTAGATGTCTCCAAGTAACGATTAAGAAATATCTAAAGTCTTGTAGTTTTTTTGGTAGGGGTTGCAATTATAAATCAGCTAAAGGTATAGCATCTAAGTCTGGTAGGTTGTTCATAAGCTCTTCCATTGGGTTGTTTTCTACAGGAATACACTCGATACCATTATCTTTTAAAAACTGTCTAGCTACGTTTAAATCCCCTGCTTTTGCTTCTCCTGTTTTTATCTTATCCACTAAAAATTTTGCTAACTCATAGTGCATAGTGTTCAGGATTTCTAAGCTTTTATCCATGATTAGTCTTGTTTTTAATTAATATAATCACTTTTTAGTTGTATTGCCAAATAATACATACCTAACTTTACCTAGAAATCCTTGTTTTTGTAGCTTTCTATATTGTCTTAGTTCTCTCTCAAGGTGATAATTCCTAGTTTCTGCATCAGAAATCTTTATAAGTGCAGACATCAGCAGCATATCTTGTAATCTTATTTGTTTTACAAGGTCACAACAATAGTCTTTAATAACAAAGTCTGGTAATTGCTGAACCTCTCTGCATTTGATTTCTATTTCAAGCTCTACTTCTGGTGGAGGATTACCAATAAGTACATTAAAAAATTCTTTATGTGTCATATCAGTTCATTTTAGGAAACAACTGTTGCTCCAACATATCAACAGCACGATCATCTAGTGTGTTGGTAGTTTGTTTGCAGATAGCTCTAAGCAGATCGACTACTAATCTCTTCACAGCAGTAGTGGTAAAGAACTTTAGTAGTATTGGTTTTAAGATTTTCAGCATAATTAGTATTGTGTTACTTTCCAAACATAGCTACATTGTTAGTATTAAACAAGAGTCTTAAGCTTTCATGGAAGATCAAGAGCCTAGTAAAGTCGAAACCATTGTAAAAGTTTGCGTACTTTTGTGGTCGGCAACACTTTTATCCCTTTCATACTATGAACCGCCAACTGGTAAAAAGATTGTAGATTTTGACCCCACATTTATTGCAAGTATTTTTTCAGCTAGTACTGCTTCACTAGGGTTTCAGATAAAGAAGAAAAAAGATACTATAGTAGATAATAAGAACTCTAAAGTAGGCATCAAATGAAAAAGCTATTCTTACTAGGTTTATTTTTAGTAGCACCTTGTTACGCAAACGGACTACCAACGTGGAGTACTGGCTCTAGCAACCGCACAGAAAATACTACTCAGACTATAACTCGCAGCATAGTTACTCAGAAATATGGGTCTGCTTTAAACACTTGGGAAGGCTCTAATATTCAAGTTACCAGTGCTTCTAGTGGTGGTATTACTGATACAGATGCAGTATTTACACCTTATACAACCTCTGCTGATTGGTCATTAAATGTGACTACCAGAGCAGCAGGGGCTAAAATAGAAGAAATCACACAGAATGACTCGATTACGACTACTAGCGTTATCACTTCTTTGTCTGTGTTTAGTCAGTAAGGCAAAGGCTGAAGGCGATACTAACGTACAGGCACAGCCAAATGCTGTAGGTAATTCATCAATAATTAATCAGAATATGAATGTTAATAATGGAATGACAGGCAAGTTGCAGTTTGGAAACTTAGTCTGTAGTCAACCTACTATGGCTGTAACTCCTTTTTATACAGGTAATGATGCACAAGGAGAAGAGACATATAGCATCAATGAAGGTTGGGGCATACAAATGAGTTTTATGATACCGCTAGGAACTAACAATGAAACGTGTTCTGAACTAGCAAAAGTAAAGCTAGACTTAGCCAAAGAAGAACTAGACAAGCAAGTGCATGATAAACAGCTAGTTCGTATTTTGAAATGCCAGCAGCTTCACGCATCAGGCTACATGATAAACCCTGCTTCTAAATACGCATACATCTGTAGTGATGTCATTAATATACGAAGTTATGTAAAAGCCAACTCTGAAAAATTTAAGTAGCTAGTTTAGACACCACATAGTACAGGTATGTGAACTCTAGCTACCTTTATTATTATCCATCTTTTCCTTCACATTTGCGACTTCTTTTTTAAGAACTTTAGTAAAGATTTTCTTAAATGTTTTCTTGATAAAAGCTAATACTGATTGCATGGCAATTCCGCCTGCCACGCTGACAACGCTTGCAGTTCCAGCAGCGATCACAGAGGAAGCAATGACTTCTGGTGCAGGTATAGGCATTTCACCAAAAAAAGGTATATTAAATGTAGCTACAGGTTCTTCAGTTGATAAAGTTTCTTTGGTGTTTGGCAGGTTTGTCGGTATTGTCTCTGGTGTTACTTCTAACGCTTCCTCCGTTGAAGATGCTTTTTCTTCTTCAGCAGAAGATTCCTGACCTCCCAAACCCGACTCTACCTGTTCCAGACTTGGAAGAAGTACAGGGTCTAGATATGGAATCTCTGCCACAGGTGGATAAAAAATTGTTTTAGGCGGTACGAGAATATAATCTGTATCTGGTAAATCAGGCAGATTTATTTCCATTCTTTTTCTTCTTCTTGCTGTTTTTAGATAAGATCATAAAATCTTTTCTGGTGATTTTTTTATCACCATCAACATCAAGTTTGTACTGTTTTCCTTTAAGTGGCATCAGACTCAGGGGTAGTTCTATCTTTAATGATAGCTGTTAATTCAATAAACCTTGTTTTACATTGTTTTACAATCTCTTCTGCTTGATTGTGTCTGTTAACAACATCTTGCAACTCTGCTTGCAGTTCTTCAAGAGTAGGTTTTGACATTAAGGTGTAGATGATTTATCTGCTATTAGTTTAGCCTTCCACGCAGCTTTGACATCAGTAGTCCAAGCTGCTGTGCATATTGCAGATACTTCTGCTGGTTCTGCTGATAAATCAGTATCAACTAAATTGTCAGAAGCATCTAAATCTCCGCATTGTAGTACATATCTACTGAAAGACCTTGTTAGTTCTTTATCATCTTTTTTGATGACAGTTGCTTTGCGAACTTGTACTGCTTTGTATAAACCGACAACTTCTATCTTGTCGTATTCGATTGATTCAGTTAGTGCCATTAGGATTAATCTCCGATTAAAACAGGTCTAGGCTTAGTTTATAGACGTAGCTCGGTCTATTAACTTGTAAAATAAGTAAATGTAAATCTTAAATAAGCACCAGCATTATGTTGAAAAACATTCCAACCACCATTATCTTGACTGGTTACAGCAGGGTAAACATAAGCTGTGTTTTGCTCTATTAAAACTCCAATAGAAGTACCAGTCGGCCAGTCGGCGGCATATGTATTCAATGCACCAGCACCTTTAAACTCACCTTCAAGACCATTTGCTGTGTTAAAAGGTAATCCTAATTTAATGTCACCGCTACCAGAATATACTCTTATTTGACCCATGACAGTAACTTGTCTGCCAATTTTTGTATAACTACATTTATTTTCATTTGAGTACCAAACAGTATTGTAATTATTTATAGCGTCAAAAGTACCTTCTTCATAGTCGTCAAGTGCGTTGGCTGCTGCGGTGTCTCCATTAAATGCTAATCCTCCACCTGCAAGAAAACGTGCTTTTTCTGCTGGTGTTGCACCATTTAAAATTACTGTATCGTTATTTCCATTACACCTTACAATACTTTGTGCTGTAGTACCACCATTAACTTGTAAGATTAAATTTGATGATGAATTTGTATCTGTAGAATTTCCAACAATATTTGCAGCATTAGTAGCTGCTTGTGTGCTTTCAAAATAACCTATAGTTCCAGAATTGTGACTTGCACTTATTCTGCCAGTTAATCCTGTTGTTAGTCCTACGCCAAAGTTACCATCTTTATTAAGTATTGCTCTATCTGTTACTGTGTTAGCACTTGATCTATTTTGAAATCTTATAGAGTTTGCTAAGTTTCCTGTACCTTGACTATAAGCTGAAAGTGATATGTAACCACTATCAACTGACCCTGTTTCATCAGGAGCCATAGTAATAGTAGGGCCACCATCAGTATCACTTGCTCCATTTTTAGCAGAAAATAAATTAGTAGTTTTAGTTCTATCTAATCCTGTTTCAACCCTCATAAAATATGTCATAGGGTTGTTTGCTATAGCTATAATATCTCCTACAAGAATGTCTCCATACACAGAAAATGTAGGTCTTACATTTGTATGTGGCATAGTTGCTGGTAATGTTTGGCTATCATCCCAAAGATGTAGGTGCATATCTTCATCAAGATATAAACCCAAGCCCGGCTCGCCAGCACCACCAACATCTTTATCAGAAGTAATTTTTAAAGTTGGACCATTACTAGCAATAGTAGAATTAGTTTCATACTTTGCTTTCCAAGTTCTTGTGCCAGATTTTTCTAACTGTAAAAAAACATCAGAAGCACCTGTAGTAGTAATATCTTGCGATCCAAAATCAGGAGAAATTTTTGACCCTGCTATCGCTGCACTTGCATTTATATCTGCGTTTAGCAAACTGCCATTTTTGACACCATTTGTTGATACTTGTGTTAATGCCATAATTAATTAAGAAGGATTTGGTGCTGGTGTAGCTTTTGTAACTATACCTAAAGTATAGGCTTGAGTTACTTGTGCATCTTCGCCTGTAGCAATAGTTATTGAATTATTATTGCAATGTGTAATTAATGCAGCAATAATTTCATCTTTTGCTTGCCTTGCTCTATTTATTGCTGCATTTGTTATCCACTCTTTTACATCAGCAGTTATAGATTCCATAGACTTTTTTTCTGTGTCTGTCAGAGTAATTGTGTAATCCATAGTTAAAAGTGTTGAATTTTAATTTACCCTAATAGGTAAATTGTCATTTTTGTTCTGTTTTGTTCTAACTGCTGAGTGCTACCAGAACCTTGATATGTCACTCCTTGAATATAGTCATTAGCAGACAACTTTATAGCTTGTGCAAAATACCCTGCTCTGATACCATCTCCCCAGTTACACCAAGCATCAAATGAACTGTTAATACCAAGAGTACTTGTACCATTCTTATAGACACCAGCATGAGTTTGGTTTACGTTTCCATTGTATTGAACCTGTACATTTACTTGATAAACTCCGTCAACTGGTGCGGTAAACCTATAATTAGATGTGTTGTAATTATTAGCTGTATCATAATGTTCTTGGTTAAATTCTATTATAGTTCCAGTAACATGATTTACACTTTGGTTTGAACCTTCACGAGATACCATGGCGTATGGCTGATTGCTTAATACAACAGAACCATTACTCGTTATTTTCATACGTTCTGATCCGTTAGTCCAAAAGACTAATGGAATAGCAGTATTACCTCTTATATTGTTTTGACCTCCTGCGTCATGATAAATCCTTAAATCTGGAGAAGATGTATCACCAAATCCAGCTATCATATTGTCAGGAATATGAATATTATTAGTTGTTGTAATTCCATGACTAGCTGTTTCTAACATTTTACTGTTGTCGTGATATAATTCTACGGCTCCATTAGGTACTACTTTAATACTTTCTTCGTTATATACACCTTTTATATGTATTTCATTACTTCCATCACCATAAATGTTTAAATGACCATTAGCTGCTGTAATAAAATTATCCGTTCCATCATGATAAAGAGATAGATCATTACCAGTTCCAAGTCTTAATTTGGCACTATCTGAAAAAGTTAAATCAGCTTCGGAATAATCCCAAACAAGATCGTAATTATTTGCTCCTTGAAATGTAACATCATGATTATTAGTATCTAAGTTACCGCCTAGTTGTGGTGATGTGTCATTTACCAGATCAGTATTTACTGCTGCAAAACTTAAGTTACCATTGGCATCTGTTTTTAAAAATGCACCATTAATAATAGCTGAAGGAAACGTAAGAGTATAGTTTTGGTTTGCACTATGCGGTGGAGATTTTAGTTTTATACCATGACTATTTTGACTACAGTTAAGTTGTAAATATCCATCAGAAGAACCATCACCTTTTACAATAACACCAGCAGTAGATGATGTAGATACAAGGCTCAGTTTACTACCTGCAATATCAGCAGAGTTTGATATATCTGCATTAACAATACTTCCGTCAACGATCATTGCTGACGTTACTGTATTGTTGCTTGGTGTACCAATGTTTACAGTAGAACCAAGAACTATTGCAAAGTAATCTGACCCACTGGCAGGTGCAGCAGCCAACTTAACAGTACTACCAGATAAAGCAAAACCCTCTGAAGGTGTAGATGTACCAGCATTAGGTTTCTGTATAACACCATTGATACTTAAAATAATCTGCTGTGCATTACTTGGTGCGTTTGTAATAGTAAAGTCCTGTACGCTTCCATTAAATGCAGGGCTAAGTGTAGATATAAAGAAGTTACCAACAGATTGTGCTTCTTCAAAAGCACCTGATGTTGCGTTATATACTAATAACTTTGAAGTAGAAGTATTAAATATTAAATCCCCTGCATCATTATCACTTGTAGGGTTTGTTGATACGACTCTATATCTATTACCAAAATCATTTATATCTTCTGATAGCTGTAAAACATCTGTTTCTTTTGCTAGTAGTTTGTGGTAGTTATATATCTGACTTGCACCTGTAGAACTGACAAGCAAGCCTAATTCATTGGATAATGTCTTATTTCTTAGACTTGTAGGAAAATTATTTATAGTTACGTTATCGCTTCCACTACCTACTGTTCTAGCGTTTGTTGCAACCCCAGAGCCATTTATAACTAAACCATCAGCATTACTGATACTAATAACAACACCTGATACTGGCTGTGTTGCAGGGAAGTTATCTTCATCTGCTATAACTTCTAGTCCACCAACAGGTGCTATTTGGTTAGCAACAAAATCTACAACAGCACCAGAAGTAGGAAAATGACTATCACTATTAGTAATAGTAGTTTGTTTAGACATTCCTGATACTTGGTTCAAATCAGCAGTAGAACCTGTAAAACCATCTAATTTATTTAATTCAGAAGTGTTTGCAGTAACGCCATCAATAACTGTTTTCTCTACATCTGTAAGAGCATTTGTATTACTGTTTGATTCGTATAAAGTCTTGATCTCACTTGCAGTTTGATCGGCTGTAGCATTAGCTTCTATAGCGTTAAGTTTGCTGTGGTCGGCATCTGTAAATACGTTACTATCAGAAGCAGCTTCTACTGCTGCCCTGATTTCTGCATTGGTTTGATCTGCGGTAGCACCTGTCTCTATTCCTTGTAGTTTTGATAAATCTAAATTTTGTAGTTTTGTTTTTTCTGAATCAGTAAATGCGTTTGTATCAGAGTTTGCTTCGTATGCTGTTTTTATTTCTGCATTGGTTTGATCTGCGGTAGCACCTGCCTCTATTCCATTTAACTTAGAATGATCTGCGTCAGTAAACACATTACTATCACTAGCACTTTCTACTAATGTTCTAATCTCTGCTGCTGTCTGATCTCCTGTAGCTCCTTCTTCAATACCACCTAATTTATCTGTAATTTCTTGTTGAGCAAATAATACCTGATCGCTGTTTGTATCTAAATCTGTTTCTGTTAAAACGCTACCATCTTGAAAATCTACTTTTTTTGCACTTATATTTGTATCTCTTTGAAACTTAACAGCAGCACCATTGGCAGGGGTGTTACCAGAAGTAAAAGTAACTGTTGATCCGCTAATTGTGTAATGAGTATCTAATGTTTTTAAGACCCCTGCTACTGTTACATCTACTTCATTATTGGCTAAGAACGAAAAAGATATTGCAAAGTTGTTGGTACTACCATTACCAGTATGTGTAGTTGCTGTAGCTGTGGTGTTAGTAGCCATAGTTAACTTCCTAAGTTAAAGTTTTTGTAATCTTCATTCATTTTATCAAAAAACTTTTTCTTAATTTTTTGTTTTGCATTTATCCTATCGTTAAATTCCGTTTCTGACATCTCTTTCTGTCTATAAAGATTAATACCTGCTTTTATAAATTGAGTATTAATTTTATTCATTTCATTAAAAATAAGTTCTGCTGCTAATTGACCCGAATCTGAATCTCTACCTTCATCTTCAATTGTTTTTTTGGCTTTTTGGTAAATATCACTATCAAAAAATCTATTCATAGCTTCTTTAATATTTATTTTATTAGGACCACCAACATTAATTTCAACAGTATTTACATAAATTTGTAATTTACTATATTCTTTTTTATCTAATTTTTTTGGTACAAAATTCTTTGAACCTACTCCTGTAAAATTAGAACCTCTTATAACTTCTGGTGGTGGAGACATCATTCTTCCTATTAAGGCTGTAGCTTCATACAATCTAAAATTTTTACTTTCGCTAATAGGAGTTGTTGAAAACAATTCAAAACCTGCCCTTTGAGGGTAAGTAACAAATTCATTTGTAATATGTTCTACTTGTGGTACTCCTGTGCCACCAAGATTATATCCAACTGATTCTCTTATTTTATTGAGAATATTGTCTGCTATTTGTATAAAAGCATTTACTTTATTAAATTCGTCATCACCATAATCTACATTTTCATTTGCAGTATCACCTGCTCTAGTTTTAGTATCTGGTTTTAAAAACCATTTTAGATCAGAATAATCACCTTCTTCTATAGCTTTTATTTTTGCTAATTCATCTGTTACACCCATAATATTTAAAATGTCTTCTGGTGTTCTAGCTATTCTTTTTAGTAAAGAAGAATAAGGCAAAATACTATTACCAACTTGTCTACCAACATAATCAAACCATTTTTTCTTTGTATAACTTACACCTTCTTCTGGGTCTGCATTTTCTCCTAAATCTGGTACTGCTGCAATAATATTTAGAAGTTCATTTAAAGGTGCTGTATAAGTTTTGTTAAACATATTTCTACCTGCAAAAGCAACCCAAACTTTTATAAACTCACCAATATCTTTATCTTTTGTTGATAATGGAGCCATCTCTGCAAAGTCTAAAAATATTCTTACAAGAGAAGCCATAGGGTCAGGTATGCCTTCTAAACTTTTATAAACATAAACAGGTTTACCATTTCTATAAACTATATCTCCATCTTCATCATATTTTAAAGTAGCAACACTATATGGTCGCCACCCATTTTTGTATTTAGAAATCCATTCAACAGCACCATTCTTATTAAAATAATTAGGGCCACCACCTGTTAAAAACATGTGTGGTGGTTCACCACCTACATGGGGGTCTTCGTTGTTTTTGTGTGCAGCCAACATCAAAAGACTTGCATAAGCATAACCCATTCTTATTTGACCAACTGTATTTTGACGCACTAAAGGATCAGGACTTGCTAAGTCAGCCCTTATTTCTGGCAATAAAAATTCATTTACAAAGTTAAGGTTTTGTCTTTTACCTGCTATTCTGTTTTGATAAAAAGTATCTAATGGATTTTCTGGCAACATCATTTTTGGGCCAAACTCAGGTAATTGGTCAGGAAACCTTACTACCATAGGACTATTAACATAAGGTAAATATCTACCTGCTTCTTTAAACATATTTGTAGGACTTCTTGTAAACTTTAACCAGAACCTTACAAGAGGATTCTTTATAGCCATATTATTAATAAAGTCTGCACCCTTACCAAATAAATCTTCTGTTCTAATATCTTGTGTAAATGTTATTTGTTTACCAAATTCTTTAGCTTTTAAAAGTATTCTTTCTGTTACTAGATCAGGAATGAATTGTTGTGGACCTGCACCTAACTCTGGGTCTACAAGTCTGCCTATAGGTCCTTCTTGACCTTTTAAAATATAATGTATAACTCCATCAATGTTGCTTTTTACATATCTACTTAGCTCTGACCCACTAAGACCTTTTTTCATTCCTTCGTTAAAAGAATAAAATGCTGTAGCACCAATAATGTTAGGAGTTTGTATTAATGCGTCATTTGCTGTCATTAATCTACTAGGTAACCTTAATGTTTTACCAGTAAAATCAATAGCGTTGAAAGGATAATATGGTGCATCTAATGGAATAAGACCAGTTTTTCTTGCGATTGGTTCTATTGCTTTATCTGCAAGTTTTCCAAAACTCCCTTGATTATCAGAAGAAATCATAAATCTTTGGCTAACTTGACCTTTCATGTTGCCAACATTCACAAAATTATCTTCCATATCCCATGATCTTTTCCATGTCTGTGCTGCAAAATCAAGGTTATAAAATAAAGCAAATAAATGTTCTTTAGCAGCTTTTAATTCCGTAACATTATTCGCACCTGCAAAATTATTTAATGAACGCATAAAGGTCATAGCAAGACCAGAAAATAAATTTACTTTTTGTGTGCTTGGTCCTGATAAAACTGCATTAATACCAATCTCATTCATTACTCGACCAAAACCATCAGCAATTTTCCATACATTAATTGCATTACCACTTTTAACTGCAACTAAATTTCTTACATCTCCTGATATATCTTTTATTAATTGTGATTGTTTTATTAGTTCAGAATAATCTCCTGTTTGATTAGCTCGTCTAACAGCATCTATCATGTTATTTTTTAAATCGACATTTTGTTGTATTAAGTCATTTAAAACTGGTGATACATCTATAGATTCTTCTTGTAATTTTTTCTTTTGTGCTGGTGTAAGGTCCATTATTTCTGCTGGCTTTTTACCTTCTAAACCTACATCTGGCTTCATACCCATAGTTTTGAAAGCTCTAGCAACTCTAGTTCTTGTACTAAGACCCATTGTTAACCAATCATCTACTTCATCTAATGCTTCTATAAGATTGTTTATTTCTGCTTCTATTAGTTTTGGATTCTTAGTTTTATAAGTTTCCATTAGTTTGTCGTTTATCTTTGCAACATTTTCTGTGTGCAAAATAATTTCTTGTGCTTCTGCATAAATCTGTTCATCATCTGGAAATTCATCATACAGTTTTGCTTTTAGTTGATGTCTTTCTTTTAATAATTTTGAATTAGCAATACTAATAACATTGTCATCTTTAGGTGTTTTATTACCTGCAAGTAGATCTAAAGCTTTTGCTTTTGTTTCTTGTTGTGATTTTCTTTGTGTTATTGAAGGAAAAGTATTTTCATCTTTTTTCTTTCTTATGTTTGCTGCTAAAAATTCTTGTTGACCTTCTTTTAAATTTGGATTTTTTTCAATAAAACTAGCTTTTTGTGGATTTTTATTAACATCTCCTAAGTCTAATTTTTTATTGGGAGTTTTATTTAAAACAGTATTTACTTGATCTTTGTATGTTATATCTGCTGGAATTTCTATAACTAATCCTTTTGTATTAGAAGGTGATGCTGTAGCACTACCTGTTTTTTCAGTAACAAAAGCTTTTACTTTTTTATGTAGTTCTGCACCATGTTTTCTGATTTCTGCTTCTGTAAAACCTTGACTTAAAAATGTTTGTAATATTTTTCTTTCTTTATCTATCTTAAATTGAGTATCAGGTGCTTTCTTGCCAAGTCTTAAAGAGTATGCCATTTTATCAAAATCAGATTCAAAAATGATTTTGGCACTACCATAATTAGGTTTTGTATTTTTATAAGCAGAAGGCATTACATAAGTTCTTACTTCACCTCCTTCTGTTTGTGGTTTTACTTGTTCACCTGTAGTTTGGCTTTTAATTTCATTTTCAAGATCAGTTTTACTGACTCCTTCATTTTCTAATTTTGTATTGATAGCTTCGTTAGCTTCGTCAATAATTTCTACAGAGTCGTTGATAGTTTTCTTTTCTTTATTAGTCAAACTACTATCAATTTCTTTAATAGTTTTTCCTTTATATTTAGTTACTATATTATCTAGACCTTCTACTGCACCTTTAAAACTACCTCCAAAAGTAGTACCAAGACCAAGTGACAACCAATATTCTTCTGGTGTTACTTCATCTCCAAGTATATCTCTCAAAAAAGTCTCACTAACACTTAAAGTACCTCCAAAAGCAGCACTTCTTCTTACACCTTTCCAACCTTTTGCAGTTACACCAAATGGAACCATTTGTATAAAACCTGCTGATAAGGCTTCTGCTTGACTTATTATGCTATTATTACCTGCTAAATTTTCTATACCTATTCTTTCTTTTTGTGCATTAATATTTAAACCATAACCAATACTGAATTGACTAATAAGATAAGCTCCTATTCCATAAGGACCAAAACCTAATAGTGGTGCTAAAGCAACATCAGCAGCAATACCACCAGTAATTTCAATTCCCATCCCTTTTGCTAGTTTCTCTAACTCAGTTGCATCACTAGCTTTTACGTCTGTAATTGTAAAGTTTTTATTTTCATAAAACTTTCTTATATTTAATAATCCTTTTTGAAATTTATCAGATTCTAAAACATCTCTTGGTATTAAATTATTATTGAATTGATTATATGAATAACCTAATTCTTTTTTCATTAACTTGTTAATGTTTCTTAAATCATTAGGTCTTTCAATAGGTTTATTACTAAAACCCATATCAGAGAATTGATTTCCTTGAAGAAAATCAAACATAGTTAAGTAATTTAATATTGCAGGTGAGACAGAAGCAGCTTTTTCTCCTTCATCTTTAACTGTTAAATCTTCAAATATTTTTCTAGTAATACTAAAATCTTGTTCTTTAAAATCAAAAATATCATTTTGATTTAAAAATAAACTATTAACAGTATCACTTAAATCGAACTCAGTATTAAAATCTATAAGACTTAGGTTCTCGTTAAATAAACTACTACCAAAATCTGTTTTAAAATTAGTTTCATTTTGATTAGTCGTAAGTTCTTTTTTTTCAGAACTAAACTCTAAATTATTAGTTTGTGTTTGATTGCCAAATTCTAAGTTAGCATCATCTTTTGTTTCACTAAATTCTAAATTACTGTCTTTTTTATCTGTATCTGAAAACTGCAAATTTGAATCTGTCATAATTTAAAACCACCCTTCCTTGATAGCACGATCAATAATCCTTAATACATTTTTATCATAATTCGGATTGGTTGCATAATCTTCAGCTTGAAGCATTTTTATTGCTTCTTGAATACTGCTTGCATTTACGATACCCTTTCTACCTAAGAAATCATCATTCCATTGTTTTTTGTATTGCATCATCATTGCTCTGATATTATCAAATGTCTTAAAGTCTGCTTCTTCTACTTGTTCACCTTGACCTCTAAATTCGGTAGTCAGCTTTCTTTCAGATTCACCTTTTGCAACTTCTGAAGATGTAGCTTGAAGACCTAAGAAATTATTTTTTGCTGATTGAGTCTTACCAAAACCTGTTTCTTCCATAGCTTGTGCAGCTACAAGTTCGGGATATTTAATACCTATTTCTTTGGCAATATTATAAATAACTTGGAAATTATGTTTTTCTCTAACAGGATTAAATGGGTGATCTTTTTCTGTAATTAATTTATTTACATCAAACTTAGGAGCATTTACTTTGCTTGGATCAGTAATACCTTCTGGAATTACCAAAACATCACCTATTTGAATTTGATCTGTTGTTAATCCATTTGCTTTTTTAATAGCGTCAACAGAGGTATCTAAGTCATTTGCAATGCCAGATAAAGTATCACCAGATTCTACTTCAAATGTTGTTTTACCTCCTTCTGAAAATGCACCAAATTCAAAACCTTTAAATATATTTTCAGCTTCATTTTCTCCTTCGTAAGCACTTACATCAAAGAAAAAGTTGTCTTCGTTTTTAAATGTATAATCACCTGATTTAATTTTTCTTATATCTTCCTTATAATCAGAAATTATTTCTTTGTACGCAGCTTCTTTTTCACTTGGACTAGCATATTTTCCTATACTCCATTTATCTAGTTCCAACCTAAAGTGTTCATCTAAATCAAATTTTTGTTGAACATATTGACCTTTAACTTCAAGAGTAAATAATCCTCTTTGACTTAAAACTTTATCTCCTTGTTTTATAAGTCTTTTTAGTTCTGGTCTTGATTCAAACAAACCTTTATTACTATTTTTATCAACATAACTAAATAATCTATTGAAATTATCTATGTCTTCTTTTGTTGCTGCTGGACCTAGAGTTTCCATAAAACTATATAAAGTTGTCTTTGCTGTCTGTTTATCTTTAAATTCACCATTGTTATATCTTTTGTGAAAGTTTAACCACCAAGCATCTACGTTGTAATTTAAGTCTGCGTATGATTCTTTTATAAAATCAATTTGCTCTGGGTAATCTTTTGTTAAAGAACTTATGATGTTTGCATTTTTTTTAATGACTTCAAAACTTTTAGTATTGTAATCAAGTTCAGAAAGCCTATTATTTATATCTTCCTGTTCTGATAATTCTGCAAATTTAACTTCTTCTTCTTTTTTATCATTTATAACTTTAAAAACTTCTTTTAGCATTACATTAAAACTACCATCTTTATCTGTAAAATCACCTAATCTAGTTTGTTGTGGTCCTACTTTTAACTCTTTTACAAAGTCAATAAGATCATATATTTCTGCTTCTGCTTCAATCCAATCTAATTCACCATCTTCATACTCACTAATAATTGTATTAATATTGTTTTTTGTATAATCAACAATTTTACTAGGTGATACGCTGTCTGTTAAACCATAAGAAACCATATCATTAATATTATTTTGAACATTATTTAACTTGACAAATTTATCATTTATATCGTCATTATCTTCGTTAATACTTCTAAAGTTTATAAGTATAGAATCACTAAAACTATTTTCAAATATACCAATTTTTTGTTCTGATCTTTTTTCTTCATGATCTTTAAAAACTTCTTGTAAAGCTAAGTTTTGACTTGGAAAAAAATATTCATTTAATATTTCTGGTCTTATACCTTTTGTGTCTGTTAGTTGTGTTGTGTTAAATTCTGATAATGCTTGCTCAAATTCTTTTGACCCAACACCAAATTGACTTAATGGCATAGGAACTACACCATTTTCAGTTTCAAATTGAACAACGTATTTATCAAAGAAATCTTTAGTTTTTGCTTTTGATGAATTACCTAAATTTATTGCTAGTTGTTTTTCTATTCCATACTGTGTGTATATATTTCCACCAATAAAATTTCTAGCAAATCTTTTACCTTCTTTTTTTTCTAATTCTTTTTTTATTTTGTTTATTTCTTTAGGAGTAGAACCTAAGATTTGATTTTGACCTTCTAATATTCCTTGTTGTTTTGCTTTATCAATTTGAAAGTTAACAAATTTTTGTAATGTAGGGTTGATGCTTGATAAGGTTTCAGCTAAACCCATCAAACCAGTTTCAGGTAAAACATTTACAGGTTCAACAAAAGTTTCTACAGGACTTCTAGAGCTTTGCCCTGCTGTACTTTGAAATTGTGTAGTGCCTACTTGTAAAACCATAATTAAATAGCTGCTGCATTAAGGTACATACCAACACCTTGAGTACCGATATTTAATAATGTCTGACCTAGGCTTGGTATAGCATTATAAGCTTCATTAATATTGCTTTGTAGTTGGTTTCTTCTGCTTTCAAATTGTGATTCTGTCTGTTGAATATTAAAGATATATTGTCTTTGCATCGACTCTATACTTTGATTTACTTTTTCTCTATAGTTAGCAGCTTGTCTATCTTGATCCATTAATAATAATCCTATAGTTGTACCTGCTTGTTCTGATGCTACTATAGCTCTCTTAGCTTGCAAAGCATCAATAGTTTTTGCAAACTTATCTTGTGCTGCAAACTTTTCTTCTTCTGCTCTTCTTTCAGCAAGAGCTAATTGTTTTTGTCTTTTATCGGCTTCTGCTGATTGGTTAGCTATTAATGCTCGATTAAATGTTTGATCTGCTAAATCTTGTGCAGCAGCCCTTTGAATAAAACTATTTCCGATAGTAAGAGCCAAGCCTACATTAAATGCTGTTGCAGCAGGTCCAGCTCCTAATAATGCAGCACCAACACACATCTAGGCAATCCTCAGAAATTCGTAGAAAGGTTTTTTTTGATAACCATAACTCTCATGTAGTTTTACAAATGTAAACCCAAGAGCTTTTAACCATTTTATAGCAGAAGTGTTTTCTGCATATACATAATTATAAAGTATTTTATAAGACTCAAGTAGATTATCAACCCATTTTCTACCTTGTCGTATTAATTGTATTCTGTATTTTTTATTATTAAACAATTCATCTGTAGCAACGCACCATATACAACCATCTTTCTGTACACCACATAGACCTATAGGCTGTCCATCATCATCAGCAATAGTCATATTAGTCTTACTACCTAAGAAGGTATAACTAAGAGCATCTTCTGGACTCAAGCCTGTCTGATACAAAGCTTCAATCTTGTCCATGACTCTCATGTTCTCTACCACATATTTAAAATCTTTGAGGTTTGACTTTCTTAAATATCCCACTATATTCTTCTACTCCTAATGTGGAATGTACCTTCATATTCTGCACTAGCTAAACGTGTAGGAAGAAATGTATCGTTCTTTATATCTATATCTACCCTGTCAGACTTACTCATTATCGGTACTTTAAATGTACCTGTATCTAAATTTATCTGACCAATAGCAGCAGACGCAGCACCAAGCAAACGACCAGTAAATTTATGTGTACTTGTATCTCTGTTCTCAGGTGTTACTTCTACTTTAAAAAATCCAGCATCTTCGTACTTAATATAAAAATGATGCAACTGTAATCTTGAACCTACATACTCAGGTGTACCTGCACCTTGCTCTGTAAGTCTTTGTTTACTAAATCTATAGTGCATCTCATAAGGTTCTCCAATAATAAACTTACTATTTCTAAAATCTCCTATTGCTGTAATGGTGGAAGTAGAACCATTGGTTGCGTTAGATGTTGATAATACCTGTCCTGATACAAGAGTTTTTGTATTGCCTTGAGCATCTACAAATGTGCTTGTTTCTCCACTACCTAAATATCTACCAACAATATTCATGCTGGCTCTTAGTCGATATGGAACTGTAAAGGTTGATAGACCAGTACCAGAGCTATAAGATACTGAAACTCCTGTAGTTGCTTCAGTTACCTTATGGTCAAGATGATATTCAAAACTAGCATTAGGTTCTCTGAACTCAGTTTCAAATGGTATTTTTTCTAGGGTTACTTTATTAGCTTCTTCTATAACAGCAAACAAATCTGTACCAATAAAATCAACATTCAAGATAGACCTGTTTGTATTGATGCTATAGGTAAACCAAGCACTCAAAGCTTTCTGTCCACCCTCTCCATATAACCATCTATATACATATAATTTGTTTGCATTGTCTGAACCCAAGACTACAAGAATATCTTGGTTGGTAGATACAGCCATCTTGAATACATTGCTTGGTATGAGTCTTGGTACATGAATAGTGACGTTTGCTGCATCTCTTATCTGTGATTCTCCTTGCAAGATATATTCTCTTATACCTGCAAAAGAACCTTTTTGAGTCAAGAAGTAAATAGAAGAACCAGAACCAACAGGCTGTGCTGCTGCACTACTTTCAAATTCAGTTACAACTATCACGTTAGCTGTTTTAGGAGTAAGGTTATCTGCTGAACTGGTCAACACAAACTGCGTTTGTTCAGAGAATAAGATAAGTTTTTCTCCCATAGTTACTGCACTCTTTAGGATTGCAACTTTTGTATGAGAAGCAGCTACGTCTATCGGTTCATTATCTAAAACAGATACAACTGTCTCAGGAAAAAAGTTAAAAAACTCTGATACTCTTGAAAGAATTACATTATCACCTGCAAGAAACCCAAGTCTGTTTCTAAAGAAAAATACGTTATTAATTTTATTACCAATAAAAGAAGGGTCAGGTGCAGATACAACATCACCAACAGTTCGTTCACCCCACTTTGGCAGTGTAAATGATACACCTGACGCTGTGTATGTGTCTCCATCTACCCTTGCAAATCTAAAATTACCATCTGCCTGACGTATAAGAACGTGTGGCATTGTTGCATAATCAAACTTAAAAGGAATACCTGCTTCTACAGTTTCTTCCCATTGCCCTTCTTCAAATGCACCACCATTATTAGTGACGAACTTAACGTAGTAGTTATCGAAGTTTGTATCGTCATCTCCTTTTATTTCTACGACATAACCATTAGGAGAGACAGTAGGGAGATCAGTAAACCTTTGTACTGAATCTTTTATTATTGTCATCTTTGTATCGCCTTGTGTATCACTACCATCTATAGAAAAATTAGAATTATCATTCTTTCTTACATATAAAACAGGACCATTTCTAGTAATAGTAAAACCAGACAAACCAGAATCAAGGCCAGATTTTAAATCAGCAGCTATTGTATCTGTACTTAAAGTAGAATCGCCAGCAGTGTTATCTGTGACTGTCACCCCATCAATCGTCACAGAGTAAGTCGTATCTGCTGTTGCTTGGTTAACAAATATAATCGCTTTCGTACCAGTACCACCGCTAAGTGTAGAGTCCATAGCTGCTGTGATGCTGGTATTAACAACAAAAGTAAAGTCAGCAATAGTAACTGTCTTCATCACACTTCTAGGTGTAGAAGTATTTAAGTAGGCAGTACCATCAGGTTTGTTTACTGTTAGTTCAGTACCATCTAATTCAAATACTCTTACATTGCCATTGCTAAATATTGCTACATATCTTTCATTTGCATCTCTATTTATAGTTTGTATGTGAACATTACCAAGAGTTGAAGATTGTAATGCTGTTACAAACTGAAACCCACTGCGTTTTGTAAGACCAAGAACAGGGTTACTATCAGCATTGTCTTGTATATCAGCATGATCTGGTTGCTTCAAAGCATCAGAAGATTGTGATATACCTCTCAATAATGTAGGTATAGCTCTTGATATAACAGGCATGGCTATCTAATTAATGCACTGGAAGGATTGTAAGTATCAAAGATACTGGTAAGAGAAGGATCACCTCTTAGTAAGTTGTGATCTGCATTTGCATAATCTGTTTCTGTAAGTATAGTTCTTGCTCTGGTTTCATCTTCCTGTGTATAAGTTCTTAATCCTTGATCTCCTACCAATCTGTCAACAAAAACTCTTGCAGCTTTGATGTTGATATATCTTCTTGCCTGTTCTGGTATTTCATCAAAGTCTCTAAAATAAACAACAGTACAAATTAAGTCTTCATCAAATTCATATTTATTGTTTTGTCTATCGTATAGCTTCAACCCACGTTGTATAGGGTCAATAGTGGGGTGTTGATGTATGTTTGCATCTACTCTTAAAACATTAGCAGGTAAACTAATTTGATTAGACCCATCTCTTGTAAGAGTTACATCTGTCTCAGTATTAAAAGACCAACCTTCTGATTGAATCTCTTTGTTAAATTCAGCAAGAGTTGATCTAGCAGTGACAGCATCTACTGGAAGTGTG
>VTLG01001670.1_pt1 | contig 19335 bp, 15 predicted proteins | sample 4694571 | NCBI WGS metagenome assembly VTLG01 (sample SAMN12604809, study PRJNA352737) | marine metagenome | biome: ENVO:00000447; feature: ENVO:00000209|ENVO:00000569|ENVO:01000036; material: ENVO:00002151; isolation source: viral sequences binned using virsorter ...
TCTGCATCCTTTGTAGGATCGAAGTGAGTACCCTTCTTATATTCAGCTAGTACCTGTTGTCTCCTAGATGTTTTTTCTGGGTTGGACTTGTCGAACATCAGAGGTTTACCCTCCTTCATTCGTTGTATTTCCTTACTGATTATTTCTGCTTGTCTTCCATCCTTATTATTAAATACATATTCATCTAATGCCCTTAACTTATCATCTAATGTAAGGTTGCTATCAATTATACTCCTTAAGTTTATGTGTAGCGGCCCCGTACCCACAAAACCTTCTTGGTTCTTGTCCTTGTATATAAGCTGCCCTGTCTCCTCATCTATATTTGCTCGTCCTTCCTTATAAGCCTTCCCACTTCTATAAGATGATACCATTCCTATTGGTGCACCTGTAACAAACCCCATTGCACCTTCATAAAATGCCTGACCCCAATCAATATCATAGTCACTAGGATCTGGGTCTTCACCATATCTTGTAAGCAGGTCTATCTTAGCTTCACCTGCAAATTTTTGGGAGACTGCTGACTGACCTACCTCCTCAATGCCCTCACGAAATGCTACATTAGTTGCACCTCTGAGAACTGTACCCTTCATTGCAGATCCAGCTTTAAATAACTTGTTTAGTTTATTTGCAAAGGGGACATAGTTAAGTGGGTTCATGAAGTTTATAATCTTTACTGTATCATCTGCATCAGCAGCACGATCCATGAGAATCTTCTGTGTCTCCTTAGAGATTGCCTTAATGTCATTGTCAGACATCTGACGACCCAGAGCTTTCTCAATCTTTCCACGAACATGTGGGTCAGTAACTATATCTATAAAGGTAAATGATCCTTCAGTTAAAGCATCAATAACACCATACCCAAGCAGACCTGCAAGCCATGCTGGAGCACCAACCAGTGATGCTGCCCCTGCAAGAACAGCTCCTCCTGCTACCATGCCAACCATCAAAGGGGCTGAAGATGACAGGTCAAACATAAACTGAGATATAGGCCCGTTAGATTTCTCACTTTGAAACTGGGCTATTAAACTTTGTTCCCACCTAGATTCATCAAGTTGCCTCTGGTTCTCTGCAACGCCTGCATCATCACCTAACTTAGCAGCTAATTTCATTTGGGCTACGTCTACTAGCTGACCCATAGATTCGCTAGCCATATCCATAGACCTGCTGAATGCACCCCATGTATCATCACCCCTATCAAAATCACCGGGACTTCTACTTAATCCATATGCTTTATAAATCTGATCTAGTTGTCCATCAGTAATATTAGGCCGCTGCCTTCTGGAATCATTCTCAATCCATTCTCGCTTCTGTTTCCAACTTGTGTATGGATCGTCAGCTATATTGAAAACACTATCCAGATAAGAACGTAAGCTATTTATATCTGAATCGTGTGATGTCTGAGGATCAGGAGATGGTGGATCTTCACCAACACCTTGGAACCTTCTTAATTTATTTCTGTTTGGGGCTATACCTGTGTATGCTTCAGTCATCTCCAATTCTCCTTCAAGTAATCTATAGACTTGATTATATCATTCATTCTATCAGTACCTTTTTCATCCATATATACTATTGACTTTATAAATAAAGTTTTAAAACTTTCTAAGGCAGCCCTCCTCTCATCCTTCGTCTTAGCTTTAACTATAGCCTTTAATGATTTATCATAATCCAGAGCTATCCCACCTTCAGACTTTAATGATTTAGATTTAGTAAAGGCTGCACCACCAAATCTATAAGTTAAATCAGCCAACATGTCCCTGAATTCCTCTGGAAATTCTTGGTTTAATGCATAACCTTTTAGACTCTTATCTTTAAGCCAAGGTCTGTCCTTAACAAGTTGACTTATATTATACCTGCTTGCAAAATCAACACCTGCTAACATACCCTGTCTTGATATTTTTATCTTCTCCCTTAAGTCACTATATTCGCTATACTTATTCCTCCTTTCCCGTCTAGCAATTTCAGGTGTTGAACCTTGAGTATTTAAAAAATCAAGTATAAGTTTAGCTAACTCAGGTCTTTGCTTGCCATCTTCATCTACCGCCATTCTATCTGCCAAAGCTTTCTTCTCATTACTTGACTTGCCATATGCCCAGTTACCAGCATTGAAACCACCGGGGAAAGCCACATCATTATAGTCATCATAAAGCAAACCATCTCCTAAGCCACCTTCTCTCTGAACAAGTTTTAAATTCCTAGGTGTATCAAGCCCTACTATAGCAGCAGCTTTTTCAGGGAAAACTGTCTTTTGCTGTTGTTCGTCTGGGAAAAATGTTGGTTCAATTTCCTTAGAGCCTTCTGTTAATACTTTAAGACCGGGGTGTAATTCTAATACTTTCTCACTAAGTCCCAATGGCTTAGATTCTTTCTCTGCATTCTTTTTATTTACTTGCTTCCATGCGCCCCGTAATGACATACCTCCTGCTACTAATTTATTTACTTCAGCTTGTGCATCTTCGTCCTCTTTTGAAAAGCTTAATTTCTTATCATGAGCAGATTTGTATAATGTTATAAGACCGGGCATCTGTTCTGCTGCCAAAGCAGAGGGCTTGGGGGGTTCCTCTTCTTTTATCACTGTTATATTCTCAGGAGCAGTTGGATCAACAGAATCAGGGCCAATAATCTCCTCTACAGCAACTGTTTTACTCTCACCTTTAAGTGCTGTTGTAACAGCCGCAGATGAATTTGCATATAATCCTCCATCTTTTGTATCTTGGAACATGTCTCCATCAAGGTAACCCATATCAACCATACGTTTCCTTAGTGCTACAGTTGCCTGAGGGTAAGTTCCTACAAACTTTGTATTGACAAGTCCATTGTCCCTTGCCCAGACACTAAAGACTGAAGGCGTGGCACGGAAATTTTCAAGAGCAGTTTGTTTTTGTTCATCACTCTTATACGAAGCATTCCTTATGTCTTTCAGACGTAGTCTATCTGCCTCTGAATAAAAGCTGGGATACTTATCCACCTTTTGATATGCAAAATAGGCATCCTGATTATCCTGTAGTATATGATCATGTCTTTTTGACCAGCTCTTTTCTAATGCAACAGGATCTTGACCATACCATCTTGCATTCAGGTCATATGCCTTTGCCATTTTAATATTATGCATACCTGCTGCAATCACCTGCTTGTTATGGTTCAGCCTGTAATCTCTTTCCTTATCTTGTACTTTATATTTCATCTCCTCAAACCTAGCGGCATCCTGACCACTGCCTAGTCCAGCATACTCCTCTCCATCAGTTTCCATCTTCCTGCCACCCATCCATGTAGGTGCACCTACCTGCTTTATAGTTTGCCCAACAGTTTGACCAAGTTGCAGAACATCATTCCTAATTTGATCTGCTGCTTCAATCCTGCTCCGCTTGTCCTCTTCAATAAGTTTATGTCTCCAATCCAGTTGGCGACTAAACCCAGACATATCACCTAGATATAAATCTCCTGCATTTGCCATAATAAACACCGATAAAATTATATGAGATATTAACACGACTAAAAATAGCCTGATCAATTACTCAAACATTAAAAAAAATAATAAAACTTTTCATGCCACCCCTATTATTAAGTTCCAATACCACCACCATATATTGTAAATTGATTTGGATGATAGTTATACCCCATATCCTCATCATTGTACCCAAGATTTGGATTATTATAACGGCTTAAAGGAGGCTGTGATATGGATGTATTGGTACCTCCCCAACTGGATGATTGAGGTGACCAGCCTGATCCTGAGTACGTTGGCCCTCTCATAGCGTTTATATCACTAACATGTCGATTCCTCCCAACATTACCAGATAATTGGTTATTCAAATTACCTAGACTCGTCTGATGAAATGTATTCCCCATATTACCATAACCCGGTCTACTTCCACTTCCTATTATAGATGGAGAACCACCTGCCCCTCGTCTTGGCCCTGCTTGCATCCCCGGAGCATAGCGAGGAGGTGGTGTATAACTTCTGTTTGAATCTCTAGCCATTTGAATTGGTGATGCCTGTGGCCCTCTACCACGAGTCTGTTGAGTTCCCAATGCAGTATCTGCAAGCCCAATACCACCACGAAGATAATCAGCTTGTGCACCTGCCAAGTTAGCTGATGATATTGCACCACCTATACCCACTGCTGTATTGGCTAGTGCTAATGCATTTGACAGTCCCCTGCTGGCACGATTCTGATTAAACATATCAACTTGTGCCCGTGCATTAGCATCACTCATCTGTAACTGCTGCTGTTGTGATACACTCATATTAGCTGTACTTGCCTGATCCTTTAATGCATCATAACCCATGCCTTCATATCTTAATCCTGCAGTTAAATCTCTTCCTGCCATATTACTTAACCCACCAGCTACATTAGTAAGACCAGTACCTAAATTCTGTTGGACTCCTGCTGTTTGCAATGCATTGGCAGAGAGTGCACCATAGTTTCCAATCTGTGCCTGCCTTTCATTAAATGCCTGTGCATTTTGAGCCGCCTCTCCCTCTAACATTCCTGCCCCCTTCATTACAAGCCCTGACTCTGCCATAATTTTATTCATATCCAACTGTACATCCTTACCATATCCTTCTTGGAGAGCCTTCCCATAGCCCTTCTGCATCTTAGATTGGAAGTCAAGCTTTAATTTAGCAGCAGCTACAGGATTGGTCTTGGCTAAAGCTGCTGTTTGTTGGTTTAAACTTTCCTCTTCACTATCCATCATCTCCTTAAATGCATCTCTCATAAGCATTTGGCTTGATCCATCCATACCTGCAGTCCTTACACCACCTCTTAAAGATTCCTGTTCTAATCTTGCATCTGAATAACCCTTTTTAATTCGTTCTCTATCCCTAGCAAGGTCTGCATAAAATGCCCTATCACCCATCATTGCGTCAGCACTACGTTGATGTCTCCTAGACCTTGCTATATCACCTTCAGATTTTTGATACTCACTTGCTGCACGATCATACATACCTCTAGCTTTGCCTCTCCCTTCACCATACATATCCAAAAACTTATCAGCCTGCCCTTCATATCTTTTTTGTCGTTTGCCAAAATCTTGGTAATGTGCCTCCTGCCTATCCCTCCATTTCTTACCTTCTTTTGGGTCATACATACTAGCCCCATAACCCATCTTAGATGTGCCGGACAATCCTTCTAGTATCTTCTTAAAACTAAACGCCATAGTCTACCTCACTTACGTAATCTATTTAATGTTTGACGAGCTAACCTCTTAGCTCGATTTGCTGATGCACCTTTTACTGAAAGGATACGTTCTTTGTTTAGATATGAAGCATTCACATTTGCATCCTCTGCATCTGAATCATGAGCTGCATTCCCATGTTGACCTGTACCACCCGGAGTACTACCATCTCCACCTGCACCCGGTTGATACGGGGGTGGAGGGCCGGGAACACCCGGAGCCGGAGGAGCATAAGAAGGAGGAGCAGGCCCGATAGTATTCTGTTTATAAAAGTGTGTTGCATAATTTCCGATATACGGCCCACCAGAACCACTTGTATTTATAGGTAGATTTGCATGGTCATCCATAGCATTAGTATAATCCGCCATCTCTTGTAATATACCATGTCCTTGAGGTGAACCGGGAGTTGTGTATCCTGCCATAACTACAGCATTTATATCATTCAAGTCAGTTATTAAGATATTAAGTTTTGCTGAGATGGCATGCAAGTCTGTAACAACTAAGTTTATTTTTGTTCTCAATTCCAATATGTCAGCTTCTAAGGCAGCAATCTGAGCAGACTGTACTATATCTATTTTCTTTGTACCCATATTAACGTGATCTTTTAAGTAAAGTACGTGCTATTTTCCTTGCCCTTATTTCACCTTTAGTCTTTAATGTCATAACTGACTGTGATTCCGCAGTATACGTTGGTGCTGACGCTGTTGCTGATTCAGAAACAGAAGTATGTAATGATCTTGTAGCACTACCTTGTGCAGTCCCACTTAAATTACATCCCGGTTGTGAATAACCAGAATATGGAGAACCATTAACAGTAGCAGCAGTTGGAGGATGAACTTCCTTATATGTTGTACCACTTTGCGATGAACTGCCCGGTGGTAATTCATATCTATGTCTCTCAAAGTTATTAACTAGCTCATCCAGCCTTTTTAGTATGCCAGTATTTGCTGTACCTGATCCACTTCCTACAGAATATCCTGCATTAATAACACTATTCAAATCATCTACATCATCTATTGCATCGTTAAGTTTCTTAGTTAACCCATTAGTTTCATGAGTGATATCTGTTACAATCAAATTTAGTTTATCCCTAAGCTCTTTTACATCATCCTGTAAGGCTTCAATCTGTTCAGTTTGTAGTATATCAATTTCAGATACTGACATTATCCATCCATTAATAAGGCTAGTGTTTCTGATTGCTCCTGTATCATAGTTCTAAGATTTGATATCTCAGTCTCTGCCTTTACTATTTTAGATCTCAGTTCTGCATTGACCCGTTCCTGATCCCTGAATGCTTCCTGTGTCATAGGATCTTCCAGTTGTGCAGCAACAACATTAAGTCCATATCTTTCTGTTTCTTCTTCTGCCATAACTAACTAGGTACTCGTGGTTGTTCTATATCAAGAGGAAGTATATCTGTTTCTAAGGAACCTACATATCCTCGGGGAGAAAGGTCTGCATTTTCAACCTGCTTCCACTGAAAGATATACCCCCTACTCCCTGATGGTAAGTAAAACTTCTCTGTCTTCCATGTAGCTGAAGTAAATATCCTGTCATTACCTATCTTAACTCCATCAAAATAAAACTGTAGCGTTATAGTACCCTTATAAGTTATCTGTGCTTCAGCCAACTCCTTAACAACCTTATGTGCAGCTACTGGAGCAGACATAATTTCACAACGTACCATCTCACAACCCTTGATTGCTGCTACCTGAACTAAGGAACCAGCTTGAGCAGGCAATGGGAATATCCTAAGAGGGAGAAGCTTCCCCCTAACTGTGAATCCTGCACCACTTATACTATCGTCTCCTGCATGAGTACCATCGACTGCAAAATTAAACTGCATATCACCATTAGTTGTCTTAGGGACAGCATCTATTAATGCATGATGTAATACTACTGGTGCAGTAAATTGTTGAAAGTCTGGCATTATGCTGCTAATGATCCATTAAATGTTACAGATTCAATCATTCCACTACGGCTTTCATTCATGTAATGCACCCTTGACCCAAAAGAAGATGCTGGTAAGTATATTCTTTCTTCAGTAAATTCATCACCAGCATTAGCTAACTCCTTCCTGTATATAAGCTCACCATCTAGCTTCACCCTGAAATCTACAATACCTTTATAGAATATATCTGCACTATGATGCAGGGTCTGGGATTGAAATTGCTGAACAGGGAAGTGACGTAATGATATTGTATTAACTCTCAGGTTGCCCTCCACCTTAACTGATATAGTCCTGAATCTTCTCAGGTCTTCAAGATATAAATCTGCTGACTGCGGCTCCTCTGACACTATAGGTGGCAAGGTAAATGACCTAGATGGAGTAGATTCATTGTTGACATATATATGAACCTCAGGAAGATTACCCCATATTATATTTCCAGTACCACTTCTTAGTGGTTCCGCATTCAATACTATAGTGGGGTATACAGTACCTCCTACAGTTTCAGTACCAACTGATGCAACTTTGGTATTATCAGCAAGGAGTTCATTCCATACAGAATCTCCAACATTAACTGTACTTGTATCGAAACCTACTGGCATAAGTATCGTCTTTCTCTGAGTCGAGTTCCAGTTAGTACCTCCTATATCAGCTACAAATTCCTGTCCAACAGAATCATACTTAGTAAACACATCATAAAGATCACTTGCTCCATCCAAGGCAGAAGATTCTAAGTCACCTGCATCCAAATCATCTGCACCAAGACCAAGAAGACTGACAGCCAGTGATTCACCACGAATACCATCTGTTAATGTCGGTGATATTTGAGACTCCAATGACTCATATACTATAGCTATAGAACCAAATGCCTTTGCAACTGCAGGTTCTCCAACATCAATCTTCTTACTCCTCCATGAAATATTATTTGCTTTCGTACCACCAATCTCCTGAACCACAAAACTTGTATCACTTTCTGATAAAGAATTATCACTGGTTACTGCAACTGCCTTACCTAATGCTTTTGCAAAGTATGAATAGTATGCCTGTATAGATGTCTGGCAAAGCCTTAAATCACCGCCTGTTAACTCCAATCTAAATCCATTCCCTGTATCTCCTGATTCCCTTATTCCCCTAGGTCTTTGGAATAACCAGTAAACACCATCAGCTACACATGAATTAGGCTTGTCCATATTTGGTATATTGTGCTTGTCCCTTGTTAGATAACTAACTCTGCCACCAGAATACATACATAACCCATCACTCGCAGTCTTCCATATAATACCTCCATTAAACTCTGCTATACTATGCCTGTCACCATCCTTAATACCCTTGGCATCAGGAACCCTAAATGCTACCATTGCCTTAGGATCTGTTCCTCTTACCCTGTATACTGAGTTTGTAGTAAAAACTATACCCTCACCCGCATGCTCCATGATACCCTTAATCTCAGAATCCAAGGTAACTACTGCTTCAAGGGGCCAGTATTCAGGTGATCCATACCTTGAGAACCTTAAGTCTGCATCCACTGCTCCGAAGTATAACGAACCAACTGCAGTAACGTATCTGTAGAAGTCATCTGTAGCTTCTGTTTCAAAGAACTGTTTCTTTTCTTCATTATATGTCATTGCCAATGGAGGCCAGTTATCTTCCTTCATAGAATGAAGTGACATAACTGGTGTTCTGGACTTATCACGATATCCAAATGCATTAACTTCTAATGATATATTTGTATATGCCTGTTGGGTATATGTTTCATTATAACTAAGAACAAGAACTCCAACTGAATGAGTTGTTTCAATACCACCCCCAGTATTATGAGTACAGCCTGTAAATGAAAGTCCGTCTGCACCCTTGCCAGTATAATTAATAATCTGGTTTCCTATTAATATTTTTGTACTACCACTTCCAGTAGGGAATACATCCGTGCTATCTACATATATTACACTAGGTACAGCACTCGTTTCTATTGCAACTGTTAATGTTGTAGTATCCTGATTGCGATGTTCCATTTCTAGTACCCATTCAACAACAGTAGCATTACCACCACCATCTACTGAAGCTGCAACAACAGCACTTGCACCTGTCTGTCCAAGACCGGGATCACTTATAAGTACTGTAGGCACACCCGTATACCCACTGCCGGGATTCAAAATACTTGCACCTGTAATAGCACCACCACCAGTATCCACAGTATATGATCCATTAAACCCTCCAGTTGCTGCATACAAGACACACCCATTATATGTAAATGTTCCTGAACCCAGATCTGTGCCTGTTACATTTATTGCATCACCACCAGATGTTAATGCTAACTGGAATGTATCGTTAGCTTTATTAACTACAAAATAATTTTTAGTATTAACCAATCCTACTGGTAATGCACCACCTACTGTTGTTGACTTTAATATTACAGACACACCATTTACTAAATTGTGAGCAACCTTTCTTACCTGTAATTTAGCAGTTGTCCCACCATCACTTTCTATTGTTGCAACAACATCTGCTGAAGAATAAAGATTATTATTAGATACATGACCATATCCTGCACCTGCATTAGTAATATTAAAATCTTGACTTGATGAGTATGGCTTTACTCTTCCACCCTTATGTTGACTTGCCTTTGACTCATAATAACCACGAACACATCCTGTTAAGTCATTAGTTGATATACCTGAATAGGATATATATTCACTCTCAATCTTAATAACTCCTGATGTAGGCCATGCAGAAGGATTCGTAGTACCAATTAACTTAACTGTAGTATCTGTTTCATTAAGATCTTCTGCCAATCCACTTGCATATGCCACAGTAGGTGGTTCAGCTTCATATACCTGATTTACTCTCCAAGAACCATCTATATGAGTAGGTGTTGCAGTTAAATCAAATGCTGAGTTAGTGAAATTACCAAGTTCACTAATATTATAATTTGTTTTTAAGTTATAAAATGATGATAACGCTGCCTTGATTGCCAATGTACCGGCAAATCCTGTACCTGATTCTGGGATAGCTAAAGGAAAGCTGCTTATAGTAGGTATAGGTATGTCCCTAAGAAACATAAACTCAGAAGAATCACCTCCATATCTATATAATCTAATCTTTGTTATATCCTCATTATCAAACCTGAAAAATTCAGGTGATAAGTTTATTTGTATACAGTCATCTGCACTATCTAATGGTTCTATACCTGCAGTTGGTAGGGGTGATGGGACACTCTCATTATTCCACTTATCTATAAAGGAAGCCCTATAGTAAAAATCTATATTCGGCCCATAAGGATTATACATATTAGGTGCACCAACTAAATATGCCGACCTGCCTACTCTTGAAGCATCAAATGCATCCTGACTTGTATCTGACTGACCTAATTGGTAACCCTGTTCTTCTGGATCTTCACCAAGAAGAGATATAATATTATCATTTAATACATAAAACTTTTGTGCACCAACTTCATAATTTGTAAATGATACTCTATTTTCTGCACCTGTCTGTCCTGATACAGGTAATACAGTTTCTGTTGTTTTAAAGAAAACCACATCCCTTGTTATCTTACTGTTAAATTTGATTGCAACCTTAGGTTCTTCAATTATTCTCCCTTGTCCATCATATTCCAATGTATCTGGTGCATCTAACAGATACCAAGTGAATTCATTATTTACTCCCACCATTTTATTGACCTCATGTGCCAGTCCTATTACAGGATTACCAGTATTATTCCACACACCTGAATCATATTTCCAATCAACAGATAACCATCTCTTAATATTACTTTCTCTGTCTGCTTTCGATAGTCTTGACTTTAATATCTGGCCCCATGCTGAATCCCCATTGCTATTAGAACTATGATTAACCCAAGAGCCTTCTATATTAGACTCATAAAATGGAACTGTAGTATGTATATCGTAATTGCCACTATCATCTTTAAATGTTCCCCATGCATTCACCCCATCATATTCTATTGGTCTAATAAAATTATATCCAAGTAATGTAGTTTCTGGTTTACTACCAGTCTTGACCATCTTCCAGTATTCAGCACCATCTTTATGATATTTCACAAAAATAAATATTCCATATCCATTTGATACACTCATTCCATCTAGAATATCTTCAGTTAACCCAAGTCCTGTTTGCTTCTCTGGTCTACCCTTAACAAACTGGATATTTAAATTTGGATCATAGACTGTTATATTCCCATTATCTGCAACAGTGAGTAATGTATTTGTCAAATGGAATGTGCCTGTTTCAGAGAACACGGAAGTTTGTGGACTAACATCACTATCAATTCCATTCTGAGACTTTAACATTCCATCTTGCATATAAACAATACGAACATTACTACCAGATGTATTCGCTGCACGTACTGTCCTCCCATCCCAATCTATTTTATGTGCATAATCTGAGTTAGTAACACCTGCTCCTGCATCATTCCTTACCTCAACTGACTCATTATCTCCTATATGCCCCCAACGTCTACCATGATTACATCCCAATAAAGTATTAACCTCCAGCCCTGTTCTTATTAGACTTCGCTTCTGAGTAGGGATATCAGGATCATTATGAAAATATGTTCCTTCTTGAATATAAGTAGTAGTAGTTCCATCTTCATTTCTTCTTGTTATTGGCTTTGCAGCAGTACTACGAGCTGCCTGTAAATCATTATCAATGGTTGTAATTATTGGATAACAATCCTCATCAATTTCATTCATATATTTAGTTTCAAAACCGGGTATTTTTTCTAACAATAATTTACCGGGTGAACCAACTACAACCTCTTTAATTCTTGCAATAAAATATTCATGCTGATATCCAGTATCAATATCAATCCCAAGTCGTTTTCTTGTTGTATCCCTTGGTAAATTTAAACCAATCCTCCTTAAATTTGTCCCAATTGAACTATTACCGGATTTCATTAATCCACCACTCACCCTTATATTATCACCTGCTACAAAGTTTTGTAGAGTAGCTTCCTCAAATTCTATACTGTTATCACTTTTAGCTATTTTTGCAGTAGTATGTATAGTAGATTGACCTGCATGCGTTTGTATTGTTATTGCACCACCCGGTGTATAACTGCACAGTCTTGTACTTGTATTTTTATATACTTTATTTTCTTTTGTTCCTCCTTCATTATCCCAATGTGAAGGGTGGACTATTGTATTCTTAACTAATCCATGCCCGTCAAAGAGTATACCTTCTCTTCCGTCTCCTCGTATACCTGTAAACTGCAGATCTCTTTGGAATTGCTGCCTACCCCTCATGTTAGTATCACCATGCCAGTTATAAGGATGTAATGGATTTGACATAGTTTGGAATTCAGGATTCTGCCGATGACTCCACCAAAAACTACCATTAGTGGTTCTTGTATGAGTAGCCCAAACTGATCCAGTTATCGGTTTCGGGTACGCCCTTTGATCTATGTAAGAAAAATGATTTTCAGGTATTGGATCACCTGTCCAATATATTTGTCCTTGAAGTTTTGGGAACCTCATATAGATATGCATATGGAACCTATAAAACCTCCTTATATTCCAAGCCCACTGCTTAGTATACTGACTTATGTATCTTATATAAGTAGCACCCTGTTGACTCTCTGAAAAACCTCTTGTAACAGTTACACCTTTTGCATCTTGTGCATTTATTTCCTGTTTCTTACCTTCAAGAACTATAATCTCTGGTTTATTTGTGCCAGTCTGTCTTACACATGCCCATGTACCTGCAGGGAAATGCTTAACTATATACTTTAAACCTATATCCCTAGGATGTGCAGCCCAATCATGATTATAACCAAATCCAGAACGTCTAGGCCATGCACCACTGGTATTAATTTTATCCTTAGGTGTTATCCATTCTGCAGCTCCACTTGGGTTATCAACTGTAAAAATCTTAACATCATCACTCCCAGCATTATATGCACCTGATGATTCTGCCGAAGCACCAGTAATTACATACTTACTCTGTCCGGGGAATAAACCCACATCTTCATATGCATGAGAATCACGAAGTAATAATATATATGAATCTTTCTTCCTTGGTAATATCCACCTTTCATCATCACTATTTGCATACTTTGTAAGTGCTTTAGCACCAGCTCTATTGGCTGTTTCAATCTTTTGTATAAATGTAATAACACCATTACATATATCTGCAGAAGTTATTTCTATTGCGGTTGCTGGGTATGTTGCAGTGCTATCAAATCCAAGGTTACTACCTACGTCACCATTCTGAGTTGTATCAATAGTATCAAATGCATTAACTGACATAGCAGAGTTACTTAAAGCAACTGTTTCAATGAACTGTGCATCCCAACATATAAAATAGTTTTCCTTAAAAAATGAACCACCACTGTTATGAGTCAAATTACCAGACGTTATATCATTTGATGTGAATTTATTATTAACATATGCCCGTGTCTTTACATTCCAAGTATCACCTGTCTTCTCTACCCAGTATGGCTGACCGGCATAGTAATATATATGATCTGAATCCTTAGTGGAGGTTGCCTTATGTTCTTCTAATGAAGGAGCATCTGTAATAGGGTCTGCCGTATCTATAGCACCTAATTTATCTGATGGTAATTCAAGCAAATGTGCCCCATCACCGGGACGTTCTCCTCTAGTACCTTCAGATACTATAGTTCCTGTAATAACAGCACCCGGAGGTAGTGCTGGCCCAAGATTTCTGGCAACATTATCCTTATCATTAATAATTTCCTCAAACTGTGGACGTTTGGTATCGTAAGTCTTCACAACACCAACACCTGACTCCTCAAATGATACTGCTTCTGAATCCTTTATCCATTCACCACGATAAAAATAGTGCCCTGCATCAGTTAAGGGGGCAAGACCTTCTCCGGGTTCAAGTGCAAACCCCTTAAGATTAATATCAACCGCCTCTTCACCTTGGTCATCACGAAGGTTCTGAGCGTCTATCTCATTGGAGATACCACCTGTAAATTGTCTGAGAACAGTCCTAGGCATTACACTAATCCTTGTTTATATTTAACTTTCTTATCTTTAACCACAGTATGACGTATATCATGACGTTGTTCTTCCTTTAATCTGCTAAAAGATATATGTACCCATCCTGAAGAAGGGTCGTCTGAGTTATAAAACTCCAGTATTAACTGATCAAAGTCTAGATTCTTTGTTATCCACTCTGCAAGCTGATAGTTATCTATCCCAGCCACCTCAATATCTGCTGCTTCCCCCCTAGCATGCTGGCTTTTTGCTGAACTTCCTACTAACTTACATAACTCTACTGTCCTGAATGCAGAATTAGGACTAAATGAACCATACCTATCTCTTACCGGCTGCAGAATATTGTTGCATAATACAGTCAATGCAACTATTTCCTCCATAGAGGGCTTATTATCTAACCCATTACGCAAAGCCGTCTGGCTCTTGGTTAATTCACTAAGACTAAAGTTGCGACTTAGATACATTTATCTTACATTCTTCTTGAAATTTTGCATTCATTGCTACTACCTCATCATATGACAACTTTTCTAAGCCAGCTTTGGTATAAGTCTTCCTGATTGTATCCAACATACAATCACAGATAGGAATATAAACGTGAGGGGGGATTTGTGGTGCAATTCTGCGGAAATTACTAGAACATAAGATCCACATTGATCGTATATCAATGGTATCAAAATTACTATAAGGTTTTTCAACCTTTTTAGTCTCAGTAGCAGCCTCTTTGGGAAGATAGATACATGAAGTTACAACCTGAGCAAACAATATGATCAATACAATCTTTAACATACACAACCATCTCACTTTTTCCCTAGCTGTTTCTCATAAGCTGCTAAAATCTTGTCATCAAGATCATTCTTTGTGCTTTTTACAAGCCTTCTCAACAAAATAAGAACAACTTGTGATAGAAGCTTCTCAGAGAGCATACTCATACAGAGTGTTTTGACTGTTCCTCCAATTAGGGGGGCTAATAGACCTATCATGATTCTCCTTTATTCACATTCCTTGTTTATGTATGGCTTAAAAGCTTCCACACATTGATAAATGGCTGGGAAAGTACTTGATCCACGATCAACCCAGTGTCCAAACTTAGTTGTGGATGTAGCTGTACTTGTTGAACAACCTGTTAAGATTAATACAAACATAAGTATAAAATATCTCATTCAAAAGTGTGTCTTCAAGATTCTATCTATTTTAGAATGAAGGTCATGATGAGAACTTATAAGAAATTCCAGTTTTTGAGTATGGGTAATCAGTGTCTCCTGAATCTTAGTAACTTGGTATTCAAGAAGGAGCTGTTCAGCCTTCATTTCATGCACCATTGCATAGAGAAACCAAAATAGAAAAGCAGTTCCAACAACAAATGCATATCTCAGTTTTGTTCCAGACATAAACTTACTCCTTTTTATTTAATGATTTTTAAATCTATCCCTTGGATCTCTGCTACCTACTTTAATTCTTAAATCAGTTAATGTTGATTCTACATCTTTCATTTGGCCTTCAAAATTCTCTTCTGCCATATGCAAATGTTTAATATGCAATGAATTATCCCGAGCTATTTTCTCAACATCCATTACTGTAGCAAATAACCATCCTACAATCCCCATTAAACCAGCAACTACAAGAGGGGTAAATGTTTTAACCAGAGCATGTTCTGTAACTGCCTGTATATTTCCATTTGCCATATTAAAAATTAGAGCTTAAAGTCTTATTTTTTTTAATTTGTTTACGAGCCTGCCGATGTAACTCCTTTAATCTATCTGCTTCATCAACTTCATTCCTCCATCTTTCTACTCTTTCTTCATCTGAAGTATCAGGTTTAAAGAATAAGTCCTTAAGTTTTTGTATTACTCCCATTCCTTAGATCCATTTCTTCTTCATGTTCATGATCCTTCTTCTCACGGAACCAGTAATCAGTAGACTTCGCAAGCACTGCCACATACGCACCACAGAGGATATTAACCAAGTCACGACTCGATTCTTGCACCTCCGAATAGAACAGTAAGTAAAGTAAAACCAGAAACGTAATCGCATTGGCAATTGATATTGCAAATCTTGCCCAAAAATTAAGAAGCTTCCTGTTCTCAAGTGCATTACCACCTCCACCTAGTAGAGATTTGTGTTCTTTTTTCATTCATTTCATGGTTTCACAGGCCAGTTAATCTCATCTGGGTCAGCATTATCTTCAGGAACATCCCTGAGTGATTGCCTGTAAGTCTTCATGTTATCTGCTAGTGTAGAGTCTGAGAGTGCATGGAAGTCTGTCTCTGCTAATTTACTGTCCCTATCTCTCCTGACATTAGCCCACTTCTCAGCAAGTAATCTTGCATCCCTTGCAGTATCATCTCCAGAGAAGTGAGTCTGTATGGTAATGTCTTCTCCAGCCATGTCCTGACCTGTGACTGCTGATACTTTGGAGTCTGACCACTTGATGTTATACACTCCATCTGCTTGATAATCATTTAACTGGACAAATCTCGCCTGAACATCCTCATCAGTACATTCAACTATTGTATAGTCAGTTTCACCCGAGTAATCTACAGTCGTAATACCATCTGAATCAGTAGTAGCGACTGTATTAAGCCACTCTTTATATTCTAATTTACTTAATCCTTTAGTATGTCTCCTGCATTGCCATTCTGCTTCATGGATTTGTTGAATTACATTGCTTTTGTGTGATATATACATAGTTATAACCTTGTAATGTAATATTGCATATAATCTGAAGTAGTGCTGTCATCATGATTAGCCCCAATTATTTGAACATAATCTCCTCTTTTTAAAGTTCCTACCCAACTAAGTTCACAAGGTTGTTGCCCTTGATTATCAACCCACCTTGTTACGCTAGTGCCATTTATAACCAGTTTAGTCTCAACAGTCCAATGTCCTAGAGTAGAATAATGTATACGATATTGCCCACCTACTAAACAAATCTGTCTGTTATAAGCTATAGCAAAATCCTTATTCCCAAGTGTCCAAAACCCATTATGTGTACCTCTCCATTCATCGAATATTTGAGTATTTGATGCACTTAAATATTCAGTATTATGAAACGCATTTAAGACAACTTTCCCAATATAACTCGTATCCCTAGTCACTTGATCCCAAGTCTTACCATCTGAAGTAACCACCAGATTAGTCTGTTCCATATTCCTGTCACCTCCTACCAACTCATGCAGGGTGGGTGTTTCAAAGGTCTGGTAGTGTGAACTGGTGTGGATTGGGGAGGCTACTTCTGTAGATGCGTGCCAAAAATAACCACTATTACTTTTGATGTTTTTCATCTTATTAAGAGCAAGATTATTCCCAGTATGTTTTACACAAGCCGCATGATCAGTTGTCCCTATTGTAGCACTTGTTCCAACATCACTATTTAATGCTTCGGTAACTGTACCAAAACGATCTCCATAAGTATTAATAACAAAATCAGTCCCAAAATATGGTAGTTCAACCGAACAGGATTCTCCTGAAGCAACTTGATCAGAGGCTATTCTTAGACCAGATGGATGTTGAACTTCATGTGCTATATTAAATGCTACAGAATTTGCATTATAAAAATGGTCACGAGAACTCATACTAACTCTTACACCCTTAGATATTTTGTCTACTCCTTCTGCACCTACAACAACAAAATCTGCCATGAGCATATAATCTGCAATAACTACAGCATCCTCTGGTATAGGAGGCATTTTAGGTTGATGAATGGAACATTCGCCAAATTGTTGTACTTGATTGCTTGCAGTAACTCTGTCTAGTTTAAATACATGAGTACCATAAGGAAGATTTTGAGCTATAACATGGTGTCCTCCTGCGTTGCTTCCACTTTGCCATCGTTTTAATTCAATACTATCTAAAGACCATTTGTAATCATCACTTCCAGCATGATTTCCAGCCTGATACATACTTATTGAAAATCCAGTTCCTATAAATGTAAGATACATTTTGGTGTTAGTATGTGTTGCTAAAGAAACACCACCTACAGTACCAGTTGTATAACCAGCCATAGCACTACCAGATAAACTAGTTAATCCATCATCCATTACATAAGCAATATCATCACTAGAACTTGAAATCATACTTGCATCTGCATAAGAACTAGCATTTGTACCTCCATTAGCCGAACCATTTCCAAACTCCATAGGATGAAATGTCTTTGCAACTTCTGCTTGTGAGTAGTCTACTGCTTGGTCTGTAAATGTTGGATAGAAAGTATTGTTTGCTACTGCCGCACTTGTAGTTCCTGCTGAATCATCTCCCTTTTCAGTCCCATTAGTAAGTGAGGCTGAATTAGCTATTGACCGAGCATTTGGAGGCATCATATTGACTGAACACTTTAAAGTACCACTAGAGTCTATCCACCAAACAACTCTACCGCCATTGTAAGGTTTATAGTAATTCGTTGAAACCCAAGCATCCAAACCAAGTGAGGTTGCAGTATCTATATTAGCACTAGACCCTGTTCCTACAGGCCATGAAGTACCATTATGAGCTCCAGATGCCCATGCAGTTGTACCATCAGTCTTAAAAGCAAAAGGGTTGTAGTGTGGTGCAGAAGCACTTAATGTAAACTTCTTTCCGTATGAAACTACAGTCTGAGCTGGAATTTGTATTTGAGATTTAGTTGTAGTTGATGTGGTGTCTTGGACTATTAGATCTATGCCATAAATACCTAACCATTCATTCCTAGTTATTTTTATTGTGTTAATTCCTAAAGTTGGAGTAGTTGAAAACGAAATATTAATAACTGAACCGGCATCAACATATCTTGATTGAATTGGTGAAGCAACTGTAACGCCTGGATTATTGGCTGTTAAATCCGTACCATTAAGGGCTAAACTAAAAAGATCTTGATCGGATGCTGTTAATAGGATTACATTGGCATCATTAAAATACCCTACAATCTCTACATATTCTCCTGTCGCATTTAGTGGGAAATAAGGAGTTCCATGATTCCCGTAAGATGGGGTTATTTCACCAACCATTCTTATCCACTCTCTACCATCCACACTATAAACACCCCAACCATACGCATGAGTACTTTCTCTCATCATTGCAGTCTCTTGTTCCAATTTTTGTAATGATTTAAACTTATGTCTCTGACTACCAAAGTGGGCTCCAATTCTAGGGTCTTTAATAGGCTTGCTTCCTTTTATGTCTGTGTAGTAGTAACTGTGGCCATCTCCACCCGATTGAGTTTGAGCTGTTCCATATGCACCAGAATGAGTAGCACCATTCAAC
>VTLG01008011.1_pt1 | contig 19332 bp, 22 predicted proteins | sample 4694571 | NCBI WGS metagenome assembly VTLG01 (sample SAMN12604809, study PRJNA352737) | marine metagenome | biome: ENVO:00000447; feature: ENVO:00000209|ENVO:00000569|ENVO:01000036; material: ENVO:00002151; isolation source: viral sequences binned using virsorter ...
GAGACCGTGCAAGTCGTGCAGCATGTCCCAATGGTCACAAGCAGCGTTCCAATCTTCAGCCGAAACTTCTTCAGCTTGGTTTTCGTTTTCGTTTTGGTTTTCGTCAACCATATCGTTTTCCTTTTTAACAGGTTTGTAAATTTCATCATTCCAAGGGTCTTGGTTGAATCTGTAATAGTTTCTTTTACTCATAATCTTTCCTTTTGTTTAACTCTTATATTATTATTATCGTCTAAGGGTGTGACACGTTAGGTCACTGACACGTATTTTCCTACAAGTTTATGCCATTTTTTCATGACATATTCGTATTTTCCCTGACACTCGGGATTGCCTATAGCTGCGCCGGTTGAACTCACCCAGCTACAGATTGCCCACTTGCCTAGTCGATTGCATCGCACTAGGTAGCGCATTCCGGTTGGTGTGTCCTTAGCCATTCTTGCTTCATAAGGTTGGTAATTCATTTTATTTCCTTTCGTTCTCGTTTCTGTTATGTCTATATTATACCATAGGGGTGTGACACGGTTGGTCACTGCGCCCGATTATTATTCATTTTTTTTAGAAGTTTTAGGGGCTTTATTTTGTGGTGGGTTTGCTTCAGCGTGCCGGCTGACAAGCATCCTATGAATATGTCCGCATGTCGTTTCAGGCTCGCGTTGTGTTTGGCTATCGCTATCTTTTTATTGTTTAGCATGTTATTTCCTTTCTTGCTATATATATATTATCGCACATGGTCGTGACACGTTAGGTCACTCGCTCAACATTTTTTCAAAATAATATATTATTTATTTCAAAACCCCCACCAACGGGTGGCAGGGTGGCGGGGGCCCTCACCCCCCATTCGGGGGGCTAACCCAGCTCTCTTGTCGGAGAGGCTTAGATAGGACAGTGACTAATCCCAATAGTCGGGATCGTCGAAGACCATATACAGGTCATTCGGTAAGTCCATGACGGGTTCGCCGTCGTAGAGGTTGTCGGGATGCATCCCTTCCTCCCAAGCGATGGCTTCCTCCGTCCATTCGTACTGCTCGGCCTCCCATTCGCCCTGCGCGTCGTAAAGGTCAGCGGCGGTCAGTTCGTCGGATTGTGGGTTGGTGTCAAATTTAGAGAACATAGAAAAAACCTTTCGAGAAGTGAACTTGTTATGTCTTAAGTATATAATATATATCGGCCAATGTCAACAGCAAACTTGAGAAAAAATAGAAAAAATCCATTAATCCCAAACGTCGCACTCAGCAACGTCAACCACGCCGACCCTGTCCATCGTTTCCCGCGTGAAGGAACCCTTGTATTCAGGGTGCCAAGGGACATAGACGACAAGCCTGTCGCCGTCGAGGGTTTTCACCTCGATGGAGTCGAGTTCGTGATTGAACCCGTTGGCGTGAGCGGCGGCGTTGGCGGCGGTGTCGAAGAAAATTTCAAAATGCATAGTGTAAATCCTTTCGATTGATTAACTTGTATGACTCTAATATATTATATATCGGCAGAAAAGTCAACAGGTCTTGAGCATAAAACCAGAAAAAAGTCAAAGTATTTCAGAAACCCCCACCATCAGGGGGCGAGGCCGCCGGGCGCTCCACCCCCCACAAGAGGGTAATAAAAAACCGCCTGCAAGGTTTCCCCTGCAGACGGCCAACGAAAGGAATCCGTTCTATTCGTGAGAAGCGGAACGGCACGCTTTATACTCTAGCAGATTTTACTGTAGTCGTAATTAGGCACAGTCAGCTGTTGCAACTCAAGCGGCTTGAGTTCTATAATCTCAGCACCGCCTTCAACCTTTGCCGATGTGCTACAGCCTAGCAGTAACGCACAACATAAGCCAGCCAATAAAGCCAATGTACACAAGGCTACTGCCTTTACTTCTGTTTCTTTAACCATGTCAATAAACCTTTCTTCTTTTCTTTTGCCTTCTTTATGTTTTCCAACCGTTGGAATTCCCTTGCCAGCTGTACGCTGTGTATCCTTCTCATTCGCATAACTGCTTACTCCAAAATATTCGTATTCGCTAATTGTCATTAGTTTACCCATGTCATATAAAAGCCAAAGGATGCGATGCACGAAGCACCAAACCAAAACAGATATTCGTTAAACTTCTCTTTCATTACTTCATCTCCCACGGACAAGCTATTGCCATAACATAAACGGACATAATCATAATACCTAAAACTAATTCCATTACACACACTCCATTTCAAATTCATAGTTTGCCTGTTCGTATCTCTGTGAATTAAACTCTGTCAATCCATTGACAACAACCTCATAATGTTCACAGTGTCTATTATATACAAGCTCAACCAATCGGCCTGCATTATCTTCCTCTGATTTATATACCACAAATTCCATATCGTTTCCTTTCCTTACTCACTACCATGTTGTTCACAGTAGCGTTTCTTAGCATCACAGTAAGCCTTGCGACTTTCGGCAAAGGCTGGAACTTCCCAATGCTTGTATCGTTCGTTCCAAACAATCTCAACATCTCCATGAGCTTCAATGAAGCTGTTCTTATTGAAGTCGTTGGTAAACAATGCGTACGCATCGCTGTTAGGTTGCTCCACTGAAGGTGATTGTGGATACTTAGCAGGTTGTAGTTCTGAAACTCTCATTGTCTTATTCCCTTTCGTTGGAATGTTGTTGTTTGTCATACTCTTATTATATTATATATATCGGCTATTGTCAAGAGCAATCTTTAATTATTCTCAGGTTTTTTAGTAACTTCTTTGATATTCCCCTGCAACGCTAAGCAGGATGGAATCTCCTTTATTGTTTTTGATGCTGTCGTTGTACATGGCAACAACGTAGCCATCTTTAATATAATTGTTACGCAACGCCTTAGCGGTTTGGATGTCTTCAGCGAAATCCTGCTTGTAAACTTTGCGTTGAATCATGAGGTCTAATCTAAACATTTTATTTTCCTTTCGTTGTGCTTTCATTATACTATATATATCGGCCATTGTCAATGGTAATCTTTAACTATTTATGATATTTGTCAAAGTTTTTTTCCTATCCCATAATCGCTGTAGTTCATTGAATACGCAGTTCTTATTGAACTGTCCTAATTCGTTAGCGTGTGCAACAACCTTTTTTTCGATGTTGCGGTTTACTTTGAACAGTTCTAGTTTAGCTTCGTTGCGTGTCATGTTGTGTTCCTTTCGAGAACGTTGTTTAATTGTTATACTAGTAGTATATACTAAGTATCGTCAAAAGTCAATAGCAATCTTAACTAATTTCTGAAATAATTCTAATTAATTCTGTACCATAAAAGTAAACGCCATATACTACTATAACGCCAATCAGTGTGTAAGCCATTGCGTCTATAATCTTGTCTAACATCTTATTGCCTCTTAGTCACTTGTTTAACTCTTATACCTTAAGTATACTATATATATCGTCAAAAGTCAAGCCCTACATGAGCAAAAACCCAAAAAAACCCAATATTATTTCTCCCCCCTAGTGGGGGGCAGGGCGCGGGGGGTGTTATTTGTTCAAAATCATCAATACTGTCTGTAATTGAAAAAGCCGTGGTGGTGTAAACAAAAAGTCAGACACAAATATTCAATGTCTTACTTAATCTTCTCAGACAGCCCCCAATCGTTATAGTATCTTCGCCCACCATCTTTTCTAGGTTGATTCAACAGCGGCATATTCGCCTCGCTTGGAGTCCGCCCACCCTTCTTAGAGTTGCACTTGAAACATGCGCACACAAGGTTCTCCCATGTATCTTTTCCTCCTTGCCACTTTGGAAGGACATGATCTAGAGTTAACTTGTCAGGATTCTTAACTCCACAGTATTGACATGTATAATCATCGCGCAAAAATATGTTTCTTCTTGTTGGAGTCGCCGTATATTTGAATGAGATAAACTTTTTGACCATCCCTACCTTTGGAAGGGGATAATACTCACCATTAGCGCCCAATATCCTTCTCTCATGGAATTCTATTGGTACAATCGCCCCTTTGAGCATAAGAGTGATACCTTTTTGCCAACTTAGCTTAGTCAGTATACTATAATCCATATTTAGAATTAATGTTGTTTCCATTATTAATATATATAATACTCCACATAGACATATCACTTTCCATGTTATACACACCATGCAAAATCGCCCATAATTCTTTTCTGCCATTATTCTATTGGCTCCCGGAAACAAATTGCAGCACATGTTTCATGATATCTTTTTTAAATTTAGTCTTTTTTTGTGTATAGTTTTTTACAATTGTATACTATAGTATAGGTAAATTTACATTTTAGAACAATGGAGATGTTATGTCTTACGATAAAGAAAACCCAAAGAAGGTCGAATCTGAGTTCACAGCGAAGGCTTCGGGCGAACTTGAAGAAGCTGTAGCCGAAGAACTTGAGGTTGAAGACCCGACTGTGGAAGAAGCAGAGGCGGTTATTGAAGAATTGACCGTTGAAGAAGAGGTAGAAGAGGAAGTAGTGGCAGAAGAAGCTGCTCCTGAGCCTGAACCTGAAACAAATGAGGCTCCTGTAAGACACAGAGGCCCTCGAAATTAATGCATATACCTAGTAACATGTCAGAACAAGAAGTTGTTGACACGATTACTAGGGTTGCAGAAAAACTTTCCGGGAAGTACACGTTCGCTTTCTACACTATTGACGATATAAAACAAGAAGCCTTTATTATAGGCATGGAAGCTCTAGACAGATATGACGAGAGAAAGCCTCTCGAAAATTTCTTGTTTGTACATATAGCAAATAGGCTTAAGAATTTTAAGCGCGATAACTATTTTCGTCAAGATGAAGGTAAAGCGGAAAAGGTGCAGAACAGAAAGAAAAACCTATTAGAGCCAGCAAACCTAGAAAATTTCAGTGTCGCAAATGAGAGTGAGGACTTTTTGTCTAAAATCTCTGACGCTGAAGTGCTGGACCTGATAAAGAGAAGAATCCCGGCGGATATGAGAGCAGATTATTTAAGGATGTGTGCCGGCGTTTCTATCTCTAAAAATAGGAAACTGGAAATAGAATCAATAATTAGGGGGATAGTAGAAGCCTAATGAAGCGTGGAAGGTTTTCGGTAGAAGAGGTTCAATTCATCGAGCAGAATTGCGAGGCTCTTTCTCCACAAGCGATAGCGGATCAGCTAGATCGGGATGTTTCCTCGATAACTAAGTGGATCGCAGAGAATGTTGGGTTTTCAGCCCGTCAGAAAAAGGAAGTAGAGGCTCATCAAGAACTCAAGCGGAAGCCCTACTGGAAAGAACTAGAAAAGCAGTTCTCAGAGTCAGAACTGGAGATGTTTCAGTTCCACTTCAAAAAAATGTGGGCTCAGTTCAAGGACGATGTGTTTCACACAGAAGAAATTCAAATCGTCGATACTATCAAGCTCGAAATTCTAATGAACCGCATCTTAACGGGTCAACAAGAGAACATGAATCAAATTGATGGCCTTCAGGCAATCATACTTGTTGAGAAACAAAGAGATAAAGAAGATCAAGACCGCGACTACATCTCGTCGTTGGAGCGTCAGATAGCAATGCTTAGGGCGGCGCAAGAGACGCTATCTAAGGATTACAAGGATCTTCAGGCACGAAAGGCAACAATGCTAAAGGATCTAAAGGGTACTCGTGAGCAGCGAATTAAAGCTATCGAAGACTCTAAGCTAACGTTTGCATCGCTGGTGAAAAAGATAGCATCAGATCCTACTTTTAGAACACAGATAGGACTAGATATGGAAAAAATGCGATTAGCCACACAAGCCGAGAAAGAGCGTTTATCAGAGTACATAAAGTATGAAGACGGACAAGTGGATCAACCTTTCCTATCATCAGACACAGTTAAAGGAGATTAAATGAAAACTGCAGTAGTTTTTGGAGTTACAGGTCAGGATGGTTCTTACTTAACTGACTTGCTACTCTCAAAGGATTATAGAGTGATTGGTGTTGCTAGACGCAGTAGCGTGGACACGACCGAGCGTCTAAACCAAAATATCGAGAATACGGATTTTACTATCGTTGAAGGCGATATCACAGATGGATTTTGCGTTTCTGATATCATTAATAAATACGAGCCAGACGAAGTGTATAACTTAGCGGCCCAATCACATGTTGGCACATCATTCAAACAGCCAACACTAACATGGGATGTGACTGGTGGCGGTTGCCTGAATATACTGGAAGCAATCAGGGTTTCACCTAGAGTTGACGATATTAGATTTTATCAAGCGTCTTCTAGCGAAATGTTCGGTAAAAACTTTACGCTGACAGATGATGGAAAATATCAAGATGAAGACACAGCATTTATGCCGCAGTCACCATATGCTATTGCTAAGCTAGCAGCTCATCACCTAGTTAGAAATTACAGAGATAGCTATGGTATTCACGCATCTAGCGGAATTTTATTTAATCACGAAAGCGAAAGACGTGGAGAAAACTTCGTTACTCGCAAAATAACCAAGTGGATCGGAAGATTTGTTGGCTCTGGCAGAGACAAAGATTTTCCTAAGTTAGGACTTGGAAACCTACAAGCAAGGAGAGATTGGGGTCATGCAAAAGATTATGTCCGAGGAATGTGGCTCATGCTACAACAAGACGAACCAGACGATTATGTCATCGCTACTGGAGAAACACACAGTGTTGAGGAATTTTTGGAATACGCTTTTGAGCACGCTGGTCTTGGTGATTGGAACCAGTACGTGTACATTGACCCTGAATTCTTTAGACCCGCTGAAGTTGATTACTTACTTGGTAACCCAACCAAAGCAGCAGAAAAGCTCGGATGGCGACCAAGAATAAAATTTGAAGAACTAGCACAAAGAATGGTGGAGGCAGATATAAATGAGGAATTACGACGATCCGGCTTACAAGAAGTTTCGGACGGATGTGTTGAAGCGTGATAAATTTCGCTGCAAGATGTGCAAGACTAGCGGGAAAAAGAGAAAGATGTATGTCCACCACATTAGAAAGTGGGCTAGCGCTTCGTCTCTGAGGTTTGATGTGAGTAATGGTATAACCTTGTGTTATGACTGCCACAAAGAAGTCACAGGCAATGAGGTACACTATGAGTCTTATTTGTTGGGGTTGATAGATGGCTAAGAAAAAAACTCCTAAGTTTGTTGTTATAAAAGACACTAGAGAGCAGAAGGGCTGGATCTTTCACAGTGGCGATGCCTGCGACGGAATGAAGCCCGGAACGCTAAAGACTGGCGATTATACACTTGAGGGTTTTGAAGACGCCGTATGTATTGAAAGAAAAAAGAGCGTAGAAGAGATTGCCAACAATGTAGGCAAAGAAAAGAAGAGATTCAACGCTGAGATGCAGCGCATACAGGAGTACCCATTTAAATATATAATTTGCGAGTTTTCTATGAGTGATGTGATAAATTATCCACGCTCCATATTCTCTGAATACATGTGGCATAACAAGCCCGACTTTTGCAAAAGAGAGATAGCCAACAGGAAGATAACAGGTAAATATATACTAAAGGCTCTGATGGAATACCAGACTTGGTATGGAATACATATACTATTTTGTGATAATGCAAAAAACGCGCAGAAAGTTACAGAGAGCATATTTAAGAGGTTAAACGTGATGTTCCATGAACAAACCTAACAGAACACAAATATATTCAGCGCTATCTAATTGGCATGATTATGGGCTATTATCTCAAACAAGAGAAATATTTCTTGAATCTGGAGATGATGGCTTAGGAGCTAAACATTCTGTAGAATTTATTAAGAATCTACTAATGCTCGAATCTTTGAATAGCAATCCTATTATTATTCACCAGTACAATATTGGAGGAGATCAAAACGCAGGCTTTGCAATATACGACGCGATTAAAGCTAGCAAGTGTAAATTCTTGTTTATGTGCTATGGAACAGCGTCTTCTATGGGTAGTATTATACCTCAAGCAGTTATAGGCAAAGGTGTAAGGGTCACACACCCCCATACAGAGTGGTTGATACACGAGGGGTCTTGTGAGACCAGCGGAACAACAAAGCAGTTTATATCGAACGCTGAGGCCCTTAAACGGTCAAAAGAATTAATGTACGATATATATGTAAACGCATGTAAAAAGGGCGCCGCCTTCAAAGGAAGAAAGCCAGTAGAAATTAAGGCTATACTAAAAAGAAGACTTAATGTAAAAGAAGATTGGATTCTAGATGGGAACAAAGCTGTAGAATATGGTTTCGCAGATGGCGTGTTTGGCAAAGGAAACTATGGTTCTGTAGAAAAGATACTAGAAAGGCTTAAGTAGTGGCAGACATAAGCAAAAACCTAGACCGAGTAATACAAGACGCTTGGCTTGGTATAGATGTAAAAGATGGCGACTTATTTAATCCTATGGATTTTCTCTTTCATGATGACGACCCAGATAAAATGCTTGAGCGCATAGCTTGGCTAATGATGCGCCCAGAATACTTCTCGTTTGTTTGTAAATATGTATTGAATATTGAGATATCACCATTTCAGTCATTACTACTGCAAGAGATGTGGCACAAGAAGTTTCCCATGTTGATCGGTAGTCGTGGTATGGGCAAATCGTTTATATTGTCAGTGTACCCATTACTACGAGCGCTGTTTATGCCAAGAAGAAAGATCATCGTGGTCGGTGCGGCTTTTAGGCAGTCGAAAGTGCTTTTTGAGTATATGGACACCATATGGAAGAACGCGCCCATTCTGAGGGATCTGTGCGGCTCTAGAAGCGGACCAAGAAGAGATGTCGATAGATGTGTAATGCACATTGGCGATAGCACTATAACATGCTTGCCTCTTGGTGACGGAAGTAAGATTCGTGGTCAACGCGCTAATGATATCATCGCTGACGAATTTGCATCTATACCTCGTGAGATATTTGAAAATGTTGTTGCTGGTTTTGCTGCAGTATCCGCTTCGCCTATAGAAAAAGTAAAAGACAGAGCAAAAAAGAAAAAAGCGGAAGAGCTTGGAGTTGACCTAATAAAAGAAACAGACGTAGACCCGGTAACAGAAAAGTCAAACCAAATTATATTGTCCGGTACGGCATATTATGATTTTAATCACTTTGCAGAATACTGGAAAAGATATAGATCCATTGTGAATAGCAAAGGCAATAAGCAGAAGTTAAAAGAGGTTTTTGGCGACGATGTACCTGAAGATTTTGCTTGGCAAGAGTACTCAGTAATCCGTATGCCAGTGACAACGCTTCCAGATGGCTTTATGGACGAGGGGCAGATAGCCAGAGCTAGAGCGACTGTACACTCTGGAATCTTTCAGATGGAATATGGGGCATGTTTTACTACTGACAGTCAAGGATTTTTCAAAAGATCATTAATAGAAAATTGCATTGCTTCCGAATCAAATAGTATTACGATAAATGAAGAGCCCATACATTTTGAGGCCATGCTAAAGGGCGACCCGAATAAAAAATATATATTTGGAGTTGACCCTGCGTCTGAGGTTGACAACTTTAGTATAGTCGTGCTAGAGCTCAATGGAACTCATAGAAGGGTTGTTCATGTCTGGACTACAAATAGAAGTCAACATAGAGATCAGCTAAAGGCACATCTTGTAGACGAAGATGATTTTTATTCTTACTGCGCTAGAAAAATCAGAAACCTAATGAAGGTATTTCCATGTATGGAGATTGCGCTTGATGCTCAGGGTGGCGGTATTGCTGTTATGGAAGCTTTACACGACAAAGACAAAGTAAGAGAAGGCGAACAGAAAATATGGCCCGTTATAGATTATGACAAACCAAAAGACACAGACGATGAACCGGGACTGCATATTTTGAGAATGTGTCAGTTTGCAAAATACGATTGGCTTGCAGAGGCTAATCACGGACTAAGAAAAGATTTTGAAGATAAGCTAGTGCTGTTTCCAGATTTTGATTCAGTCAGTCTTGGCCTATCTGCAGAAGAAGACAATATCGAAGGGCGGATATACGACACCCTAGAGGATTGTGTCATGGAAATAGAAGAGTTGAAGAATGAACTGTCTATGATTATCATGACACAGACAGGGACTGGTAGAGAGCGATGGGATACTCCAGAAGTCAAGATAGCAGCAGGAAAAAAGAGTAGGCTCAGGAAAGACCGTTACTCCTCTTTAATCATGGCTAATATGAGCGCGAGACAGCTTGATGTAGAAAGAACCGTAAAAACTTACGATCACTACGGTGGTTTTGCTAGGAAGTCTGAGGGAGAAAAAACACAGGACGAAGGCCCGATGTATCACGGTCCATCTTGGTTTACAGAAAATATGGGCAATATTTATTAATACTGTGTATAGTAATTTACAATACCATTATCAATACTATTACCAAAGGAACAATACAAATGTCAGAAGATCTATACTTGACTTGGGGTGATGATTCAGAAAGAAGCAAAGCTTATGAGCTATCCGCTGATAATGTTAATGCTTACGATGGTATACAGAAGTCATATGCCTACGACAATAGAACTTTTATAGACATTGAAACACAGAGGTCAGTAAGACCCGGTTTCAACCGCAGAGACTACAATGCTTTTCGTCCCGGAGAAGCGATACCGACACAACAAAAGAAAATAGTCAAGATGTGTATGCAGGCTTATGAAAAGGTTGGTATCATCAGAAACGTTATTGATTTAATGGGAGATTTTGCAACTCAAGGTATTACTTTAGTACACCCAAACAAAACAATCGAAAAGTTTTACCGTAAATGGTTTGAGCAGATTGATGGCTTAGACCGATCAGAAAGATTCTTAAATTATCTTTATAGATGTGGTAATGTTCCTATCCGCAGAAGGACAGCAAAGATAAACAAGAAAAAAGAAGCAGAACTTAAGAGAAGTACAGCTGCTCCAGACATGAAAATACAAGATATCCCAGTAGCAAAAAGAGAGATTCCTTGGCGGTATGATTTTCTAAATCCTCTTGCTGTTGATATAAAAAATAAAGATGTCGCTATGTTTACTGGTGACATTGAGTATGTTATCAAAGTATCAAAAAACACAGTCAATTCATTGATGATGAACGGCGATGCTAACGGAAAGGGCCGCGACTTACCAAACTATTTGATCAAGAGATTTTCTCAGGGCGAAAGAGAGATTCCTCTAGACAAAGATAAGTTTATGATGTATCACTATAAAAAGGATGACTGGAACGTTTGGTCAAATCCTATGATATATGCCATTCTAGATGATATTGTAATGCTTGAAAAAATGAAGCTAGCAGACTTGGCTGCTCTAGATGGAGCTATCTCAAATGTGAGACTTTGGAGAATTGGTGATTTAGACCACAAGATTATTCCAACTAAGGCTGCAATTAACAAACTGAGAGATATCCTCGCTAGCAATGTTGGTGGAGGTACTATGGATTTAGTATGGGGTCCTGAAATTGATTTCAAAGAAAGCAGCACACAAGTATACAAGTTCTTAGGGGCAGAGAAATACCAACCAGTTCTAACTAGTATATATGCCGGACTTGGTATCCCTCCAACTTTGACTGGAGCTGCTGCTGGCGGAGGCTACAGCAACAATTACGTCAGTCTAAAAACTTTAGTTGAAAGATTAGAGTACGGCAGGGAAAAGCTTAAAGACTTTTGGATGAATGAAATTAAGTTGGTTCAAAAGGCTATGGGTTTTAGATTCCCAGCAGAGATACACTTTGATTCAATTATACTTTCAGATGAAGCCGCGCAGAAACAGCTTCTCGTACAACTTGCCGATAGAGATATTATATCTCACGAAACGCTACTTGAAAGATTTAGAGAGTTACCTACGATTGAGAAGATTAGAGTGAGAAGAGAAGAAAGAACTAGAACAAACGATCCGGGCGCTCCGAAGAAAGCCGGTCCTTTCCATAATCCTCAACATAAACAGGATATGGCTAAACTAGCCATGACTAAAGACGTTTTAGACAAAGATATGTATCTGGAGAGTCTTGGTCTACCTCCTGTAGAGGAAGAAATAGTGGAGACAAAAGACCCTCAAACAGAACGTATCGAGCTCGGTCCACCTCAACAAGAAGACAACCAGCAGCCTGAAAGTCCAGAAGGAGGCAGGCCATTTAATTCTAGAGATCAACAAAAACGAAAACAAAAGAGGGTTCTTCCAAGAAGCAGTGATAATGTAGCCGCAACCCTTTGGGCTTATGAAGCGCAGAAGAAAATATCAGAGCTAGTTACACCAATGGCGTTGGCTCATTTTGAAAAGAAAAACGCTAGAAGTCTTACCAAATCAGAGTTTGATCAATTAGAACATCTAAAACTATGCATACTTACAGGCATAAAACCATTTATGGAAATAGACGCTGATGTAATTAAGCAAATCATTGATTCTAATACGAAGCCATCGAAATCCTTCAGTCTTGAAGTGGATAGTGCGGTCAATAAGTTTTCTGAGACCCAAGATAGAAAACCAAGCATCGACGAAATGAGATATATCTACGCCTCCACCTTTGCATCGTTCGCCTAGTTTTTAGGCAAAAACAAACAGAAAAATCTTTTTTTGTGTATTATCATGTAAGGAGACTTTATATGAAAGCATATGCACAAGAAATAGAAGATGGCCTTCAGGAATTGATTGAAAACAATACCACTATTGCGTATTGCGCTCCTGTTATTTCTGAAACCAATACACTAAGTACTACCGCCGGTAAATACGAAGAAGACCGTGCGTTAGCTCTTAATTTTTTAGGCCTAGAGGATACTCAGGCTGAGAACAAAGAGCAGATAGACTTATATTATTTAAGTTCTGTTTTAGTTAGTACCGGGTGGAATAAAAATGATGATGTTTTCAATCCACAAGAAATGTGGGAAGCACGTTCCACTCCAGAAGACAAACAATTCAATTATATGCATAATGAAAAAGATATAATTGGTCACATAACCGCCAACTATGTTGTTGACTTTGAAGGAAACAGTTTAGATGGCGATCTTTCTTTTGCAGAGGCTGGCGAACCAAAAGACTTTAATATAATTACACAGGGTGTTCTATATAAGTCTTGGAGTGATCCAGAGCTACGCGAGAGAATGAATAATATAATAGAAGAGATTGAGGAAGGAGATAGATGGTATGTATCTATGGAATGTCTGTTCCCAAATTTTGACTATGCACTGAAAGATGAAACGGGTGCAAGCAAAATTGTAAGAAGAGAGGAAGCTTCGGCGTTTTTGTCAAAGCATCTTCGCGCTTACGGAGGAACAGGGAAGTATGAGGGTTATACAGTGGGTAGATTATTAAGAAATATATCTTTCTCTGGCAAGGGCTTGGTTTCTAAACCTGCTAATCCTCGAAGTGTCATTTTAAATGACAGTAAAAGTTTTAGTGAAAATGATAGTGAACTAGTTGCTGTTTCATCAATAAAGGAGACTAAAATGTCCGATGTTTTACAGAAACAGTTGGAGGAAGTCAAGGCTGAACTAGCTGAAGCTCGAACCACCAACGAAACTATGAAGCAGGAAATGGAGGCTCAGAAAACAGAAGCGATTGAAAGTCAGTTGCAAAAGTTTGAAGAAACTATTTCTGCTAAGGATCAGGCTATTGCCGAAGTCCAAGCTCAGGTAGAAGAAGCTCTAGCAAGAGTTAAAGAACTTGAGGAAGCTCTAGCGGCTTCTGAAGCTGCTAAAGAAGAAGCAATCGCTCAGGTTGCTGAAATCGAAAAGGCTGCTGCGCTCGAAAAGAGAGTTGCTGCTTTGACCGAAGCAGGTCTTGAAGGTGAAGAACTGGATGAGGCTATTGCTAAATTTGAAAATCTTGATGAAGAAACTTTCGACTTTGTTGTTGCTGCAATGACGAAGAAGAAGGCGGAAAAGAAAGATGACAAAGAAAATCCTTTTGCAAAGAAGGATAAAAAAGAGGATGAAGAAGAAGCTCCAGCTATGATGAAGAAGAAAGCTGAAGTGGAACCTCTTGAAGAAGAAGTGGACGAAGCAGAAGCTGAAGCCCAAGCAGAGGAATTAGAAGAAGCTGTAGAAGATGAAGATATTGCAATGGCAGAAGCTATTGACGATGAAGATTCTTCTGAAGAACTTCGTTCTACCGCAAGCGAGTGGTTTGGTTCTCTTCTAAAAACAACTGCGAACCTTAAGTAATTTAACAAGGAGAAATATATAATGGCTCTTAAATCAGATAGAAATGAACTACAGACTGATATTAGCTTCTTCATGAATGAAGTTGCTACTAGAGGTGGTGTGGTTTCTTTAAGCACTGGTGGTAGTGGTGCAGCAATGGATCAAGGCGCTGCTTTGGTTAATTATGCTCCACAAGGCCCCGGAGCGTCCGGCAAAGTTCCAATGGGGATTTTGTTGAACGATATGGTTAATCTTGACTTAACTCGTCAACACATTAATCAACATAAAGACGAAGTACAGAAGGGTGGTAAAGTTACTATCCTTCGCAAAGGTTATGTCGTGACTAATAGTATTGAAGGTACTGAGCCTAGCGCCGGTGACCTTGCTTATCCTGCTCATAGTGGTAACATTGCTAAAAGCGATATTATCGACGATAGCGCAGGAACACCTAGTATTGGTCGCTTTTTGTCTGGCAAAGATGAAGATGGCTACTACAAAGTAGAAGTCAACCTACCTTAATTATAGCTCATAAAGGAGAATAAGATAATGAATATGAAAGAACGTCCTTCTGATGAATTTATCGCATTGCTAAAGCAATCCGGTAGTTCAGATAAAGCAGTGGCTATCGAAGCCCAGCGTGAAATCGCTAAGGCTTTGGAAACACCATTGCGTAAAGGTGTTTTATTCGGTGATGTCGTAACTTCCATTTATGAAGCTATGCCACTTGAACCGGGTGCTACACCTGAATTTCCACTCGACCTTCTTGCACCGGGAACAGAAAGTGAGCACATTGCTTACACTAATCCGGGTCATGGTCGTATTCCAGAACGTAGCGTCGAAGGCGATTACGTCATGGTTAACACTTACGGAATTACCAGCTCGATTGATTTCTTGCTGAAGTATGCCCGTGAAGCTAACTGGAACGTTATTGCTCGTGCGATGCAAGTTTTGGAAGCATCATTTGTTAAGAAAATCAACGACGACGGATGGCACACTTTGCTAGCCGCATCTGTTGATAGAAATATTTTGGTCTACGATGCCGACGCAGCTGCTGGTCAGTTCACAAAACGTTTGGTATCTCTAATGAAGACAGTTATGCGTCGTAACGGCGGTGGTAACAGCGTTACTGCTAATGGTCGATTGACTGACCTGTACCTGTCTCCAGAAGCCATCGAAGATATCCGTAACTGGGGTGTCGATCAGCTTGACGAAGTTTCACGACGTGAAATCTACGTGGCAGCTGACGGAGGAGCTCCTTTAACGAGACTCTTCGGAGTTAACCTGCACGACTTGTTTGAGTTGGGCGATAATCAAGAATACCAAAATTACTTCACTAGTGATCTTGGTGGTTCTATCGCTACTGGCGACGTTGAACTTGTTATTGGCTTGGATCAAGCCTCTAGCGATAGTTTCGTAATGCCAGTTAAGAAAGAAGTTGAAGTTTATGAAGACGAAGCTCTTCACAGACATCAGCGTCAAGGTTACTACGGTTGGGCCGAAATTGGCTTTGGTGTACTAGACAATAGAAGAGTTCTCGCTGGCTCCTTCTAATACTTGCGCACTCAAGTTTAATAAGAACCGTCCTGTTAGAGATAATAGGGCGGTTTTTTTATTATTTTTGTGTATATAACAGTAAGTCCATGATAACCAAAAGGAGAATATAATGGAGCTATTGATAAAAATAAACAGCGCAGATGGTGATAAATCATATAAAGATGGCGACATTGTTCAAGCATTTTCTAATGAAAGAATATTATTAGCTAACGCCCAAGCTATTTGCAGCGTAGATAATTTCAATTTAGATTCAGTTTCTGGCTTAAGATATAATGATACATTGTTAATGAAATATATGGAAACCTGCAGTCTTTATAAGGTCGAAAGAATAAGCACAAACTCAGCTAGAAGAACAAACCTTTTAACTTTAGAACAAGACGTAATAAGCAATTCTCCAAACACAGACGGAGAATCCATATGGATAGAAGATTATTTAGCTAGAAGATTAAAGACTAATCGTCATAAAATTTTTGGAGCAACCGGCTCTGAAATTTGGTACAGTGGATCTAGACCTGTAGATCTTGATGTTATTTGGAATCATATCGAGTCGGAGTCTGATAATCTTAAACAAAACAATAAATATTGGAAATTCACTTCACTAGAAAAAAGACATTTTTATACCATGAACTGCAGGGGTAATGCTGGAGGTATTATCCAAGAGTTATCAGGAGGAACTGTTACTGAGCGACATGAGGAAGTCATTACAGGCGACGAAGTTATTGTCGCTAGAAGAAAATGGCAGGTTCCTTATTGGGACTTAGGAGTCAATGTTGACGACATTAGAAATCAAGACAAAGAAGTTGACGGAAGAGTTGATCTTGACGAAAGACCTTTTGTAGACGATATCAATATAGACAAAATTGAAGCTGGAATAATAGTACTATAGAATCATGCTGGCGACGGCTAGCAATTAACATTATAACTAATAGGAGTATTTTGATATGACTGCTATGTCAAATTATTTAGAAAACAAACTCATAGACCACCTCCTTAGAGGAACATCTTTTTCTGCACCGAGCAATATCTATGTTGGTCTAGTAGGAAAGTATGATGCAGCTCAACTAGAAGCTGGTACGCTAACTCACGAACTTTCTGGCGGATCTTATGCTAGATCATCTGGTATTAAAGGTGACGCATACTGGAGTGCAGGTTCTACTGATGGCTCTACTGATAATGAACAAAATGTAGAGTTTACCACTGCCTCCAATGAGTGGGGTCATGTGTCAGGGTTGTTTGTCGCAGACGCTTCCTCCGGTGGAAATGTCCTCTTGTACGGGCAGCTAGGCGCAACTAAATTTGTAGAAAATGGCGACCAGTTCATTATTTCAGCAGGTGACTTAGACATTACCTTTGCTTAATTTTTTATAAGGGGCAGAGGCAATGGCACTCGTAGTTAAAGATAGAGTAAAAGAGACTACTATAACCACTGGAACTGGCACCATAACTCTTGCCGGGGCTGTAACTGGTTATCAAGCTTTTTCTGCTATTGGCAATGGTAGCACAACCTATTATGTTATCGAAGATGCTAATGGTACTGATTGGGAAGTCGGTATTGGGACGTATACTTTGTCAGGAACCACATTGGCTAGGACGGATGTACTTGCAAGCACGAACAGTAATAGCGAAATAAACCTGAGTAGCGGCACACACACCGTTTTTTGTGGTTATCCCGCCGGAAAATCTGTACATGTTGGAGCTAATATAGATATCGGGAGTTTTAGTTTTACAGCTGAAACCCTCGTTTCTGATGTTGCAACTGGGACTGCTCCAATTACAGTTAGTTCTACTACTAAAGTTACTAACCTTAACGCAGATCAGCTAGATGATCAAGAGGGAAGTTACTATCTAGATTTTAGTAATTTTGTCGTTGAAGCCGGTGAAATTGCTAACGCAAAACTAGCAAACTCTTCTATAACAGTTTCTGATAGCGAAGGTACACCAAATACAACTGCTATAGCTTTAGGTGGCACTTTAACATTCGCAGGCACGGCCAATGAAACAACAGTAATAGAAAGTGGAGGAACAATTACTATTGGACTGCCTCTTAGTATCACTGCGAATCTGACTGGTAATGTGACAGGTAACACTAGTGGTAGTTCCGGCAGTTGCACGGGCAACTCAGCAACAGCTACACTGGCTAGCACCGTTACAGTAACTGATTCTACGGCTGATACGGCTTTTCCAGTAGTATTTCATGACGAAAGCAATGCCCTCCTTGATGACACCACGGCGTTTACTTATAATCCTAACTCAGGCACGCTTGTGGCAACAGCGTTTTCCGGGCCATTGACTGGTAACGTTACTGGTAATGCTAGTGGCAGTTCGGGTAGCTGTACAGGTAACTCAGCAACAGCTACATTAGCTAGCACAGTTACGGTAACTGACTCGACTTCTAATACAGATTTTCCTATTGTATTTCATGATGAAAGTAACGCTCTTCTCGATGACACTGGAGCTTTTGAATACAATCCTAGCACAGGAACAATAACTCTTACTGGTGCAGTCATTGATTTTAATGGCAGTACAGGAAACAACAAGCTTGAATTAACAGACAATCTTGCTAGTGCTTTAGATATTACAGAGTCTAGTAACTCTTATATGAAGTTTACAACCACAGACAATGCCAGTAGAATTGTAACTAACGTCGGTGTTGTAGGAAACACAACTGCACTTACTAGTCAGTCGGGCAGTGTTGTTATTAATGCTGCTTTGGGCAACTATTTTACTGTAGCAACAAGCGGAAATATAACAGGTTTAGATATACAAAACGCCGTGGTGGGTCAAAAAATATTAATTAGATTTGCATGGGGAGGAGACCATACTCTTACCTTTACAGATACTGTTGCTTTTCCCGGAAACACTCCACCCGGAACCACAGCAAGTGGCGTAGATGTTATTGGTTTTGTATGTACAACCGCTTCGACTCACTTTGATGGGTTTATAGTTGGCGAAGATTTAAGAAGTTCATAGGGGTGATATATGCCAACAAGTACAGTAAGTATTGGATCAAATCAAAGTATATCCACAGTCACTCCTGCTAGCAGTTCCGGTAGCAACCCTTATGTTATAACATTTACATCGACTCCAAGCTCAAATGTCGCTGTCGGAGATATATTCGTGATTTCTGACGAAAGTAGTTTTTTTGGAACGTACACTTATTTGCTCACCAATATTTCTGGAAGCAATTATACTCTGAAACAGGTTGATGATGGTGGCAGCGGCATGGGTGATATGAGTCCTTATGGTAACTTTATGGATATGTCTTACTCGCAGGCTTCTGGTGTTTTTAAAAGAGCCTTCTCTACAATTAGTTTGTTTGAACAAATGATTGACGATGCTAGCCCAAAATATTGGGGAAGCAGCGACGATGTTGTCGGTGAACTTCATTCAGATTCCCCCTTTACGGATGCAACTGTTAACTTTAATCAAAAGCAAAGTTTGTCTTCTGTAAAATTGACAGTAAATTCAGACGACAGGCATGATGGTACAGCAGAAAGTGGAGTTTTATGGAAGCCAACAGCCAATTCTGGACATGACCAAGGTATCCTTAGAATTGATATAGACGATATGACTGCTGAGTGGTTAGACATTAGTTTTGACAGCTTGGACTCTAACAATACTAATAAGGGTATAGTTCTTGTAGGAACGAATAATAACAATATCATAAGAAATAATCTTATACATGATAAAGGCGGAAACCCCGGAAACAACGGCCCATTTATGATTCATGCACTAGCAGCCGGGGCTTCATCAGACAGCCTTTATATATTCAATAATATTATAT
>VTLG01012152.1_pt1 | contig 19332 bp, 10 predicted proteins | sample 4694571 | NCBI WGS metagenome assembly VTLG01 (sample SAMN12604809, study PRJNA352737) | marine metagenome | biome: ENVO:00000447; feature: ENVO:00000209|ENVO:00000569|ENVO:01000036; material: ENVO:00002151; isolation source: viral sequences binned using virsorter ...
TATTAATTTTAATACTACTTTTACTGTAAATGTAGGTAAGCAAACTATTAGTCCAAATCCAGAAGCTCAAACAGATGGTGATGAATTTATCTCATTTATGGTACTAAAAGCTGCATGTTTGACAGATGAATCTAATTTTAGAACTGCTGCTTTATTACAAGGTGTATCTGCTAGATGTGGCCCAGCTACTCTAACTACTAGTAATTATGGTGGTTACTTAAAAGAGTTACTTACTGCTGGCCCCTGTAAAAGCTATGAAACATTATCTGATCAATATAACTTTAGTTATGAAGGTAAACGTATTATAAAATCAGTTATGAGTCCATTTACTGCTAATGATTTTGATCCAAGTAATCAACTTGGTCAATTAGGTGCGGCAGATTTACAAAACCCATTTAGACAAAGAGGTTATTAACTATGGCAGATGTAGTTCATTTAATTTATAGCACACAAAGTATTGATAATGGTGGGGCTAGAGTTGAAGCACCTAAAGGTTTAGGTGTTGATGCTGTTACTGGCACTCCAGCACCCAATTTTGAACTTGATACATATTCTTCAGCACTTCCAAATACTGGAACAATTGAAACTAAATATGATAGTAGATTTACTGGTTGTCCACCCTGCACAGTTTAGGTGAAAAATGGGACTATTTGATAATTTTAGCTCAATAGATTACAGTGGTTTACAAGGCATATTTAATGATGCTATAGGTTCTATGGTTGACAGTGATGCATGCACTGTCCCATGCACTTTAGAATTTGGTGTCACTAAATATGATGATTGTGACAACTGTGTCTATGATCCCATAGGTAAAAAATCTTCTAATGTTTATCAGGCAGGTGGCCCTGTGCCTTTTCCATTTGGGGGAACATGCCCTATGTGTAATGGTGCAGGTAAAAAACCAGTGATATCTACAGAAGATGTTAAAGTTATTATTGTTTATAATCCTAAAGAATTTGTAAATTACGATACATCAGTAAATGTTCCAGAAGGAACCATACAAACAATGGCAAGAGTTTCTTTGATGCCTAATTTTCAAAGAGCAAAAACTTTAAAAGCATCTACTGATATTAATAATATATTTACTAGAACATATGAGAGAATAGATGAACCAACTCCATGTGGATTTGGCAATAGTACATTTTGCGTTTGTACATGGAAAAGAATTTAGATATGAGTGACATTGATTATAAGATAAAAATTGATGCTAAAAAAATATCTACTGATATCTCTAGAGATATATTTAAAGTTATAAAAAAAGCTATCCCAAAAATACAATCATCTCTTGATAGTAAAATTGGCAACATTATTTTTCAAAGATTAGTAACTGGTGTGCCAACTATTTCTGGTAGAGATTATTATGAAATGGGTGTGCCAGACATTAATCAAAGATTACAATCAATTATTAGAACAGCATCTAATAGTTTTAAAATACAAGTTAGAGCAGGTAATTTACTTAGTATAAATATTGGTATTCTAGAAGATGATTATTCACAGTTATTAGCATTACCAGAATCTGTTTTTCCCTACATTAGTGCTAAAGGTTCTGGGGTATTACAATGGCTAAGATGGATTTTAATTGAGGGTAATGGACCTATTATTAGAGACTTTGATTACGCACCAACTCCATCTAGATTTTCTAGAACCGGTGGAGGGATTATGTTGAGAGGTGGCACTTGGAGTGTTCCCCCAAGCATAGCTGGAACAGCACAGGATAACATACTAACTAGAACATTGCAAGATATTGAAAAAGATATAGAAAAAATCATTAATCAAGAGCTACAAAGGATTATTACATGAGTTGTGATTTAAATAGAAAATTTACCAAGGTTAATCATGTAGGTGAAAACTTACTTGTTAATCAGATGGAAAGTACTTTAAAAACCTATTTAGATTGGGGACTCTTAAGTGCTGGTGGATGGACAAATATTGAAACTCCAACCTTTGGTGCTTTTGGTGGAACTTTTGATACATTAAGAGCAGTGTCTGATCCTGCTTATACTGATGGACAGGTATGGGAATCTGCAAGAAAAGATTGGGTATGGGAAACTGGCATGGATTATTCTGGAGTTTTATCTAATGGAACTCCTACTGGAGTAGAACCTATTGAAATTACAGGAGTATCTGTAGGTGGAACTACTTATGGAACTGGAGATGCTACTTATGGGCATCATTACAATTACCCATTAGGAAGAGTTATTTTTGATTCTGCTGTTAGTACTACATCTACTGTAAAAATAGAATATAGCTATAGAAATGTTCAAACATATATTGCTGATCAAGCACCATGGTGGGATGAGATTCAGCAAAACTCATTGAGAGTTGATGATACTACATTTGATGAAATTGGTTCTGGCAACTGGGGAATCTTATCAAATCATAGAGTTCAGCTTCCAGCAATTGTTGTTGAGGCAGTTCCTCGTAGAACTTTTACTCCATATGAAATGGGTTCTGTATCTCAATTTGTCTATCAAGATGTTTTATTCCATATTATTGCAGATACAAGATGGTGGAGAAATAACTTAGTTGATATAGTTTCTTTGCAAAAAGATACAACGATTATGATGTATGATAACAATACGGTGGCACAAAATAATGCTTATCCTTTAGATTTTAAGGGAATGTTAGTTGATCGTTCAAAAACTTATCCTTGTTTGGTTGATAATTATCCATTTAAATCCATGAGATTTTTCAATTGTATTGTAACAGAGATGAATACAATCAACTCAAGGCTATATCAAGGTACAATTAGAGCTACTTTTGAGCTTGTGAATTAATAATGGTGTATATTTCTTTGATACAACCTTTTTTGTTAACTAAATTAGGAGAGTTTTAATGGCTGATAATAATAGAATATTTTATGCTATTCAACAGGTTGCTATTGGTCGAGAATCTGATAATGGCTATTACATTTTGAAAGGTGTCCAGTCTGTATCAATGACAACGACTTTCAATTTGGAACAGGCATTTCAACTTGGTCAATTAGAAATCTATGAAAATATTGAAGGTGTTCCTTCTATTGAGATGACTATCAATCGTTTGATTGATGGAACAACTTTGGCTTATGTTGCATGTGCTGGAAGTTATAACAATGCTAATAGTCTTGTTACTTCTTCTAAGAATACCTTCTTGGCAAGACTAGGTATTTGGGACGAGCAAGATAATCCAAATGGTGTTAATGGTAATCCTGTAACTCAGGTTACACTTAGCGGTTGTGTTCTTTCAAGTGTTAGTTATACTTTCGGAACAGATGGTAACTTTACTGAAGAAGTTTCTATTACTGCTACAGATAAAGCTTGGCATGGTGAATGTGCTTCTGCTTCTGATTGGGCTAATAGTTATACTGCTGGATATTCCGAGTTCACCAACAATGACGTACCAGATTTTGCTGGCGGTGTCCAAAGACGAGAATATTTAGATACTACTGGTTCACTTTGGCCTGCTACCACTATCCCAGAAGGCTCTGGTCGTATTCAAAGTGTTTCAGTTTCCGCTGACTTTGGAACTGAAGACTTGTTCCAACTTGGCACTAAGGGTCCATTTGCTAAAGTTGCTAACTTCCCAATTGAGGTTTCATGCTCTATTGAAGTATTGTCTCAAAGTGGTGATTTGGTTAATGCAGCAGCAGAAGGATGTACGTCTACTTCTCAATGTGAAATCAAGAGTAATCTTGTAGATGAAGCTATCAGGATTAATCTTTGTGATGGAACAGTTGTAGATCTTGGAACTAAGAATAAGCTTGCTTCTGTATCATATGGAGGAGGTGATGCTGGTGGTGGTAATGTCACACAGACTTTTGACTTTACTAACTTCAACAGCTTGTCAGTTTCTGGAACTGGTACATTAGCATATGCAACATAAAAAGTAATAAGGCTAATCATGGGGGTTATGATGACGATAACCCCCTTTTTAGTCAGTAACAAGCGATAGCCCTGACAAGCAATATCACCCAATATTGGGCGAGTAAGTTACTGACATTTTTTGTTTTAAGGACTTTATAGGATATGACGGAAGACGAGAAAGATTTCTATGTATATAGCATTCTATCAGGAAAAACATATCTAACAATAAATGATAAAAGATATATTTCTATTCCTAATACGGTAGATGAGATTCACCAAGCTAATTTATTATATCGTTCTGTTTTGGATGATATTAAATATGAAGATATGATGACTTGGGATCATGCCCAGCTTGTATCTGCAAGGCTTGGATATTGGACCTCTCAAGACGAACAATCTCTCAAACAATTGGAAAAAATGCTTGAGAACATGAAGCTTGAGATATTTCTTTCTTATGTACATCTAGATAAAGTTCGCAAGTTAAAAAAGCAACTTAGAGGTATAGAGAATGGAATCAATAGATCTTATGTAAATAAGTATCAGATGTATGATGTTACTAAGGAGTCTTTTGCTAAAGAAATCAAGGCAACATATCTTTTAGGTGCCTCTATTGTAGATGAATCTGGTAATAAGGTATATAATATAGAAGACTTTAAAAATTGGGACAATCATATTATTAGTTCATTTAACACATGTAATGATAAAAATTTTATAGATGCAAAAGATATTAGACACATAGCTAGAGTAGAACCGTTTAGAAGTATGTGGATGAATAGCAAAGAAAATATATTTAAAACAGTATCGTCAGAATGGACTACAAATCAAAGACTAGCAGTTTCATTCTCTAGGATGTACGATAATGTTTATGAAAGCATGGAGTGTCCAGAGGATATAGTTATTGAAGATGATGACATGTTAGATGGATGGTTCATAAAGCAACGAAAAGACAGGGAGAAAAGACAGAAAGAAAAGAATCTTGAAGACAGATTTGGCAAGATTAAAGATAATGCTCAAGGTCAAGAAGTTTATATCATGGCAAATAATCGTGAAGACATTGAAGGTATATATGATATTAATGATATGGCAGCTAGAGCAACCATTAAGAATAGAAATAAGCAAATTAAGTCGAAAGAAGGTGCTACATCACATGCACATCTTGCAGATGTTCAAAGAGATTTGAGGATGCAATCGGTACAAGAAACAAAAGCACATTTCAGGAAAGGTTAAAAGATGAATGAGCAGTATCAAGAAAACTCAAAGAAAAGACTTCTCAACAATATAAAAAAGAAGTTTGACACCACTATAATAGGTAGTCTAGCTGCATTTGAGGAGGAGTTTGGATATTTATGGGGACATGGAAAGCATTACTCTGAACTTACAGATTCAGAATTAGAATTTAGAGATATGTGGAATGATGTTAGGTCAAAGATTTTAGATAATGGAAACTTTAATCTTAGGAGTGCTCAAACAGAAATTTCACAGTATACACTAAGTTGGAATCGTTATGTTACAAAATTTCACATTAGGAAACCGGGAGAAGATCAATGAAAGATAAAAGAGTTTTTAAGGCTTTAATACCTGTTGAAATTGAAGATGGAAAATTTGAAGCTCAGGAAAAAGAATTCGCAGTAGTTAGGCCCAGCTTACAATTATTAAATGAAGCAAATAAATTAAGAAGTAAGCTATTTACACAACTTTTTGAGTCTGGCACTATGCTTCGTCAGCAGGTCGATACTCATCTAAAGGATAGAAATATTTGGAATGAGAAGCTACAAGCTGAATATGATGCTGTGCAAAGTGAGGTTATTGAGAAGACACAAAGATTGGAACGTGGTGGTATCAAGCTGAGTGAAGCTAGAGACCTTGCAATTGAGATTTCAGAGCAAAGACAGCAACTTGTAAGTATGCTTGTTGACCGTTCAGATATTGACAATTTAACCTGTGAAGGTCAAGCAGACAATGAAAGGTTTAACTTTCTGTTTGCTAATTGTTTGGTGTATAATGATACGGAAGAAAAGGTTTATCCTGATGGTTTAGAAGGCTATATGAAGAATACATCAACTGATGTAGCTGTTAAAGGTGCTACTGAATTTTATTATTTGATGTCAAATAGTGAATCACTAGATGATCAGTTACCAGAAAATAGATTTTTAAAGAAGTTTAATTTTGTTGATGATGATATGAGATTTCTTGAGAGAGGAACTGATAGACTCATTACTAAAGAAGGTAAGTATATAGATGAGAATGGATTCTATATTGCTTATAACGATGATGGTACTACATATCATGTAGACACTGATGGTAATCAGGTTGAAGATAGAGTTTCTTCTGACGATGAGCCACTTCCATTTTTAGATGATGATGGGAATCCTTTGGATACTGAAGGAAATCCTGTAGTTTTGGAGGAGAAACCAAAACCCAAAAGAAAAAGAAGAACAAAAAAAGTAGAAGTAGCAGAAACAACTGAAGCTGATGCTTAATGTTATTTAGGATAGTGACCTTGGATAGTGATTTTTTCTAACATTAACGTGTCTGAGGTCACACTATGCCTATTTGGAGAGATAAATGGCTTTTAACATTAATGCACAGGTTATATTATCTGGGCCTAAAAATCTAGGTAAGATTAGCAAACAGATACAGACGAGTTTAGGAAAATCTGGTGCTATCAAAGTTAAGATAGATCCCAGTTCTTTAAGAAATATAAAGATACTAAATTCTACTGTTGGTACTCTAAATACCAATATTGCAAGTCTAAATTCTAGTGCATCAAAGTTACAGTCAACTTTGAATGGTGTTAATCGTAATTTATCTAAAGCTAGTTCTGCAACTAGTAGTTTTAGTAAAAGTCAAAGTAATACTGCATCTTCTATAAAGAATGTAAACAATGCATTACAACAACAAAATCAACAGCTTGGTAATTTAGGTAAAAGGTTTTTAAGTACTGCTAAAACTGCCATAGCATTTGGTCTAATCTCAAGACCTATATATGATTTACAAAGAGCATTTATTGGTGCTACTAAAGATGCTGTTGCTTTTGAAAGAGAGATTGTTAAGATTTCTCAGGTTACTGGTCAAACCGTTAAGCAATTAAGCAATCTTAGAAGTGATATAAATAGATTGTCAACTTCTTTAGGTGTTTCTGCGAATGAATTAGCTGAAACTGCTAGAATTATTGCTCAAACTGGTCAAACTGCTCAAGATACCAGAATTATTTTAGAGGCTCTTTCTAGATCTACTTTAGCCCCAACATTTGGTGCTATTACAGATACCACTGAAGGTCTTATTGCTGCTCTTAGTCAGTTTAATTTAGATGCAAAAGATTCTGAAGCAATTTTAGGTGCTTTAAATAGAGTGTCTAAAAACTTTGCTGTTGAAGCAGAGGATTTGATTTCTGTGATTCGTAGAACTGGTGGTGTGTTTGCACAAGCTGCTGGTGATAGTAGAAATACTATTGATGCCTTAGAAGAGTTGATTGCTATTTTTACTGCTGTTAGGTCAACCACTAGGGAATCTGCTGATACAATTGCTGCTGGTTTACGAACTATCTTTTCTCGTATTCAAAGAAGAGGAACTATTGAATTCCTTGAGCAATTTAATATTCAATTAACAAATGCTAAAGGTGAGTTTATTGGTGTGTTCCCAGCATTTGATGAATTATCTAGAAAGCTTGACACTCTAATTAAACAAGGTGATGCTCTTACTTTAAGTGCTATTGCTGAAGAACTTGGTGGTATTAGGCAGATTGGTAAGTTGTTACCTGCTATTGCTCAATTTGACAAAGCTAGATCCGCTTTAGAGGAGGCACAGAGAGGTGCTGCTGAAGGACTTAGTGGGGATGTTTCTAAAGGGCTTGACACTATTGATAATAGACTTAAAAGAGTTAGGGAAAGTTTTAGTGAACTTATTAGAACAGTTTTTGAATCGCCAGCATTTCAAGCATTTGCTAAGACAATCCTTACTGTATCTGAAGAGCTTCTCAAGTTAAGCACTAATATTGTTAAATTTATTGAGCCATTATTGCCAGTGCTTGCTGCATTAGGTGCTGCTAAATTAGGTCAAGTTGTTGGTGGTGCTGTAGGTGGTGGTGGACTTGCTGGTGCTGCTTCTGCTGTTACAGGTCAGGCTACTGCTACAAATACTGCACAGGCTGCTGCTGCTGCACAACAAAGTGTTAGTATTGAACAACAAATGTTGTCTGTATTAAATCAAACGTCAACTCAGTTGTCTAATATTTTTAATTTACAAAGTGCTGATAATAAGTTAAGAAATAATCAGCTATCAAATATATTTCAGGCAATCAATCAACAAGCTGCAAGATCCGCTGCACCTACTGTTGTCGGTGGATTTGGAGGTCCGAGAAGAAGAGCTTCTGGTGGGCAAATCTATGGGTTTAATAGAGGTGGTATGGTCCCCGGAACTGGAAATCGTGATACAGTTCCTGCAATGTTACAACCCGGAGAGTTTGTAATTAAGAAGAGTAGTGTTAACAGTTTAGGTGCTGATACATTACAGGCTATGAATGAGAATAGATTTAATGGTGGTGGTGGACCAATTTCTTCAATCACTGATCCAAAAATTAAATCAGCAGTCTCAGAACCGGAACCATACGCCTTAACTAAACCTGCTGGGAAAAAATTTCTACTGGCGAATTCTGGGAGAAGAAGGAGGAATAAATTTACACCAGAAGACCGTTATGAGTTGAATTTACAACAAAAAAGAATAGATCCTTTAAATGATCCGAAGGTTCCAGAAAATCTTAGAGTAGAATATCAAAATGCCAGAGATGAATCACGCCGGGGTTTTATTTTTGAAAAGATAGCTGCTGCTGTATTAGGATTTACTGAGACAGAAGATAGGGCTAGATTGGATGGCATAAAAGGTAATACTGTTTACGAAATTAAGAGTAGGATTAAAACATTATCATTTAATGAAGCGGCACAAAAGGTTGTTGGTGCCGCACTAGGAATAGGCAGTGTGGGGCCAGCGGATGAGTCTAGAGAAAAAATATTAACAGCTAAATCACTTACTACAGGCACTGATACAGTTGATTTTGGTGATATAGTTGGTGTAGAAGATGCTGCTAAGGTTGGTTTGGGTGATAATAAGCCTTTAACTAAAGCTGAGAGAGGTAAATTTAAAACCTTACAAAAGAAAGCAATCGCAGGAAAGTTTGCCGATACGCCTGTGGGAACAGCAGATAGAAGAAGATTGGGTCAATTTAGGGCAAGGCAATTTTCTGGTGTTAGATCTCGTTTGCAAAATCGTGCATCTGGTGGAGGTATTTCAGGAACAGATACAGTTCCAGCATTACTAACTCCCGGTGAATTTGTTTTCAATAAAAAAGCAGCAAGTAGAATTGGTTATGGTAATCTCAATAGGATGAACAAGGATGGTGTTCAAGGATTGAATAAAGGTGGAGTTGTTGGATTTCAACGTGGTGGTAAAGCTACTGGTGGTGGATCTGTCAATTTTGATGGTTTCCAAAAAGCCGCTGGTCAAGCCGTTCAAGGATTTGGTAATCTTACAAGTACAGCACTATTATTGCAAGGAACTTTTAGCTCAACTGGATCTTTATTTGAAGAAGGTGGTTTAACATTCTCTAATGTTATTGGTTCTGTTACAAACTCCTTATTTGCTTTTCAAGCTGTATTACAAACACTTCAAACTGCTCAAGCTCTTGGTGGGCTAACTAATTTAGCTGGCAATCTTAAAAGTTTAAAAAATTTGCCTGCTAATTTGAAAGGTATTAATAAAACTATTACTGGTTTTGGTAAAAGTCTAAAATCTACTGGAGATTTTGCTAGAGCAGGTAAGCTAACTAGGGCAGGTGCTTTCACTGGAAAGACTGCTAGTAAATCAGGTCAACTGTTAGGTAAGGGTGCAGGAAAACTTGGAAGTCTCCTCAATAAACTACCTAAAGGACAATTAATTAATAAAGCTGGTGCTAGTGTTATAGGTAAAGTTTTAGCTGCTGGAGTAGCTGCTCCTTTAGCTGCCGCTCTTACTGCTATTCCTATTGGTCAATTTGTTGGTGAAGCTCTTGGAACTTCTTTAGATAAAGCTTTATTCGGCGCGAGAGAAGAGGTTGCTGGTTTCCAAGGTAGAGAAGGTCAAAGTTCTGGTGATGCTGCTGCTTCTGGTGCTGTTAAAGAAGGTTTCGCTACTGCTGGACTAGGTGCTGGTATTGGTGCCGCCATTGGTTCTATTATTCCCGGTATTGGTACAGCTATTGGTGCTGCTGCTGGTGCTGGTATTGGTGCTGTTATTGGTGGTGCTACCGGTATTATTGTTGGCTCTATTAATGGTCCTCTTGAACAGGCTTCCTTTGAGGCTGCAAAGAAGATTCAGACAAGTCAAGAAGAAGTTGGTAAAAGTTTAGAAGCATTCTCAAAAAGTGGTTCTTTAGCAGATTACGATGCTTTTATTAATGATTTTATTGACGCAGGAGATGCTCAAAATCAAGCGTTCAAGACATTTACTAATCAATTTGATAATGAGGTTAGTGTATTCGATCTTAGTCCATTTAATATGGTCTCTAATGCATTTAGTGCGCTTAGTAATGCATTACAAGGAGATACAGTTAGAGTGACTAAAAGTCAAACTCAAGCTATTGAAAGGATAGAAAGCTTAATTGACCCCAAGCAAGTAGAAGCAGCAAGAAAAGGTTTGAGTCAAGGTCTGCAAAAATTAGCAGATACAGGTGAATTGGATGTGGATTTTCAAGGGATAGATTTTAGCACTCGCGAAGGTCAACAAGAAGGAAGGGCTAGATTAAAGCAAAAAGCATCAGAAGATCCTGAAGGTAGAGCAGCAAAGTTTTTAGAAGCTGAAAATAAACAGATAAAGGATGAACTATCTGTTGCTGCTAAACAATTTAAGGATGGTAGTGGATTTTTTGGATTCTTTAAATCTGAAAGTCAAAAAACTGGAGAGGCATTAACGTCACTGCGTGCTGCTGCGGAATCTGGTCAAGTAGATATTCAAGATGAGGGTCAAGTTAGTGCATTCTTGGAGAAGTTTGGGGATGCTGGTGCAGAAGCAGCAAAAGAATTAGATAAAATTAAAGAGTCTGGAGATGGTGCTTTAGGTGCTGCCATTAGTGCTGGTTTATTATCTAAAGCTTTAAGAGAGGCAGAGCAAAAGCTAAATGAATTTAATTCTAGATTAAAAACTATACAAGATGATCTTGCTTTTGCCACTGCAAGTAGTGCTCTTGCTATGACTAATTTGAAAGATACAACAGATGCATTATCAAATGGTCAAATTTTATTTACTAAGAAATTAGATGGATTTGATTTTGGGAAAGCTGGTGCTGGTGCTAGACAAGACCGAATTGCTGCTATTGGTCAAGCTACTGATGTTGATGTTGAAGGTATACAAAAGTTTGATACTGTTATTTCAAATGCTGATGATATTGGTAAAGATGTTTTTAAAGATCTCAAAAAGAGAGAAGTTGATGGTAAAGCTTCATTACAAGATGTCACATCTGCTTTAGAAAAAGGTATTGAAAAAGAACTTGGATTTGAGCTTCCAGAAGGTCCACTAAAAGAAGGATTAAAGAAGTCTCTAGAAGGTTTTGGTAGGCAACTTGGCGATGGTTCTGATATTCCATTAGATAAGTTGGGAGAAGCAATTGAAGATGGTAAAGTAGCAGAGTTACTTGGTCCAGCATTTGCAGAGGTTCAAAATACCACAAAAGCATTAAGTGAAACATTTAATCAATTAAATAGTATTGCTGCTGAAGAAGCTAATCTTAGATTACAAATTGCTCAAGAAGAAATAAAGAGAAAGAAGGAAGTTAGAAAGAGAGAAAGGGGAATTGAGGATACTGCTATTGATCCTGAGAAGGCATTTAAGGGAGATCCATTAAAGTTAGCACAAAAAAGACTTGATGAAGATATTGCTGATTTAGGCTTTGCTGATAAGAGTGCTGTAGAAATTGCAAAAGCACAACAAGTAGCTAGAGATAAACAACTGGAATTAAATGAGAAGTTACAATCTGGTGCTATTAGTGCAGATGAATTTGCTATACAAGCTGGCAAGGCAGCAAGTGAAAATGCAAATGCTTCTGCTGCACTAAATCAACTTGCCAATGATACAACTCAATTGTCTGCTATTCAACAAAAAGCTGCAAAACTCATAGCTAATAGGGATGCTTCTAGGAAACAAGCTACTGATGAACTTGTAGCAAGAGAAACTGGCGATGTTATTGGTATAGCCAGAAGAAGGGAAAGTAGTAGAATGGTGCAGGCAGGTCTTGCTGATGGTGCTAGTCAGGGTGATCGTCGAAGATTATTAGTTGCCGCAGCACAAGATCAATCATTACAGCAAGAAATAGCGTTACAGGAAAGAATGAGAGATCCTGAAGGGACTAGCGGTAAAACGGCTCAACAAATATTTGATGAAACTTTAATAAAAGATTTAGAGGCCCAAGCAGCAATAGAAACTGATCCTTTAGAGAAGGCAAGAATAGAACAGCAAATAGAAGATATTAAAGCACCGGGACTAGAAGAATTGCAAAAACAAGCTGTTGATGTTCAACGAAATCAGCTAGCTGTTCAAGAGTTAATTGCTTCTAATCAGCAGTTATTATTAGCTGCACAATTAGCTGGTACAGAAGAAGAAAAAGCTGTACTCCAAGCAAAACTGACTGAAAATACTCAAAAGCTTAATGGTTTGTTACAAAATAACGAGAAAACTGCTCAAGAACAACAAGCTCTAAATGAAACACTTGAGCCAACCCCTGTGACTACTGCTGGTGCTGCTGGAGGAGTTATTACTCCGGGTAATTTAGGTGGAGCTATTACTCCAAGTGCAAGTGATTTATTACCTGTCGGATCAAATACACCTCTTGGTAACGTTGCACAATTAGTATCAGGTAATACTGGATTCAATCCTACTGAAGAACAAATATTAAGGGCTAGTGGTCCTAGCCCCCAAGAACAATTTCAGCAAGGATCGCTATCATCCCAAGAGTTTGCTGCAATAATGCAAGAGAGTGTAGCGGCCTTTACAGACAATGCAAGCCTAATGCAAGCAGCAGCAGAATTACAAAATCAGGCATCAGAACGACAATTAGAAGCAGCTAATGGTATGCCAACACAAATTGCTCATAATGTGGCTCCTGTAGAAATGAATGGTTTTGCTGATCTCCCAAGAGCACTAGATGGTTTTACAAATAATATTGGAGAAATAGCACAAAGAATGATAGACCCAAGTCAACAATATCAAGGCCCGTCAGATCAGGGCGGCGGAATAGACATTAGAACTTTAGGTTAAAAGGAATAAAGAATGGCAACTTCAGTGACAATGACATATGGATCATATAATTTTAGCCCAGTGCCTTCATATACTTATTCTACAAGTGTGGAGAGAACTCCGGGGACCAATATATGCTTAAGCACACCTGCTGAAATACAACTGGAGGGTCTTATTTTTCCAACTGGCACACAAGGATTTGGTCCTGTTACTAGTGGCATAAATGAACTCGTAGAATTATTTAAATGCACTGGTTGTCAAGATTTTGTTATTCAATGTAATGGTGCTAATGTAATTAATGGTCCTGCAAGAGTTACTAGTTTTAATGTAAATCCTAGAACTGATAGTGATTTATATGTAAATACTGCTGCTTATTCTGTAACCTTACAAATGGTTAGTATTTCTGGCGATGAATATTTAAATCAACCAAGTGGGATATCTGCTATTAGTGAAGAATGGGGTTTTGACTTTTTAGATGAAAGAGTAGGAGGAACAGTTAGCACTCAGAATGTTTTTAATGGCGATGATAGAAACATATCTGTACAACAAGCTTTTACCATTACTCATAGTATAAATGTTACTGCTCCATACTGTTGCAAAACTAGTGATCCTGATGTTACGGGTTGGCAAAGAGCTATAGATTATGTTCGTAATGAATTAGCAGTGCCTGTTCCAGATACTGGAGCTTATGGATTATTTGCTGTGCCTGCTGATCTTGGATATTTTAATCATTTTAGGACATTTAATAAAAATATTCATGATGGTAGTATTTCTGTCAATGATACTTGGACTGCTTGTGAAAGTGGTGCTCTAGAAGATTTTGATGTCAACTTTGAAGATGGCATTGATAATTATTTAAAAACTGTTACTGTTAATGGAACAATTCAAGGTTTAGCTACAATTGGTTATGATACAGAGGTTACTGGTATACCAAAAATTGATAAAGCTTTTGATTATTTCAAGGCTATCTCTGGAGATATATATTCTAGGGCAGCAACTATATACAATGGCAATATTGATAGTAGTGGTAACGATATGTCATTAAATATTAATCCATTAACTTCATCTATTGGATATAATACTAATGGTGGAAGTGTTACTTATAATTTTACCTTTGATGATAGACCTTATAATTGTGTTGCATCTGCAAAATCTGAAATTATTAATATTACTGAAGGTAATCCTAATGATATATTCTCTAATATTACTGTTTTAGGCAGACTAGCAGGTCCACTTTATCAAGACATAAATACAATTGGACAAAGAACAAGAGAAATTAGTATTGAAGCAATTCTACCACCAGACACAAATTGCTTAACAAATGGGATTTACACTGTCACTGCTCCAACAGGTTATGATGCTTTTGTTTCTGGATATCAAAGTGGTTTAATGACAACTTATGATCAGGTTTTTGTTAATAGTGAAAACAAGACATGGACACCTAAAGAAGGTAGATTTACATTTAATAAATCTTGGACGGTAGGAGGATGTTCGTAATATGGCAGTTCAAAATAATTGTACTCCAGCTAATATATTTGGACCTTATCAACAGACATTATTCTTAGGATTAAGTGTTAAGGATTTCTCTTGTCAGAATGGCTGGAATGATCAAAATTCTACACTGACAGTCACTTTAGTCCAAGATAAATGTACTGGACCTAGAGAGTATTTTGACACTGATTTTAATTGGACATCTGATACATTTGATGGAGATCCCGGTTTTAATTATGCACCACTTGGTTCTTCTGCTATTTTTAAAATTGGTGAAGTAAGAAATGGTTCTGACATCACATTTGATGGTTTTGAGTTTGCTGGAATTATTCAATCATATAATGTTCAAGATAGTTCTGATGGTTTAGCTATCGTAACTGTAAATCTTATAGCCCCTAATGTTTTGTTGCAAGGTACGCAACTTATTTTAGATAATTATACCCAACCAATCAATGTATTGGGTAATACTCATTATCCTCAAAATGTTTTAAATTTAGTTAACGTGTATGGATACTTAGAATCAGAACTTGGTTTTGCGTGTCCAAATATTCCTAATTATTCTATTTATCCTAGTGGTAATGATCCTTTTGGTCCGGGCCTTGGCACTCCCGGTAATGCTTTTGGCGGTGCTCAAAAAACCTCTGCTGGTGTTCCTTGGAAGCTAATTAAGCAGGCTATGCAAATATTATGTGGTGGTCAGTATAACGGAGATGTTGTATCAGATCAAAATTTAAACTTTAGTAGTTCACCGGGAACATTGAAATATATAGCTGGTATTGGAACTTACGGTAGTATACCAAGTGATCAATATATTTTAGATATTAGCGAGTTACCGGGAGATATTGTCCAAGATGAAGGGTATGATGATCCAAATGCTGGTGGTGGAGGCGGAACCTCAGAAGATTTGAATCAATCAAATCAGAACTATAGAATCAATGCTAGTGTAATGACTGTCACTGATATCATTAATCAGGTTGCTGAAGATGCTGGTGTAGACTATGTTGTTCATCTTTTGCCCACTAAGGCTATTGGGTATCCATCTTCTTGCAATAGCAAAACAGGTGGCACTGGACCAGTTACTAATGTAATTAAAATTAGGTCAGTACCCAGAATTGATGTGCCTGATAGCGTTACTCTTGGTAGTATCAATGCTTTCATAGAAGAAGCATCTGGTAATAATATACTTATAGATTCTTCTGTTGGTCAAGAGTTAGTTGTTGAAAATAACGCTGCTTATATCATAGGTGGTCAAAGACAAGACTTATTTCAAGTTTATGATTATGACAATGCTCAACAAGGTGATAGTGGATTAATTTATCCTTTTCTAGGGTATCAACCAGAAGTAAAAAATAGTATATTAACTGGAGTTGGTGTTAGCGAAACTAGATATTTAGAGCCTATCCCGGTTTGGTGGGGTTTAGATCCTACAAATAGGATTATGGATTCTACTAGAAACAGAACTACTGCTTGCCCTAATAGTGGCGAATTGTTTTTAAATCAGTGGTTTTTTGATATAGATTATAATAAATTACCCCTGAATATATATGTAGATTTAAGAGCAGATGTTGAAGGTATTGAGGGCGATCCTGAATCTCTGCTCTGTGCTGCTCTTGGAGATTTTGAATCATTTCTTAAATGGTTTCTAGCTTTTTTACTCACTCCGACTTTAACAAGTGATAAATCAGGACCATATAAAGGACAAATTGAAAATCAAGAGTTTATACGATCAACTAGACTTGTTAATTTTATTAAAACTACATATAATGAATTGTTTCCACCTGATCCTGAAAGACCTTACGAGATATTAGATAAGTTTCTTGCTAGAAAGTCTGCACCTATACAAGGAAAACCCGGATTTGAAGACACAAGGTTAACATATAAAGCTTTGGGAACTAACTCTAGTTTTGCACAAAGAAATTTTGATTTACTTTTTCAAGATGTTAAAACTATATATGAATACTTAAATAAAATCGCTAGTGAATATTACGGCAAAGCTTTCACGGTTCAAATCCCCGGATTGTGTTATTATATTGATCCAGATACTAAAGAAGTTGTATTCAGTGATGAACCTGCTACTGATGGTGCTTGGGTTGACACATTCTGGAGTTATGGTTGTGGTGGAGAAGAAGCACCAGAATTTGGAGATCCAACTCAATATCCTAATTGCGTCAGTGGTGGCACTACTGGTATTATGGGACTTCAACATCCACAACAAACAGACTTTTTTGTTGATGATCAAGGCAAGATACCTGCAATTATGAAGTATGATCCATATTTGAGCTATGGAAAAGTTCAAGAAAATTATAATACAGTTGTTGATAGAGTTACTGCTAATGAAGGATTTAAGAATTCAGATGAGTATAAAGCTGTTGGTCCTCCTAACTTTTTCCAACCGGGAGATCTTGGAGATGCTGCATTTAGAAATAGTCCATTTGGGTTCAATACTTTAGGATTTGAGCCGTTTACCCCATTATATGTTCGTGGACAGGTGGATCAATTATGGAACATTTTTAATAAAACTATCAGAACTGTTAGCTCAACTTCATCTGAAGATATTTGTATAGGCACTGGTATTCCTTCTGTATCAGCAGTAATCAAACTAGATCTTCCAGTATTTTTAGCCCCATCTCTAGGTTACAGATTAACTAAAAGAGGTTCAAGACTAGCTGATGGCTTTACAACCACTTACGTTCCAGATTTTCCATTTTTTGGAATATCAGATGAAATTGTTAATAATTTAGGTAATAATTTTAGATTAGGATCATGGTATAATGATTTTACTTTTAGTGAAAGTGGTAGTAAGCACCTTACTCCTACAGAAAAAGATGTATCTTACTTTGATAATATAACAAATTCTTATGTTGATGCTATTTTGAATAGTACCTCAATTAGTGCGGGTAGATTCCCATTTGCTTTGCCTTGTAATGCTGTCATTCCGATTAAAAGTAATACAAGAACTTATGGACCGTTTTATAATCAAGGTTATACTGATGAAAATAATCCCATACTATCTAATCTAATCCAAGGTAAAATTCATACTGAAAAAGATGAGAGTGCAGTTCCTTGGGAATTTGGTGGCACTTCATATCTTTACCAAGGTATGCAGGCTAAAATTAATAATATAATTATGAAGATGCAGAACGCTGAACGTGGTTCTGTAACTGTTGCTGGATATCCTCAAAAACAACTTGGAACTTCTTTATATGAGAGACCAAGTTATATAAACAATGGTAATCAGCCAAATACAGAAAGAGGTATCCCTAGAGAGTTGGTAAGTACTTTCTATACAACTAATAATGGTGAGAATAAATATTTCTACTACCTACCAACTTTCCCTTCTGGACAACCTCTAAGTCAGATTACAGACATGAGTATTAGTGTTGGTGCTGGAGGCATACAAACTAGCTATACATTGACTGCTTACACTCCATTTAAAAATAGATTCACTAAGACAAATTATCAAAATATTAAAGATCAAGGACTAAATAAATTTAAACAAAGAAGAGAGGCAATAGCTGAATCGAATAAAACACCTAAAGGAAAATTTGAATTTGTAAAAGATTCAAGTGGTAAATCAAATATTACTTTTATACCCGGAACTAGCTTTGCAGAAAGAAGTGCTCCAGCTTTATTTATTGGGCAGTATTTGCCAGATAATCGTCACATACCTGAACCGCCACCTACAGAGGTTAATCCTGATAATTGGCTCGCAAGAAATGCATCTAGAAAAGAAGTTGCATCTCAAACTTTAAGCCAAGTGGATCAATTAAATAATTATGATGATGTCTCATTAATGAGCATGGATGGTTTGATTAGACCTATTAGAAATAGAGCTAGTATTAATTCTGAAAATAATGGTAGTGGTCTTGGGCCTAATTTACCAGTAACTAATGACACAGGAAACTTTTATGCTAATTTAGATCCATTCGCAATCAGTGGTTGGGAAGGTGAAGGTCAAAATCCATATTATAGAATTCCTCCAGCTAATAGTGGTGTTTTCAAGCCACCAAGCTATACTAGAGTTGTTGATCAACAAAATTCTGTTGAACCTATGGGTCCATTGAATGGCGGCACATCCAAAAACTTTTTCCCAAGACCAGAAATCAATGCTGAATTTTTAAACTTTTTAGCTAATCCCGGTAGCGATTTAGTGAAGAGAGGTCGTGGAGAAGATCCTTTAAGCGGTACTTTTGGTCATGATATTGAAGTTGTGGCTAGAAGTAGTGGCGATAAAATTATAGCTGATAATGCTGGTTATATATCTTTATTAGCCACAGATGCTACTGTAGGCTATACTGATGATTATAGATTTATGGCTATGCGTGGACCACTGATGGTTCATGGATGGGGTTATGATTTGCAAGGCAAACCTGTTCCAAATTCTAATGAAACTGGGGTATTTTCTGGACAATGGGATATATCTGTTAATCAAGCAGAATTTAGTTCTACTACTGGTTGGTTAGATAAAAATTTCTGGACTTCTGGTTCTCCATTTTCTGGTCAACATAGAAAAGATTATCATTTACTAACGGATAATTTTTATTCTGGTTGGCTAAATCAACCTGAAACTTGGCCTGCTGGACCTATTGATTTAAGATGGGATAGGCAAAGAAGTGTATGGACTGTTCCTAATAGTTATGAATTTGCATTTGTAGATTTAGAAAGTGGCATTGGTGGATTTAGTAGTGGAGATGGATTTATTAGAAATTATACTGATATGTATGATGCTAATGGAAATCCA
>VTLG01014983.1_pt1 | contig 19330 bp, 31 predicted proteins | sample 4694571 | NCBI WGS metagenome assembly VTLG01 (sample SAMN12604809, study PRJNA352737) | marine metagenome | biome: ENVO:00000447; feature: ENVO:00000209|ENVO:00000569|ENVO:01000036; material: ENVO:00002151; isolation source: viral sequences binned using virsorter ...
CACCATCCAACCAACCTCCTGGCACACAGCAAGCGGTGCTGCAAGGATATCTTTAATATCTATCCAACCAGTCTCTGTATCACGGGCATCACGCCACGTCACACGCACCATTGGAACACTATTTATGTCCATTAACGAATCTTAATAAGTTTAATATTACCACGCTTATCTTTTCTTTTTTTAAATTGTGGTTTTGTGTGTCGTGATCCGTGCTTACCATTGTTTAATTGTACCTCACCTACAAAAAACGCCGCTTTTTCTGGGCTTAATTTAGATAAAGCTTTTGATCTTATTGGTTGATAAGCGGATACACCACTATCTTTGTTTCTACTACTCATTATTTATGTCCCCACTTAGATTCTAATTCACTATACAATTTATGCATATCTTCTTCATTATCACCATGCATTTTTTTAATACGTTTCTTTTCATCTGTATCCTCTATGTACTCCTTGACAATACCTAACACAATATGCATAGGTAATCCCTTATCATATAATTGTACCATGCCAAGCTGATCAACAAACCAATGAAAAGACTCATTATTAACCGTTCCATTAATTAATATCTCCTTTATTTTTTTCTGTGTTTTAATTATTTCTTTCATCATCCCACCTTTTTTATTTTATCAATCCATTCACGTATAAATGGTTTGCTTGCATACATAGGGCGTTTAACATCCTCACGCTGTCCACTCCCATCCTTACCAACAAATCCAAGTGTACGAATCATTGCATCTTCCTCATTCTTAGCACGAATAAGATATGTAAATGTCAATTCACGCTTGGTTGTTATTTCGTATGTATTCTTTTCTTCACCCTTCTCAACATGAAATGACTTCATGCCACCTATTTCTGTACCCTCAATTGGTTGTTCAAATGTAATAGGTCTTGTCCTTGGGCCGTGTTCCTTTATCGCTGCTTCATCAGCCAATGCTTGTGCAGTTTTTTTCGTACGTATTTTTTGACGTTCCTCTTGTATGTGATTCCACTCACGTGGTCTATTTTGTATTATCTCATCACGCTTTTTGGCGTGTGCTCTTTCTTCTGGTGTATTTAAACTTTTATTCTTCTTCATCTTCCGTCTCCCATATTTCTTCGTAATGTTCCATTACCCAATCATCAAATTTACTCATAACATCCCCATCCATATTTTATATACCCATACCAAGATGTGAAACGCAATCCATATCTTGATGGGTACGATTAACAACCAAAATAGTCCCCAGATCATAAACGCATCGCAATGTATTCATAATCAAAGTCACCATGTTTCTTCTGTACCAATGTTACAACATCATGTTCATATGCTTTGTAAACATGGTTTCTTAAATTCCTGACTCTTCTTTCATCTAATGTGGGTGTAAGCTTTTGCAAGTAAGGACCACACATATACCCACGGTAATACATGATTTTATTACCACGCGACGATTTGTTTAACCATTCATCAAATTTCTTTATACTTATCATAATTCTTTCAGTACACAGCTACCGGAGGATTAAACTATTACCTCCAACCTTTCCTTGCAACTAGTTTCCTAGGAGTACTCAGTACTGCCACTCCAGCCCCTAATCCATTTGGACATTGTGACCGGTGTAACATGCTTTACAACGTTGCGATTGTTGTTCAGCCAGATAGAAACATTATTCATGTAATAATGTTCTTTTCTGTGTATGGCTTGTATATAGCATGATGACCCAAACATATCAAGAACATTATTTGGCTAATTTCTGCCATAAATGTGTCAAGATAAAAATTAATTTATTTCTTGCAAAAGTTATCCACAGGGTGTAGAACAAAGTTCTCAACTTCATTTCATCTCGGTGGATCTTGGCGCTCATTCGTAGCGCTTCGATCCCCATTTAACAGGAACATAGTGGCAACAAGAATTATAAATATGTGGTATAAATTTAAAAAATGGGTATACTATAGTCCGAATAAAACATACATGAGGGGACAACATGGTAATAGGAATAGCACTTAGAGGAATTGGCAAGGCGCTCCTTAAAAAAGGTAGTAAAAAAGGTAGTGATGCAGCTAAAAAATTTAAAGAAAAACGTAGAGTATTAGGTAACGCAGCATTTAAAAGCGATATAGTTCAGACAACTGGAAAAGCAAAAAAACTTATCAAATCAATTAAAGAGGCAACAGCTATAACTCAAAAACGAATAGATATATTGCAAGGAAAGAAAAAGAAATAATATGGTTATAGGTGTAGCACTCAGAGGAATAGGTAAAGCATTACTTAAAGCTAAAAAGAAAAAACCTGGCAAAGAATGGGACATATTAAAAAAGAATCCATATTTAGCAAAACAATCCTATTCTAAATCAGCAGTAAATAAAATGTTGAGTAAAGACATTAAAAAGAAAAAATGATTAAAATATGGTTTTTATTAATACTGATATCAGTGCCAGACGCACCATCAGTTAAATACATGGGTTCTATATTCCCCACAGAAGATGCTTGTTTAGAAGCACAAGTAGGATTTTATAATGCATACGAAGCTAAACCACAAGATTATAAAAATGGAATAGTTACGGATGCTTTTTGTTTACCTTTCGAAGCTTTTCCTGTTAAAGGATTAAACTACAACGATTCATCATTTGATACGTAATCCTGGAGGGTAAATGAAATTTTGGTTGAAAATAATACCACTATTAATAGTATTAATTATAATTTCTATGTGGGCTAAACCAGTATTAGCAGACGATACAAATTCACAAACAAATTCAAGTGGCTCAAATACAAATATAACAGGTGGGTATACAACAACAAACAATAATACGTACCAGTCCGGAAGCTCTAACGATACAACAAGTACAACAAATAACGATACAAATAATACAACAAACAATAATTCCAAAGTCCCACCACCATCAGCAAATGCGCCTTCATATTCAAGTATGAGCCAAGACGTGTGTTCGATGGGTGTTAGTGGATCTATTACAACAGGTATTGTAGGATTGTCGGGAGGCAAGCACTACATCGACGAAAATTGTGAGCGTATAAAATTAGCCAAGGTCCTCCAGGATTTCGGCATGAAGGTTGCAAGCGTCGCAGTACTATGCCAGGATCCACGTGTTTTTGCAGCAATGCAATCTGCGGGGACTCCATGTCCATACCAGGGTCTTATTGGTCCAGCCGCACAAAAAATGTGGGACAAATACCCTGAACTTAGACCTGATTATGAAGAACATTTAGTGAAAATTAATACTATATCTAAAATAGATGATAGATTAGCTAAAGAAGCAGAAGAAGCAGCGACAGAAATAGCAAGACTAGAAGCAGAAGAAGTAGCAGAACAAGAAAGAATTGCTGCTGAAAAAGCAAAAAAACTTGAAGAAGCAAGGAAAAAAATTAGTGAAAAAATTATTATTGATCCTAAGCCTGTTATCATCAACCGCGATTAGCGTTGAAGTAACCACAGACAATCTTTTAAGCAACTCAACTTTTGGAACTGGAACTACATACAGCACAGACAATTGGACCGTAAGTGATGGTACACATGGGCATAATTATATGTCTGCTGGAGGCGGTAATAATCCAGGTGGAGCTGTTGCCGCAGAAGAAAACACAGTTGTAGAACAAACAATAAGTTCTTTAGCAACTGCTGCTGAAATGACTGTGCCTGAAATACAAAGAGGTTGGTCATCTACTTTATCATCAGAAATATGGTTTTGGAATCAATATGATAATACACTTACATTAAAACAAACAATTACAGACAGCGCCGGTAATGTTACAACGCAACAACGTGTTATAGAAAACACAGGTTGTGGTAGTATTAACTGTGGTCAATATACAAATTACACAGACAAACATATACAAGGTGCTAATTCTAGCACAGATTTTAGTATTAAAGTTGGTGTACACAATACTAATGATAGATCTGGCCATTGGGGTCCTGACATTGACGATGTAGAATTAAATGTAACTTATACAGACGTTCCTCCTATTGATACTAGTGTGCAAGAAGAACTAGATACTATTGAAGAAGATTGGACGTTTGATGATACAAATTTTGATGATTATATTGATACAGAATTTGAAGAACAATTTATTTTTGAAGAAGAAATATATTTTGAAGAATTTGAAACTGTGTGGGAAGATTATACCATGGAATTTGATGATAATATGTATTTTGATATGGAAATGGAAGAAGAATTTGTTGAATTTGAAGAATTTGAAGAAATGGATATGCCAATAACTTTTGAAGAATTTGAAACTGTTATGACGTCTGAAGATTCATTTGAAGAAATGTATTTTGAAGAATTTGAAGAATTCGAAACAATAGAAGACGCGTTTACCATGGAACCAGAATATGAGATGACAGAAATGGATACGTTTTTTAGTGAGATGACAGATGAAGAATGGGAAGAATTAGATACAATGTCAGAGGATGAATTTGAAGAATTTTTAGAAGAAGAATTTCCGGAAGAATTTACAGAAATGAGAGAAGAAAGTGTTGACATGGAAGTAGAAGAAGACAATACTATTACTTCTGATTCTGAAATGGAACCAGAAATGGAGATGGAAGAAGAAACTGAAGAAATGGAGGTAGTTAACAATGATGAAGAACCTACTGAAGAGACTACAGAAACAATGGAAGAAGAGCCAGAACCTGAAGAAAGCACACAAGAGGTTGCTTCAGATGAAAACAAGACAGATGGAGAAAAAAGTATTGAATCTGAGTCCATAGAAGATGAAAAAAAGACTGTTAAAATAACAAAGGAAAAAATAGATACAGTCAAAGCTAAATTACAAACTAAAATAAAAGAAATTAAATTAGATGAAATCAAGGTGGGAGAAATAAAACCCACCTTGTTTTCGGACCAACCAAATCTAGATACATATTCACAAGTCTTATTTTATGCTCCAGAATCGCTGAATTACGAGGTAAATGATTCGTTTTTTGATCAAGTTAATCTTGATATGTACAATAAACAAATATATACTAACGTTTCTCTTTCAGGATACATTCAAAATGACCCTGTAGAAGTCCATCGTAAGAAGATGGAGGAAATCACTATTAAAAAAAGAACACTTATGATAGAACTACAACAACTAAAAGGACAACAATGAAGATAGTAGAAAAATTAAGCACCTATGCCGCATTAATTGGCGTCGTAGGGGCAATTGGAGGAGGTTTTTACACCTGGGGCCAGTTCAACTTACGATTAGATCAAATAGAAAAGAAAAAATTTGTTGTCAATCAAACAGTTGATCTTGCACCAATCGAAGATAAAATATCTACATTAAAAGTAGAATTGATTGATCGTATTGAAGCTGGTGACACAGCTGTGGAAGCAAAAATAAAAAGTGTAGATTTAACACCTGTATTTTCAGAAATAGGTAAAGTTAAAGAACAAATAGCTATGCTACCTAAACCTGCTAATACAAAACCTATTTATGATTCTCTTACAAAATTAGAAGAATATGCTTGGGAATTAGAAGAAGATATTGAAGAATTAAGTAAACAGACTGCAATTGTGTCAAAAGAAAACGAACTTCAAGATATTCAAATACAAGAAATAAAAGAATCTACTAATAATCCATTATCTAATTAATGAAAGTATCTGAAAACACCAATGTACAGATGCCACTTAAAACGGTTGTTAGCCTTATTACGTTGGTTTCTGTGGGAACTTGGGCATACTTCGGTGTTATAGCTAGACTGACGCAGGTAGAAACTGCATTAGTCTTAACAGAAAAAGATTTAACAGCAGCTAATGAATTTATTATTGGTGTTCCTAAAGGTGATATGGTTTCACCTCAAATTAATGAATTGTTCATGTTGGTGGAATTTATTTCTGGTACTCAAGAAAAGTTACAAAAAGAAATGAAAAGTATGATGAGTAACACCGTAAATATAAATTTTTTAAAAGACCAAGTGTTAAAATTACAAACAGATGTAGAAAAATTAAAGGACAAAGTAAGGGAGAATAAAAATGGAACCAGTCACTAGTACAATCGCAATGGTGTTTTCATTGTGCATGTTTGTCAATGGGTCGTTGGACGGCCACATGATGACAGATGGACTATCAAAATGTTTAAAAGCAAAACGTGAGGCCGAACGTAACCTTTCAGATAATAGAGTGAATACTATTCGGTATGAGTGTGGGCAAGTTAAAGCAGAACTTAGACCAGATGCAGAAGGTAATATGAAAATATATAAAATTATTGAAGATAAATACGGTGATTAATCTTATTTTAGCGCGTACTCTCGAATCTTCTGCAACATACCGTGCACGCCGTTCCTTCGGCCAGGCGTTAACAAAACGTCAAGATGTAAATCTTCTAAATTTTTTCTTTCAAAAGCTAAAATCTCTTTTGGCGTAGATCCACTAAATACATCAGCTAATAACGTTACCATACCTTTAGATATAAGGGCATCTGAATCAGCACTAAAATGTAATTCAGGTCTTCCATAACCAGGCACTAGCCATGTACGTGTTTGACAACCGTGAACTTCAAACTCATCTAATTTTAATTGATCCACTAATGGTTCTGTTTTTTTACCAAGCAACATAAGCCATGCATATTTATCTTGATGATCAGGAATTTTGTTTAATACGTCCACGTACTTTTTTAATTTTTCTTTTATCATCCAAATCCTTTTCTATACTTTCTAATATTAGCCCATGGAGAATCTTTTGGCGGTACATAACCAGCTGCAACTTTTTCTCTATATAAAATTCCTAAAATAGAATTTTTACTTTTACCAAACATAATCCCAACTTCTCTTGCACTATTGTTTTTTAAGAGGTCTCGTACGAGGTTTATGTTTTCGTCTGTCCATCTTTTTTTCATCTTTTTCATCCCTATCTAAAAACATCCAATCAAGTCTTGGACCAAAATACCAAGATTTACATTTATTATTCAACCAATCACGCGACCAATACCATTGTCCTACATGTTTAGCCATTTTTGACTAAAACCCCGGGATGAATCGTACCACCCATGTCCTTAAACCCCGATACCAGGCGTTTATGAGCTTTTTTATTTGGCTAAAAACAGCCATTTTTTTATTATCATCTTTTGGGTCCCAAACAGCCATTCTTTCCTCTTTTTGTCGTAATGATTCACGATAACTTAAATTTAATAGTTCTTGTTCCTTTTTCATGTGATCATAAAAGTCTTCCGTCATTATTCGTACACAGGTGTAGCATTAAATGATATACTTCGTCTAATTCCTTTACCACGAAAAGGATATACTTGATGTTGTAACCAACTAGGAAAAAACATTACCTTACCGACAGTAGGTTTAACTGGAAATTTAGAACTAAGGAGAGGATGTGGGTCAGCAAATAAAAATTCTATCCAACCTGCATTATCTTTTTCTTGGTCTTTTTCAATAGACTGTGGAATCATTGTCCAACCCGCAGCCGATACTAAACCACTATGTGTATGGGGAGGATTAAAATCTCCTGCAACAGAATTAACGATCCAACTATTGTGTAAATTTACATTAGTCATTTTTCCCTTTTTTTTAAATAAATGGTTTTCTTCGCTTAATCCAGAATTTTTTATTTGATATATACTAATTTCTTCATGTTTTTTCATATAAATATTTAAACAACTTGCTACCCACATAAAAAAACTAGGTAATGTTTTTGTTTCTTCCTTCCATATATGATTTTCTATTATATGTTCTTGTATAACATTCCCTGCAAGTTTTTTAGAAAAATCTAATTCTTTAGATTTCTTTTTATTAGCAGATATTGTATCTCCATATTTATTTAACACATCAATATAAAATTGAGGCATTTGAAATTCCATAATCATGGGTCCAAATGGTGCATGAATTCTCCCTTGTATTTTATCCACTATTTATTGTCTATTTTTTTAGGTTTTTCTGGGTTATTTAAAAAATCATCACACAATTGAACAGCTCCAACAATTCCATTTAACTGTGCTTGCATATTTGCAATCGCTGTTTTACCTTCATCAATTTTATCCTTAAGAGTATTGTGCTGCTTTACTAGTATTTCTTTTTTCTTTTTTATATCTTCTGGTGTCATTTTATTCTCCTTTATACGCCGCAAAGACCTTCGCATTCATCTGCAAATTCTTCGTCGAAAGTTTCTCCAAATAAACTCTGTTGTTTTTTTGGCTCTAAGAAATTAATACTTCTTAAAGGTTTAGCGGATTTATGCAAAAACAATTCTGTTTCTGTATTTTTTAATCCGTGTCTTATCTTGTCATCAAGATCACATGCATCTTCCCAATCTTTTGGATAGTTCTTTTGCATATTTTTCCATTGATCATTATGATGATAAGGGCATCCAATGCATGATGATTTACCAGGCATAGGGTGTTTCTTTATATCACGATACCATTGCAAACAATCAGCACGTGACATTTTCATTTCTATTAAGGGCCAACGTGATGTAAGCCATGGCATTCTAGCTTTTTTCATGCGCATCGCTTCATCCGTGGATATACCAATCCATTGTTCCACAAACATATCTTTTTTAACTCTATGTCTTGGTTTAATACCAAGTAATCTTCTCATTTCTTTTTGAATAGGGATAACCTTATAATCATGTGTACACTGACGATAGAGCATCCCTACTCTTCCACCGTTAGGTCGTGCAGCAAATAATGGTGGGTTTGGTACACGTCCTGCAAACGATTTCTCCTCTTCTCTAGACCCTGGTTCTGGGTTCGCTGCTTTGATTAGATCATCTCTGATGTTTCCTCTCTCTACAGTGATAATAGGACAGATCGTTATTGCTTTTTTTAAATATTCTACATGTTCGTATACAAATGAAGGTTCCCATCCTGTATCAGCAAATATCATGTAGTCTGGTTTATGTTTTGTTAATCCTTCTTGCGCCATGAGTGCCAAACAGGATGACTGAACCCCTGCCCCGAGTGATAATATGCGCATGGTTGGTTCTCTTTGTTGCCCTTCTTCGTCAAAGTATTCTGGTTCTTTCGTCGCAGCAACAGCCGCCATGTTGTTAAGCCTTTTCTTGTCCACCTTGGTTGACATTTCTTCAAGAAGCTTACGACGTTCAAATTCCATTTGTTCATGATTAATAGCAAATCCTGGTTTAACGCCGTTAACAGATTTTTGATTAGCTGCACGACTTTTTCCCTGTTCTTTGTACCCGGGTTTTTTAGTCTCTGTCATAGGCCTCTAAATATTGTAATGTTCTGATGATTTTTCGCGTATAATACACGTCTTCTGCATAAATTGCAAGTGTTGTTGCCAACACCTCAAGGTCTATTATATCATTGATATATTGAGATATTTTTTCTTCCCGAAACAAATAATAATGATGGTTATTGTTGAGTAAATACATATAGTAAGATATGGATTCGCACTTAGTCTCAAAGATCCTAAGCCCCCAGCTTGCATTAGGTTTATTTAGCGGCTTTATTTGGTCATCTGCTGGGTCAAAAGTGCGGATTCCAAGGAGGTTATTACCTTCTACAGCAAATCTAGATTTACCCCATTCTGATTCATGAATAGCTTGTGCTATAACAAGATTAACGGGAATCCTGTTGTGATCTTCTTCTAAAGAATTAAGATGCAATATACAACTGCGCACGTCTTTTATAAATTCATCATTGTTTGTATAATCCATTTCAGGATTAAATGAGGAACATATTAGCAACACACTACATATCCAACTCATTATTGACCCCAACTTTCCCCAAGATCTATATCTACCTTGGATGGTACTTCTAACTCAACACATGTTTCCATAATTTGTTGAATTTCTTTTGCTTGTTTTTCATCTTTTACAGAACAATCTAATTCATCATGTACTTGTATGTGTGGAACAATACCTGTTTGCTCATATACATCTACCATGGCTTTTTTCGTTTGATCTGCAGCTGATCCTTGAATTAACCTGTTTAAAGCTTTGTAAGTACCAGCACGCTTAATTGCATCCCCATACTCCACCTTCGCTTGATTCAATGGTAATGCTTTATGCACACCCCATTGTGTAGGTTCCCACAAATCAAATCTACATTTACGACCAAGTAATGTACGAATAATACCTTTAGTATTAGCTCTGTTCATAACGGCTTCCAACATACCTTGCATAAATGGTACACGTGCACGGAAATCAGCAAGCATTTTTTTTGCTTCCGGAGGATCAATATCTAATTCACGAGCTAATTTATTATAACCCATGCCATACATAACACCTAAACCTATGGTCTTAGCTAATCTTCTCTCAACTCCTGCCATGTCTGCTGTTTGTTGATGAAAATCTAAATCTGATTTTTGGTACGCTTCTTTTACTTCCTTAGCACCTAACTGATTAACAAGACAAGCCCAATGTGTTAATAGCCTGGGCTCTTGCTGCGAGTAGTCTGCTTTAAGCCAATACTGTCCCATTTCCGGGATAAAAAGCTTTCTAATCTCTTTAGCAAACTGTCCTCTACTTGGCACTTGTTGTAAATTAGGATGATTATAAGAAAATCTACCAGATACAGTTCCTCCACTATCAGACCGTATTTGATTAATATGTGCATGAATCCTACCATCATGTGTATGATTTAATAGTCCACCTAAAAATGTACCACGTAATTTATTTAACTCACGTGCCTGCATAATTAAACGAGGTAACTCATGGGGATGATCTGTTAAAAACATTTTAGTAAACGAAGGTGCATCTGTTTTAGATGTACGCTCATATGGTAAATTAAGAGCATCAAAAGCTTTAGAAATAGAAGACGCGGCCCATATTTCAATATCAAGATTAGTAAGATCTTTAATACGTTTCATTAATTTTTTCTCTTTATTTCTAAATTTATCATTTAAAATAAGACAACGATCTTGATCAAAACGCACACCATTACGTGTCATTTGAAAAATAACGTGTATTAATTTACACTCTACATAATAAACTGTTTCTAAATTATCTTTTACTATTTCCCAGGATAACTTTTCATATAATTTATAAGTAAGATCTGCGTCTGCTTCTGCATATTCGCCAACAAATGTAGCTGGTAATTTATACATCTCTGATTTTGGATCTACACCAAAAGCTTCTGCTGCTTCTTTAAGTTTAGTTTCATTTTTAAACTCACCTAAATACTCATGTACAATACTATTTAATGTATAAGAATATCTATTCTCATCAATAAGTGCTGCAGCTACCATGGTATCATGAATACGTCCTTTAACAGATATACCCATTGTCCATAACCAACCAATATCATACTGTGCATTATGAAAAACTTTTTCAATTGATTCATCCTCACATATAGATTTGATATATTTTGTAACTTTCTTTTCATCCATGTTACCTCCACCATCATGTGCAATGGGATAATAAGCTTTAAAAGATGCAGTGGCTATTGCTATACCTATTACTTTTCCTCTACGCATAGGCCAACCTGGTCCATGTTTGATTAACTCTGGATCGCATGTTTCTAAGTCAATAGCAATGCGACCTTTAATTTCTGGATATTCTGTAGGTTCTACCCACTGTGATGTTACTGATTTAAATAAGTCCTGCGTCACCGATTTCTCCTGCTATTGCTGCATAACCTACCATGTCGATAAAGTTATCAATGTTAAACTTCTCACCTTGTGTGCTTCTAGATACTTTTAATAATATCATCATTATGGCGACATCCTGTGCTGTAATGTTAGCCATTGGTCGTAATTTACCATCTAAAAATATATTCCAAAACTCTGCAATTTCAGCATGATTTTTAAATGCATCTCCGTGTGTCTCATTTCTAGTCTTAGAAATAAGTTGATTAGCTTTCACTAATATTTCTTCTTTACTCATACTCATATAATAAATCCTCCATCTCTTTGTGGTTGTACTATGTGTAGCTCGTTACGAGCACGTGTAGCTGCTACATAAAATACACGGCATTCATCATCTGAATCTTTTTCCATTGCTTCTTGTGACTTTCTTGATAAGTCTGTAAGCAACATTACATTGTCTGCTTCTCCTCCTTTAGCTCCATGTATGGTGCTTAAATGAATTTTAGGGTCACTCTTTGTAAAATCCCTGTTCCTCGTTTCAATAGATCTTAGAAATTCTTTATCACGCGTGCCTACTTTATCAAAAGCTACATCCCATGGTCTACCTCCAACGAGAAGTCCGTGGTCCGTGATCAAATCATTAAGCTCATAGTTCTCTCGGTTTGCTGTTTTAAGATTCTTATGACCTCGTTGTATTCCTATTTCTGAAGACATATAAGAGTATATATCTTTAACTTCTGATAATTCTATATTCTGTCCTTCATTTAATTTCTTCCATGCACTTGTCGCTGTTAATAACTTTTGCGATATAGGTAAACGATTATTTCTTTTATAAAATAAACCTTGTAATCTTATGTCACGCTCTACCTCATCTAATAAATAATTAGTTCGTGCCATGATAAGCCAGTTATCATCACCAACATTTACGCTGTCTGGATATGAATGATACTGAACTAATCCGTCATTCTTTGTACCATTCCAAGATTTGTTAATACGATTTCTAACACGTCCTATTATTCCTTGTGAACAATTTTGTATAAGCCTTGAGCATCTATAAGATTGTTGTAATACTTTTCTCTCACCAGGTAATCCTATTAGATGTTCCACATCTGCACCTGCCCAACGATAAATAGCTTGATCATCATCACCGCTTATGTACACTTGTTTGGCATTTTGACATATTTTATGTACCATACGCCATTGTAGAGCGCATAAATCTTGTGCTTCATCTATAAAAACTACATCTAACTTTGGAACTGTTCCAGATTCAACATACATTTCTATCATATCTGTAAAATCTAATATTTCTTTTTTCTTTTTAAATTCTTCCAAAGAACGTTCTGCTCTTAAAAGTGCGTGCCAAGATACATCTAAATTAGAATTATTATAATGTTTTTCCAAAGCCATACATTTCATACGTGCTAAATTAACTTCTGATAAGAGCTGGTTATCAACTGTAAATACTCCGCCTGCATCTATTCCATCAGATACAGATCCTAAATCCATACCAAATGTTTGACCAAACTCTTTATAATTATCACGCGACATCACCTCTGACTTTGTTAATCCTAATTGTTGAAATGCAAATGAATGTAAAGTTCTAAAGTATGGAAGATGTTGCTCTTCCAAATTAAATTGTTTTATTGCCCGGTCCCTCGCTTCACTAGCCGCTTTCTTTGTAAAAGCGACGAATGCTATGCGATCAGGTGGTGTGCCTTTAGCCAACTCTTGCTCTACTAAACTTAATAAGTTGTGAGTCTTTCCTGTACCAGGAGGTCCTAATATAATTTTAGTTTTCATCTCTAATCCTTTTAGTTTCTATTCTGTGACAATTGGCACATAACACTATGCACTTTGCCCATTCTTTTTTCTTCATTTCAAACTGTTTGTAACTGGATCCATTAATGGATGAAACATCACATTCCTTTTTAGAAGGATCTGGATGGTGCCAGTCAAAAACTTCTGGATTATTTTTATAATGTTTTCCACAATGAGAACATCCTTTCTCCGTCTTAATTTTATTTTCAATCTCTTTATGTCTACAATATTTTATTTGTTTTCTAATTTTAGCAGCCTCATCCTGCTGTTTAAATGAAACTGGATTTCTAAAATTAGGTGTAACTTTTCCATTTCTTCGTTTCCATCCACTGAATATATATCCGTCTTCTCTTGTATATCCGTATTTATATTTAGAATGGGGCACCATCAACCTCCTTTATGTCAAATGCTGAATCTTGATGTTGATATGCAGGCACACCCCACACACGAACAGTTCTACCTTTAAGATTAAACTTATCACTTTTCCCATCTAGCCTTCTTAATGCTTGCACCAATTGGCCAGTATTATAATGTGTAAATTTATTTCTCGTTAAATAATCTGCAAGATCTTTTAATCTAAACCATGAAATTCCATCTTCTGTCCATGGTTTACGTAATGTTAATTCATCTCTATTTTGTGCCTGGGCACGGTCAGTACAAAACTCCTGGAGGTAAGCTTCAAACTGACCGGCCACAGACCCATCATCAGAAACAGGTATCTTGATAAGGTTGATAAACAACTTTTCAATTGACTCCTGCCACACTGATTGTTTTACAAGAGGAGGCATTAGGTTCAAAGCATCCATACATTTCTTCTGGAACTTTGTTTGTATCTGCAACTCATCTGTTTGTAATTCCATACGTGCATCACCTACATTTAAAATCCACACTGGTGGTTCTGTTTCTAGTTTAGTTAATGCACTAAATTCTAATGATGTTCCATTGCCCCCAATTCCATGTTTACGTGTTTTACATACTTGCGCATTGCAGTAAGAATTAATTGGTGGTTCCTTACATCTATAATTATAATCTTTTTTCTCTAATTGTTTTTGTACAATAACTACTTCAGAAGCAGCTAAAGGTGGATTCATGTATTGTTGATTATGTTTTTCTAATAATGCTTTCCAATTATCAGCATCTAATTTACGTAAAAAAACTCCTATATTAAATAATCCATTGTTGCGTGTGCCCTCTGGAAATCCTTGTGTACATAATTGTTGAAGACAAGGAGGACCATCAGGTATGACTTCATCAGATACCTTAATTGCAATTTTGTCTATATTCTCTAATGAATATCTATTGTATAGTTCTATGAACTCCAGCAATGAAGCTGCAGTTCCATCATCTTTATAGGCATACCTCGTTGTATTTTTGGCGTTATAATATGGAAGATTTAAAAAATTTCCTAAGTCTCCTTTTTCTATTAATATGGTCGATTGTTTCGGAAATACTTCTACGTCAGCGTATCCTAATGCTGATGCAGCCTCTCGTAGCTTCGCTCTTATCAATTTTGCGGCGATTGGTTTTTTAAGAAATAAAAAAATATGTAATCCACCACTCTTGGAGCGACATGGCACCAAGGGTAACTGTAAAGTTCTGATATTATTTATTATTTTTCTGTAATCAATAGGATAAGTATCAATATCAATACAGCCCCAACGGGATGTATTATCAGCCATAATAGGAATAATACCCAAGGAAGGCCCTTCACCATCAAGGTGCGCCTGCCATAAGTCATTTGTAACAAGTTTTTTAACAATATAAGATTTACCTTCCTGCTTACCGTCAGCACGCTTCCCTTCGGATTGATGCTGACCATAAGCTACGTCTAAACCTTCAAATATAGATTTGAATTCTTCCACTAAACCTCCAGTTGTGTAGAAGACGTTCCCTAAAAGGGTACGTCTTCGCTTTCTGTGTTATTAGATTTAGGTGCTACTTTCGCAGGTTCTCCCTCTACAACAGGTTTAGCTTCGACATCTCCTCTTGATGCTGCGGTTGAAAATAATTTTGCTTCGTTATAAATTGAAGCATCTTCTACTTGACCGGCTTTCTCAACTTGATATCCAAACCAGCTACCACGATCATTAGACTCACTAACTGTTGATAGCTTGTAAATGACTGCATAAGTTGGTGGAGTAAAACTTCCCGATGGACCCTCAACTTTTTGAGTTAACATCAGACTATTCCAACGTCTACTCTTTTTTAATTGAGTGGATGTCATACTAATTACAGCTTGGGACCAATTCCCATCTTTATTTTGAACCATTACATAATGGTATGCTGTTGTAGCAATATAATTGCCGTTAGAAAGAACATCTTTATATGTTACTTTGTCACGAGTAGTTTTGCCTAGGATACCACTATCGGCATCATGCATTTCTACTAATCCACCACCAGTTTCACGTGGTTTCCATTCCACATATTTTAGTTGGTAAAGCACTGGTATCACGTTAAGTGAAGTGCTTACTTCTTGTGAAACAGTGTTATAAAACTGTCCCACTTTTGCTCCTTCAACATATTCCGCTTTAGATGGATTAAGTTGAGGGCTAGTTGTTTGTAGTATGTTGATGTAAGGAATCATAACATCTCTTGACATGTCAAGATTGCCAAATCCACTTGCATCCTTTGAATCACTAGCAAGAATTGCTAGATCTAACTTTGCTGCTTTTGCAACTGCTTTAGTCTGGGCCATAGGGCTTTTCTCCTTTATTCTTTAATCGTTGTTCTTTGTGCTATATACGCTCCCAATAAATTCAAAGGTATGTCATTACCTGCTTCAGTTTGTTCACGTATAAAGGCGCGAAGGGTGGATGGTTCTACCCACTCGCGTTGCGAAGATGCATAACCCTTTTCATTCAAAGTGTTAATTAATCCTCTAGCTTTCTCGTCTTCATCCATCCCAAAGCTACAAGAGACTTGGTTTTTGATTAGATCCCCAAATCCGTTGTCTCTTAACCATTTAAATGCTGCTTCTTTATTTTCATCTTTAATGGAAGCACCATAAAAATTGGAAACTTTTACATGTCTACCATCTTGAAGTTTTAATTCTGATAGACCTACTTCTGTAAAAAGACCAGGTAAAACACTTTCTGACAAATGTTTTTTGTAATCTTTTTTTGTTTTTAATTGTTCTTCTAAATTATTAATTTCTTTTTGTGTATCAGCTACATCATTTGCAACTGCACCAATTTTACCCATGCTATCAAGAGCTGTACTACTAGCATCTTCTTTCATTTGGTTAACTAAACTATTCATTTTTACCTCTCAAGTCTATTTCTATGTCGTAGTATCGTGACTCATTCCGATCCCACCTAAGTACTTTAAATTTGCCTAAATTTATTTCACTGGCAACTGCACCCGCTATAGCTATTATAGCAGGGTCTCCAATTAAAAGCAAGTAGTCATCATCATTAAAATTTTTTAATTCTTGTCTTAATTTTATCGTTACAGGTCCAGACGATAAAACAATATTTTTATTATGTGGTAAAATAACTTTTAAATCACCATACTTTTCAGCAGATCTAAAATTTACACCCATATCTTGTAAAATGTATACGGTCATATTTTCTTCTTTCTTGACAATGCTTGTATATTAATATATACGTCGTGTCAAGAATTAAGAAAGGTAAACATGAATATATTTTTTCTCCACCGGGATCCATCCCGTGCTGCTAAAGCTCAATGTGATAAACACGTTGTAAAAATGGTACTAGAAACTACACAAATGTTATCTACAGCTGCTAGACGATTTGGTAATAATGTAGGTTATAAACCTGCATACCCAAATCATCCTATGACTTTGTGGGTTAGTGACACACGTGATAATTTATGTTGGACTCTTCAACACGCAATAGAATTATCTAAAGAATATACTGCTCGTTATAGTAAACTTCATGCATGTCAAAAAGTTATTGATGATATTCATCTATATTTTAGAGATATATCTTTTGATAATATTACTGAGCCTCCACAATGCATGCCGGATGAATTTAAATGTGATGATTTTGTCCAGGCATATAGAGACTATTACATACATAAAATTGGTGGTTGGAAATTACCACCAAAATGGTTTAAAAGTTTAGACGCAGACCCATATTATGCCAATGTATAAATTTAAAACAGAACCCTATGAGCATCAAAAAGATGCTTTAAAAAAATGCTGGAACAAAGAAGCATTTGCTATCTTTGCAGAGATGGGCACAGGTAAAACTAAAATTGCATTAGATAATGCATGTATATTATATAATAAAGGTAAAATTGATAGATTGTTAGTCGTTGCTCCGAAAGGTACATATATGAATTGGGTACAACAAGAAATCCCAGTTCATGTACCAGATTATATAGAAAAAAATGTTCTCGCTTGGAAACCAACTAATAGTGAAAAATATAAACAACAATTAAAACAAATAATTCAATTTGATGATTTTCGTCTAAAAATTATGGTTATGAATGTTGAAGCATTTTCAACTAAAAAAGGTTTAGAATTTGCTAAATTATTTTTGATTGGTAAATCAATGATGATTGTAGATGAAAGCACTACTATTAAAAATCCACAAGCTAAAAGAACTAAATCAATTTTACAACTACGAAATGAAACTAAATATCGTAGAATTTTAACAGGATCACCAGTAACTCAATCTCCTATGGATCTATGGGCACAGATGGATTTTCTTGATCCAGAAATATTAGGGCAATCTAGTTATTATGCGTTTAGAACCCGGTTTGCCGTGGTCATTACAGCTAATGCCGCAGGTGGAACACACAAGTACCAGAAGATTGTTAAGTTTAAAAATTTGGCACAATTAGGGCAACTTGTATCGCCACATTCATACCGTATATTGAAGAAAGACTGTCTTGACCTACCAGATAAGGTATATACTAAAAGAGAAGTAGAATTAACTGATGAACAACAAAAAGTTTATGGTGAAATGAAAGCTAATGCCATAACTATGTTATCAACAGGTGAAACGCTTACCGCTGTCAATGTTTTGACACAATTAATACGATTACATCAAATTACATGTGGTCATATGAAAACTGATGCAGGAGAAACAGTGCAATTAAAAAATAATCGTTTATCTGAACTTATGCAAATATTAGGTGAAACTACAGGGAAAGTAATTATCTGGGCTAATTATATACATGATATTTTATCTATTAAAAACGCAGTAGAAGAAGAATTTGGATTAAACTCTTGTTGTACTTATTATGGAGGAACAAAAACAGAAGATCGACAAACGTGTATTAATAATTTTCAAGATGAAAATAATCCTGTTCGTTTCTTCATAGGAAACACACAAACAGGTGGATATGGTATTACATTAACTGAAGCTAGCACAGTTATTTATTATTCTAATAATTATGATTTAGAAAAAAGAATACAGTCAGAAGATCGTGCACATCGTATAGGACAAAAAAATAAAGTTCTTTATATTGATCTTGTAGCCAAAGGGACTGTAGACGATAAAATCATACAGGCCCTTCGGAACAAAGTTAATATCGCCAATGAAATCAATGGCGAAGATTTAGCTAATTGGATTTAATTTTTATTTGTTTTGGTTTTTCAGACTCTGGAACTTCTCTGTGATAAGTCACAATTAATATTCCATCTTTAAGATCTGCGTCATCAACTATCACATGTTCGTGTAATTGAAAACGTTTGGCAAAATTTCTTTCAGAAATACCCTTATGCCATATGTCATCTTGGGCTTTCTTTTCTTTTTTACCAGTTATTGTAAGTAGAATATCTTTAACCTCAACGTTTAAATCATCTTTGGTGAACCCAGCCAACGCCATTTCAATGACACCTTTTTCTTCGTTGCCGCGTATGTTGTATGGTGGGTAAGTAGAAACTGTTTTGAAATTATCAAAAAAGTTGTTGTGGTAACCAAGGAAATGGTTACGTAATATATCAAGCTCATTCATATAAACCTCCTATTAAAGCAAGATTGTAGGACCCATTATGGCATCCTATATGTATTATATAATGGTTTCGTTGTATAAATCAAGCTTTTTCATAAAAGAATCTGAAGCTCGTGTGA
>VTLG01001076.1_pt1 | contig 19327 bp, 13 predicted proteins | sample 4694571 | NCBI WGS metagenome assembly VTLG01 (sample SAMN12604809, study PRJNA352737) | marine metagenome | biome: ENVO:00000447; feature: ENVO:00000209|ENVO:00000569|ENVO:01000036; material: ENVO:00002151; isolation source: viral sequences binned using virsorter ...
CAACTCCAACCTTGGCGCTTCTGCTAAGTGGGGTGCAACATACAACGTTGATCTAATTCCTTTGGTTCAACTAACTGTTAACACACCTCTTGATACCTCTACTCTTTAATTCATAATTAAAGGGAGCGAGATGGCCCCACTCGGCATTGGTCTGCATACGGGTGGGGTTTTTTCTTAACGCTAGACTGCAAGCATTATTTATTGAGTGAATTGTGGCTGCAACTATCACCGCCACGCTGAAGAGTGCAACAGCTAACAGCTATGTAACTTTGGCTGAGGCTGACACTTACTTTGAAACCACTCCAGAGTCTTCGACTTGGGATAACAAAACCGACGATCAAAAGAACCGTGCTTTGATTTCTGCCACTCGTTGGATCGATTCACTTGTGTTTGAAGGTGATCGTTGCGATGAGAACCAAGCACTTAAATGGCCCAGGAACAATTATCACGTAGACAGAGTTGAATTAACTTGTTCTGCTATTCCAAATAACATCAAGAATGCTCAATATGAGTTAGCAAGAGCTTTAGCTAACGATACTGAGTCAATTACAGGTAATAAAGGCACAGATGGTGTTTATGAGAAGGTAAAAATGGGAGATATGGAAGTTGAGTACAACACTGACAGTCAAAGCGTTGGTATGGTGAACAATGTATTTGACGTATACCCTTGGCTCCAGTCTTATCTCGGTGCTTATTGCCGAGGCGGTGCTGGCAGCTTCCAAGTTGCTGTTGTGAGAGGTTAAATGGCAGGTTCACTTGATACTGCATTTAAGAACGCAGCCAAGGCGTTAGTTGCAGATTTAGGGTCTGCACTGGACACGACTGTTACTTATGTGAGGAAGACTGCTCCTGCTTACAACACAAGCACAGGTGCTTTAACAACAACAGATACGACTTATTCAAACATTAGTGTGCCTGTTGAGTTCATTCGAGCGTCAGAGCAGGATGAGAATGAAGAAAGGCAGGCGAAGATTTATATATCACCTGATTTAATTGGGAGTAATCAACCAACTATTCAAGATGAAATAACGTTGAAATATGCAGGTGCTAGTCAGACAGGAAGGGTTGTAGATGTCATTACTTATAGAGGTGGACAAGAATATCTATATATTGTGGTGGTTAAATTCTGATGGCTAGAAGCAATTTAAACAGGAAGAGTGCAGAAGGCTTCGCGAGAGGGATCGGGGAAGATCTTAGGGAACAGATTGATATTCAATTCAACGATTTAATTAGGGAGGTTATAAGTGATTTAACCTTTGGAGTAGGAGGCTCGAAGGGATCTGTAACGAGGTCAGTCAGTCCAGTTTTAACTGGATTTTTTGCCTCTAGTTGGAAAGCAAGTTTGTCTCCATTAACAGGAACGGAAGAAAGAAAAGCTCCTTGGCAAGCATTGCTTGAACCAAAGACATATAAATTAGCTCCTGGGAAAAAGCCTATTGTCAAAATCAGGCATTACATTCCTCATAAATTCAAGTTTCCAGTGGACAAGTCCGTTTTTGTTGGGAACACGGCTAAATATACAGATTATGCACTTGCTTCACCGAAATCTCGTTTTATTGAATATGCAGCAGGAGGAGCTTTGGATGATTTGATAAACAGGAAGTTCACAGATAGAAGACCTAACATTAATGTCGCAGGTCAGGACATCTAATTATGACTCTTGCAAACACACGTGCTGCTTTTGAGAAGGCTGTTACTGACGCTGTAGCTGCTGCTGATGCAACAGTAAAAATGTCTTATGACAATACTCCTTTTACCACTCCTGGTAAGACAAGTAAATTCATAAGGATGTCTATTGGATTTAATAGTTCCACTCTTCAGAACCAAGGAGCTTCTTCTGATTACTACACAGGTTTCGTTCGTTGTGATATTTACGTTCCAAAGGTAAAGGGCACCGCAGTCTTTTCAGCAATTGGGGAATCAGTAATAGATGGATTGACTTCTGTTAACGCAACTAATTACACAGATAGTTTTAGTTGTAGTCCTCGTGTTGGGGATATTGTTGGGCCTACACCTGTAGATCTTGATGACCGAGCACATTTTCTAGGAACAATCACTTGCCAGTTTTCTGCGAACGCTTAGTGTATTATACAAACAGTTAGAGATTTTTATGGCAACCGAAAGGGCCGTCGAACTACTCCGCAACAGGTTTGGAGTTAGCCAGCTTTATCAGCATGACGTTAAAAAGGACGGAGATACTGTCCTTACTGTTCATTGGCATCCCTTAACGATTGCTGAAAGAGAGTCGATCCAAAAGAAGACAGGCAGTGATGATGCCGCTGACTTCGCCTTAACTTTAATGATTCAGAAGGCTCTGGATTCCGAAGGGAAGAGGCTTTTTGCTGATGGAGACAGGGCTGCTTTGCGTCGTGAAATAGAAGCTTCCATCCTCCAAGAGATTCAGTTGGCAATGCTTGAAGCTGGAACGGATAAGGGGGTAGAGGAGGCACAAGCCGATCTCAAAAGCTGATGGAGAGTGGAAGTTTATTTTTTCACTAGCAAAAGAATTAGGCAAAACAGTTGCTGAATTAACAGAGACACTTACTAGAGAGGAGTTGATCGGATGGGCTGCTTTCTTTGCTCTTCAGAATGAGGAGATGGATAAAGAGCGTGACGCAGTTCAGGCAGGGGCTGCTAGTCGGGTACAAAGCAGGTAAACTGATTCAAAGTCTTCGGTTCTAGATGAGTGGCGAGTAATTACACACGCTATATAGAATTTAAGGTTAAAGGTCGGGAGTTAACTCAGGCTGTAGACAGGATATTCAAGGGCGTCACCAAGATTGAGGTATCAGTAGAGAAGCAAGAAAAGAAATGGGAAAAAGTCAGGCAAGGGATTGGTTATGTTAATAAGGAAGTAAAAAAGGTAAATAGAGAACTAAATAATACAGAGAAGGCCCTTGCCAAGTTAGTCACTTTAAAGAAGAAGCTAAGCGATCCGCAAGGAATTGCCAAGTCTTTTGTATCAGGGGCATTCGGAGCGTTATTAAACAATCCAGGGAAGATTGCGAAATTAGTTGCCAAACTAGGAGTTGCAGATGCAGCAGTTAGAACTTTAAATGGAAGGACAAAAGGATTAGGTCAAACTCTTCTTGATTTAGGGAAGAAAGTACTAAGTACTAGAACAGCCTTAGAAGGATACAGTCAAACTCTTGATCGCATAATAAGACAGCACCCTCAAGCGACAGCAGGGGCTATTGGGTTAGCAGGTGGATTAGGTGTAGTTGCTGCTTACAGTCCTCAAGTTTATAACTTAGGAAAGGCTTTTAGACAACTTACTGCTGATATAGCAGCAGTAGACAAAGCAGGGAGATCAGGTGGAATAAAGAATATTTTGAGGCTGTTCCCTTCGGGGTCAATACTAGGAGGGATAGGAAGATCTGGTGATATAAAGGGTTTAAAATTTAAAGATTTAGAAAAAGAACAGAAAAAATTAGAAAAATCTGCTGAGAAAACAGCTTATAAATATAAAGCAGCCGCTACAGGTTTAAGCAAGTTAAAAGAGCAATTAGATAAGTCAAGAAGGATACAGGATAAATTATTGGCAGGTTCAGATCGTTATCTGAAAATTGCAAAGAATACTCTAAACATAGAGAAACAGATAGCGAAAGAGGAGCAGAAGCGGGCAAATATAAATAGGAGGCTGACATGGGGCAAAGACCTAGCGAAAGCACTTGGTGGGCAGATGGGGATAGCAAAGTTAGGTGCTGGCGCAGCGGGTGGGATAGCTGGGTTGGTTGGTATAGACAAGGTAATAAGGAAAGTTTCTGAGGCTTTAGGGCAGCAGATTGGTCTCTATACAGCTGTTACCAAAGGATCAACTTCATTCTTCAAGGGACTTGAGGCTGTCAAGAAGGCAGCAGGTGGGGCGTTAGCCAGCATTGACCAGTATGGAAGACAGATATTTAATCTTGTTGCCACGCATCAACGTTTAATTCAGTCCACTATTGGAGTTATCGGTGGACTGGATGCTGTTGCGAGGTTTACTCCTCAGATATATAACGCAGGTCGAGCATGGAGGCAGCTTGAATATGACATTAGGAGAGTAGGGAAAGCCTTCGCAGACTCTGGCTTTAGAGGTGTAGCAAAACTCTTCCCTAAAGGTTCATATATAGGCAAATGGGGCAGGGAGAATGAACAAGAGTTTGCTGGAGACAAAGCATATAAGGGTATTCAGAAAGAATGGCGCAAGATGGGTGAACACCCTGGGAATATCCGTTCTCAGGTTGATGGCTTAAGCAAGGTCAATAAAGTATTAGAAAACAACAAGAAGATTCAAGAGAATATAAATGCTTTCACGAAGAGACATGTTCAGGCTGTAATAGCCACAAGAAAAGCACAAACAGCAGTTAACCATGAATTATTAAGAGCAAAAGCAACTCAAGCAATCTTCACTGCTGACATATGGGCTGCCAAGAGAGCTTGGACTGGGTTGGTTGGGATTGTAAAGGGTGCTGCCGGAATTTTTGGGGGAATATTAGGAGGGAAGGCAGGCAAGTTAGGTCAAGCGGCTGGAGTTATTGCAATTAGTAGAGCAGTAGAGCAGCTCGCTAAGTTTATTCCTTTCTTAGATCAAGCCTGGAAGAATAATATTCAAGTATTTGCAACATGGACTAAACGAATAACAGAAGGAGTTGCTGCTGTTTCCATTGCCTATACAGGACTGACAACAATTCTTTCAGGAGCGCAATGGGTACAAGGGGCAGTGTCGGGTTTTGTCGCCTGGGAGAAGCAAGCTGCCAACAGCATTTGGAACGTTTCAAGACAAGTCAAAGATCTTTCTAATCTTTTAGCTGCTGCTGCCAAGTTTAGGTTTAATCCTTTTGGGAAAGGAGGCGCCTTAAGAGATGCACTCCAAGGTGGTAAAGATCGTGTTATTGATAAGGAAGTTGCAAGTAGAGGGCCATCAGATCAGCAGAGACTTGTTAAAGACATTGCTCGACAAAAGAGGCTACGCGACACACTTAATGTTTCTTCTTCTGAATATATTCCAATACAACAGAAGATTATAGCTTTAGAGAAAGAATTAAACCATGAGACTCTTCGTCGACAAGGTATTTACGACAAATTAATAGACAAGCAATACAAGGCAGGGAAGAGCATGTCTATATATACTCAACAGATAAAACGGAACATTGCAGCCTCTAAGAAGAGCAGAAAGGATAGTGGTTTCTCTGATTTCTCTACTAAAACGGAAACAAACAGAGCGATAGAAGGAGCCTTAAGGAGGAAGAATATTCAACTTGAGAGAGCAGGTAAAGAGCAAATCGTTCTTAAGACAAAAGCACTTAATGAAGAGAAGAAACTAGCAGCAGCAGCAGAGAAAACAGCTTTAGCTGAGAAGAAAAAGGTTTGGGAACTTCGGAAGGCCGTAAGGATAAAACGTGTAATGAGGAAGAGGGAAGCGGCTGAGACAAGAAGTCGCTTCACAGAGAACATGATGCTTGGTGCAGGCTTCCCACTCTTATTTGGTGGAGGAGCAGGTGCTGTAGGTGGTGGTGTCCTTGGTGCTGGAATCCAAGCAGGGATGGGATCTAAAGGATTTGGAATGCAAATCTTCTTTAGTGCTATTGGCCAGCAGATAGATGCTTTTGTTGCAAAAATAGGAGAAGTAGGTAAAGCCTTTAATAAGCACACTCCAAATGTAGAAGCACTAATAAGTGCGATGGGTGTTAGTGGAACAGCCTTAGAGAAACAGATGAAACTTTATAAACAAGCGGCTGGAGATGAGGCTGCTTTGGCTATGGCAACAGAGCAAATGACACGAATAATAGGAGCGAAGGGTGTTAAAGCACTTAAAGAGTACGGAGAGGCGAGCACACAATGGGGGAACGCCTTTAGCCAGGCAATGTTAAGGATTCAAGCTGCTGTTGCAGGTTTCTTAAGTTGGAGTGGATTACTTTCTAGTAAAGGAGGAGCTGAGGGTCGATTAAAACAGACAATAAAGAGAGGTGATAACAAGGAGATAAATGAACTGCAAGCACGGATCAACGCGATAAAAGAGTCAGCAACAGGCAGACTGTCTCAACCGAAACAAAATGAAATCAATCGATTAAAAAGAGAACAATTAGAGATTCAGATAAAGATTCTAGATGTTCAAAATGTTGAGAAAGTAACTGCTGCTCAAACAACTGAATTAGTGAAAGCTCAAGTAGCTAGCTTGAAAGAACAAAGACAGATCTTTGAAGACACCTTGTTGTATGGGACAAGAGAGGCAGGCATTCAATCTGAGATAGCTCAAAGAGTAAAAGAAATAACAGATGCGAAAGGGAAAATCACTGATATTCAAAGACAACAAATTGAGAATGAGGTGAGGCTTAACAAGCAATTAGAAGAAGCCGCTGCTTTATATACACAGGTTGAGAATGCGATTAAGGATGGAATTGTTAATGCTTTAGAAGGTGCAATCGACAAGACGAAGACACTTGGAGAAGTAGCAGCAAGTGTATTCCGTCAGATTTCACGGATGCTTTTGAATTATGCAGTAACAAGTGCCTTCAATCAGTTAATGCCAAAACCAAGGCCAAGGGCAGCAGGTGGGCCTGTGACTGGAGGAGAAAGTTATTTAGTAGGAGAGAAAGGGCCAGAGATCTTCACTCCAGGCAAGTCAGGTGGTATTACTCCCAACAACCAGCTAGGTGGAACCTCTAACGTAACAATCAATGTTGATGCTGGAGGCAGCTCAATGCAAGGAGATGCAGAGCAAGCAGGGCAGTTGGGACGTATGCTTGCAGCAGCCGTTCAAGATGAAATGGCTAGACAGAAACGACCTGGAGGCATCCTCTACTAATGGCTACTTTCCCTACGGTTGCTCATACATATGGTGCTTCTAAAACGAGCGCTCCAAATACCCGGACTGTGCAATTCGGAGAAGGATATCAGCAACGATTAATTGTTGGCATGGCAAGAAATCAGAACCCTAAGCAGTGGAATTTGAGATGGGAAGTAAGTGAATCTGACGGAGATACTATTGAAACCTTCTTAAACGATCGTGCCACAGATAGCGCAAGCTTCGACTGGACTCCACCAGACGAAACGATTGCGTATAAATGGATTTGTCCCCAATGGAATAAAACCATACCGTATCTAAATAGGGCAAGTATTACTGCAACTTTTGTACAAGTATTTGAACCTTAATGCCTATACCTCTAACCGATTTACAGGGGATTAATCCCACCTCAATTATTGAGTTATTTGAGCTGGAATTAGATAAAGATCTTCATGGAAATCAAGCTCTTGGTTGGCAGCAATGGATAGGAGGAACAGAAGCAAGAGTTGGGTATGAAAGAAGAGCTTCGGCTGCACAAGCAACTGGTTTTGTTTTTAGGGTAAGTGCAGTAACGGGATTACGTCAGACAGGTGGATCTGAGCCAACATGGCCTACAACGTTAGGTGGAACGGTTGTAGATAATGAAGTTACATGGACAGCAGTTGTCCCTACTTATTATTTCCACAACGGAGCGGCTAGTAATGACGCTGCTGAGCTTGTGTGGGGCGGACAGGCGTATAGAAGGTTGCCAATTGAAGCTGAAGGCTTTGAGTATAAAGGAGGGAAAACAGGCACTCTTCCTAGACCTACATTAAGGATTAGCAACTTATTTGGAACAGTCACAGCCATATTGAATGAAGTAAATGAAGCAACTCCAGGGAATGATTTAACAGGAGCAAAGCTGACAAGGGTAAGGACTTTAGCTAAATACATTGATTACACAAACTTTGGTACTGAGGGTTACTTAGAGACAGCAGATGATTATCAGTTACAGACAGAAGATGATGGAGGATTACAAATGGAAGAATTACATGATCCGTCTTCTCCAGACACAACGCAACAGTTACCAGAGGAAGTGTATTTTGTAGACAGGAAGGCTTTAGAGACAAGAAACATGGTGGAGTTTGAATTAGCATCAGCCTTTGATCTTGCTGGGGTACGCATACCCAAAAGGCAGTGCTTGCCAGCAGATTTTCCTGGCATTGGTACGTTTTAATGGCATGGCGTGATGATGCTCTGGTTGCAGCAAAGGAAGCAGCCCCACGAGAATCTTGTGGTCTTCTTGTCTGCTTAAAAGGGAAACCTTATTACTGGGCCTGTAAGAATCTTGCTGAAGATCAATCAGATCAATTTATTATTGATCCAGATGATTATGCCGCTGCGGAAGAAGCAGGGGAGATCCTGGCAGTTATTCATTCTCATCCACAGATGCCTCCAACTCCTAGTGAGGCGGATTTAGTCTCTTGTGAAAAGAGTGGGTTGCCTTGGCATATTCTTACTCCAGAAGGTTTATGGGGAGAATGTAAACCAAGCGGATATAAGTCCCCATTAATAGGACGTTCTTGGGTGTGGGGAGTACAGGACTGTTGGACCTTGGTTAGAGATTATTATCAAGAAAAAGGGCATAAATTAATCGACTGGGACAGACCAAACAGTCCAATAGAGTTCCAGGTAAACCCGACATTTGACCGATGTTGGAGCGCTACAGGGTTTAGAGAATTAAAGCCAGAGGAACAGTTAGAGGAGGGAGATTCAGTATTAATGAGTATTCGTAGCCCTGGATTAAATCACATGGCAGTTTATATAGGAGAGCAAACGGTATTGCATCACATGGAAGGAAGACTAAGTTCGCGTGACTTATATGGGGAGTGGCTATTAAAATGCACAGGAAGGAGGCTCCGTTATGTTGCGCAAAGTTAGACTCTACGGACAGCTCGCCAAATTCATTGGTAAAAGAGTATTAGAGGCTGATATCAGCAGTGCAGCAGAGAGTGTCAAATTTTTAATTGCAAACTTCCCAGGGGCAGAACAGCACATAGCGCAGAATCATTACAGGGTCCAAGTAGCTGGAACGGATCTAGCATTAGAAGAAGTGGGTTTGCCCATAGGATCTGATGACGTAAAGATCATTCCTGTTATTGGAGGTGCTGGGGGTAAAGGGAGTTGGAAGATTATTGCTGGAGTCGCATTAATTGGTATAGCGATATTGGCTCCAGGAGCAGGAATGGTAGGAATGAGTTTTGGTGTTACAGGTGGAACGGCTGCTACTGCGACAACTGCTGCTGTAGGAGCTGGCTTTTGGGCAGGAGCTGCTGCATTTGCAGGAAATATAGGTATTGCTTTAGTACTTAGTGGTGTTGCAGATATGTTGACTCCGACTCCAAAGACACCTGAGTTTGAAGACGATCCAATTAATAGCTTTAGTTTTAGTGGTGTTCAGCAAACAGGTAGAGCTGGAACAGTAGTCCCTGTATGTTATGGGGAAGTCCTTACTGGTTCAGTGGTTATCTCTGCTGAACTTGATGTAGACCAGGTACAAGCATGACAAAGATTATTGGTGCTGGTGGAGGAGGAGGTAAAGGTGGTGACAAGGGAGGCCGTACTCCTACCACTGCTCCTGATTCTCTTGACTCTAAAAGTTACGCAAATGTATTAGATCTTTTAAGTGAAGGAGAGGTAGAAGGATTAAAAGATGGAATGAAGACGGTTTATTTAAACAATACTCCTCTTCAAAACTCAGACGGGACTTTTAACTTTGAGAATGTATCTTTAACAGAGAGAACAGGGACAGATCCTCAGACTCTTATTAATGGTTTTGGTTCTACAGCTACAACAGTAGGGATAAGTGGAGGAGCCGTAACACAATCAAGCCCTTGGACAGAAACAGTATTCTCAGGTGCAAGCCATACTTCGGGAGTTAGAAATGCTAATGCACCACATGCTATTCGTGTTGTATTAAAGATACCTTCTTTGCAACATATAAATGATGAAGGAGACACAAATGGTACATCTGTCTCTATAAAGTTTCAATTAGAAGTAGATGGATCAGGTACTTGGGTTGACAAAGTAGATGAAACTATAACTGGTAGAACAGGTGATTTGTATAAAAAAGATTATATAATCTATCCACCTTCTAATTGGAATACAGGTTTAAAAATAAGGATGACTAGATCCACAGCGGATTCTAGTGATCCTTTACGACTAGCTAATCTCACATTTTTTGAAAGCTTTGTTCGTTTAGTTTATGAAAATAATACGTATCCAAACTCTGCACTGGTAGGTTTAAGAATAGATGCGGAACAATTTAATTCAATACCTAAACGTGCTTATCTTCTTAGGGGGATAAAGATTCGTCTTCCAAGTAATGCCACTGTAGATACAACAAACGGAAGAGTTACATATTCAGGAACATGGAACGGAACATTTGGAGCTGCTCAATGGTGTAGTGATCCAGCATGGTGTTTATGGGATCTTTTAACTTCTCAAAGGTATGGTCTTGGAGATCATTTATTAACTAAAGCTGAGAAGGCCAGCTTCAACGGAACTGCCTCAAGGTTGGACAAGTGGGCTTTTTATTCTGCATCTCAATATGCAAACGAGATGGTTGATGATGGCTTCGGAGGAACAGAGCCCCGCTTCTCTTGCAATGTAGCTCTCAGAGGTAAATCAGAAGCATTTAAAGTAATCAATACAATGGCTTCTGTCTTTAGGGGCATGGCATATTGGAGCGCTGGAAGCGTCACAATGACGCAGGACAAGCAGCAAGATAGTAGTTATTTATTTACTCTTGCAAATGTAGGCCCAGAAGGTTTCTCTTATTCAGGAAGCAGCCAGAAAACAAGAGCAACTGTAGCTGTTGTTAAATATTTTGATATAGCACTTCGTACTTATGGGTATGAAGAGGTAAAGGATGCTGCTGCAATAACTAGATATGGTGCAATAACTAAAAATTTAGAAGCGTTTGCATGTACTTCTAGAGGTCAAGCTCAAAGAGTTGGTAAATGGCTTCTTTATTCAGAAGGTAATGAGACGGAAACTGTTTCATTTAAGACCAGTATTGACGCAGGTGTGGTTGTTAGGCCAGGAATGGTTATTGATGTAGCTGATCCAGTTAAAGCGGGGCAGAGAAGAGGAGGGCGTATAGGGTTTGGTGGTCCTGGCATTGGAACGAATACTAAATCTACAATTGTTATTGATGGGGATGATTCAAATACAGACTTACCTGCTGACGGAGTTTCTTATACAAGAACTCTTCATATTGTTTCACCAACAGGGGTTGTAGAAACAAGACCTATTAGTTCTATTCAAAAGCACACTGGGTATTCTCTTGTAACTGTTCAAACTGACTTTGACGCTGTTCCTAACGCAAATAGCATCTGGATCATTGAAACGACAGGGGGCTCTTCAGCTCAAAATATACAAACAACACAGTGGCGAATAATTTCAGTAGAGGAAGTAGAAGGACTTGAATATCAAGTAGTAGCTCTTTCGTATAACAGTTCTAAATACGCAAATATAGAGAGTGGCATTGCTTTAACTCAGAGAGATTTCAGCAACCTTAATGAAATACCTGCTGCTCCTGTAAACCTTAGAATGACTCAGTATTTGTATAAGAAAGGAGATTCTGTTAGGGCAAAAGTAGTTGCATCTTGGGATGCTTTATTAGGAGTAAATGAGTACGAAGTCAGGTGGAGAAAAGATCTAGGCAATTGGAAAGTACATAGACAACAAGGACCGGATGATGAACTTTTAAATGTGACACCTGGGACTTATGAAATAAAAGTATTCAGCGTTAATTCTCAAGGCGTTCCATCTAATGCGCCGTTATCTGGATCGTTTAACGCTACAGGTAAGACTGATCCTCCAAGCGATGTTACTGGTTTTACTTATGAGATAGACCCTTATCTGGGAGTTATTCTTAAGTGGAATAAATTAGTAGCAACATTGGCTACGAATTTTAAAGATTTAGATGTGGTTGGATATGAAATAAGGACATCAACTGGTGGAGCTGCTCCATCTAATTGGAGCTTTGATGACGCAACTCATGGAGCAGATTTAATCACAAGAGTTACTTCTAATAGATTCAAGGTAGGGACTGTCTCTCCAGGCACTGTTAATTACTACATAAAAGCTTATGACAGTGAGGGTGTTTATAGCACTAACGCTGTTTCTATTGCAGTAACAATTTCAGCTCCTAATACACCTGCTCCAACAGGGGATATAGAGGGAGGATCTTATTTCTTATCTTGGGATCCTGTTGCTGTTACGGGCAGATATACAGTTGATTATTATGAAGTTTATGAAGATGGTACAGCCCCTGGAAATCTTCTGGATAAAACAGATACGACTAGATTTGTGTCTCTTGTCAATTGGCAAGGAGCCAAAACTTTCTTTGTTAAGGCGATAGATATTTCAGGTAATGCTAGTGCTGCTGGAAGTGTTGTAGTAACAAATACCCCAGCATCAGCTCCTACTATTTCTTCAAAGTATGAAGACAACTTACTTAAGTTAAGTTGGTCTGAAGTCCACGGAAACATACCAACACGTGCTTATTTGATAAAGCAGGGCACTCCTAGTCAAACGTTTGTACAAGCTTCAGAAATAGGAAGAGTAAAAGGTACTGCTTTTACAGTTGATGTGACATGGAATACTACTCAAAAGTTTTGGGTTACAGCAGTTGATGAGCATGGCAATCTTGGAACAGAAGGGCCTAAAGAAGTATCTTTTGCTTCTCCTTCAATTCCCACACTTCAAAGTACTTTCTTAGGAGAGCAAGTTAAATTATCCTGGGCCGCTGTCACAGGATCATTAACAGTATCCGAGTATGAATTAAGAAGAGGCAGTACATTTGGTGCAGCGACTGTTCTAGGCAAGGTAGACGGCACAACATTTAGCCTCAAGGTTGATTGGGGCGGGACACAGAAATTCTGGGTAGTAGGTATAGATGTTCAAGGGAATTATGGAACGGAGGATGATCTCGATGTTGTAGTAAGTCCTCCTAATACCGTCCCTGGTTTCCGTCAAGAAGTTATAGATAACAATGTTTTACTCCGATGGGATGACGCAACCAATACTCTCCCTATCGTTGTATATAGCATCAAAAAAGGCAGTGGTGGATGGGGTTCAGCAACAAACATAGGGACAAAGCAAGGACTATTTACGACAGTGTTTGAAACAACATCTGGCACGTTTACTTATATGATTAAGGGTGTTGATTCTGCTGGGAACGAATCAATTGCAGAGGCAATGGTTACAGCTAGTGTTAACCAGCCTCCTGATTATATTCTCAGAAGTGATATAAATAGTTCCTTCAATGGAACCAAGACTAATACATTTTTAGATAGTGCAATTCTTTTTGCAAATGTTGATTTAACGGAAACATATGAAGAACATTTTATTGGGACAGGTACTAGTGGCTCTCCACAGTTCCCGAACTTCGGTTCACCAGGGGCATCTGTTATTTATGCCTTGCCTTCTCAAACCACAGGTAGTTATGAAGAAACAGTTGATTACGGGACAGCCTTAGCAGGTACAAAAGTTGTGATGGCTTTAACAGGGACACATGTAGCAGGAACAACTTCAATCACACCAACAATTTCAGTTAAGACAACTTCTGGCGGTGCTTGGACGGATTTCGCAGGGACTGCCACTACAGACTCGAATATGGTTCATTCTGCTTTCGCTACTAATTTCAGATTCGTTAAATATAATTTGGCTTTCAGCAGTTCAGGCAATGATGATTTGTTAAAGATGCCTGCGTTGAACTTAAGACTAGAAACTAAACAAATAGGTGATTCAGGTAACGGAACAGCAAACGCAAGCGATAGTGGTGGTACGACAGTCACTTTCAACGTAAGCTTTGTAGACGTAGAATCAATCACAGTTACCCCTAAAGGAACTGCTGCCCGTATTGGTATTTACGACTTCACCGATGTTCCCAACCCAACTTCATTTAAAGTGCTTTTGTATGACACAAGTGGGAACAGGCAAAGTGGCGATTTTAGCTGGCAAGCAAGAGGTTCTTAATGGCTAATTGGAGCAACCCACAACTTACTAGCACCTATACAAACTTCGTTACTGAAGTAAAGGATAGAGATGTTGATTTAGCGAAACAGTTTGATGGACAGACTGTCAGTAACTTAGTTACAGGAGCAATACGTTGGGACAGCAGTGCGAATAGATGGAAGAAGTGGACAGGGAGTGCATGGGGAGAACTTGCTTCTACTTATGCCTTAACAGGTTTAAGCACTACAGGAACTGGAGCCTTCGGTGGAAATGTAACGATCACTGGTTCGTTAGATGCCACCAGCACAGTTAGCGGAACCTCCTTTGCTCCTGATGGTTCAACTGCCCCAAGCAACGGTATTTATCTTCCTGCTGCCAACACGCTTGGCTTTGCAACAGACAGTGGCGGGCGTGTATTTATAAGTTCAACAGGTGCATTAGGTGTAGGAGACCAAACACCTGGAGCAAAACTAGATGTAGTCGGTGGAGTTAAAGCAAAAGGAGGGTCAACATTTAACGGTGACATGGGGTTCACCTTTAATACAAATGATACTGATGGAGGAATGTTCTCTCCAGCAGATAATGAAATATGTTTCGCTACAAATAACACCAGAAGATTAACAATTAAAGATAATGATGTTGGTATAGGAACAGCTTCTCCATCAACTCAATTTCACATTCATAACAACTCACAGGAAGAAGCCGCAATAACAATTAGTAATACAGAAGGTGCAGCGAAGATTAGTGTAGATGGCGATGCCCTTTGGGTTGATGCAGACAACCATAATTTCAGAAGTCAAGCTGGGGCCAGTCGAGTCACTATAGACAGTGCCAACACAAGATTAATTGTTGGAGCGACATCAGCTTCTCATAATCTTCATGTCCAAGGAACAGCAAAAGTAACAGGTGCATTGACAGTTGATGGGGGTATAAATGCAACGATTACAGGTAATTCAGGGACAGCATCTGATCTTTCGATAAACGCAACAAACAAACTTCTATATCAATCTAGTAATAATGATACAAGTACTCTCCCAGCAGGCAATTCTGGTCAATTACTTCAATCGAACGGCTCTTCCGCCCCCTCTTGGGTAGATGCAGGAGGAACTGTTCCTATTGGAGGAATCATTGTTTGGTCTGGTGCTCAAAATGCTATTCCTTCTGGATGGGCTTTATGTAACGGATCTAATAGCACACCAGATTTAAGGAATCGATTTGTCGTTGGTGCGGGGGATAGTTATTCAGTCAACACGATGGGTGGTAGCAGGCACGCAGTAGTTGTTGCTCACACTCACACAACAGCAAGCGGAGGGTCACACGGTCACGGGGTTAACGACCCAGGTCATACTCACAGCTATAACGTTAGGAATAACACAAGTGTTCACTCCTTCGGTGACTCAAACCAAACAAGACCTTCTACAAGCTTTGCTTCTAGTACTTCAGGCAGCGGCACTACGGGAATAACAATCCAGAGTGGCGGCTCCCATTCGCACACTGTTAACAGTGCTGGTGTTTCAGGGACAGATTTCAACATGCCTCCTTATTTTGCTCTCTGCTACATAATGAGAACCAGCTAGGCCTATTGAGCTTGTAGCTGTTCATTTGTAGAGACAAAAGTAGTAATAATATATTTATCTCCCTTTTCAGGTGGCAAACCCCTATGGGGGTATGCCCATACTGCTGGAAATAGCAAAATTTTCCCTGTTTCTGGTTTTATTTTTTGTCCAAAAGCAAATTCTGTCTCACCTCCTTCTATTACATCGTTTAAATACCAAATACATGCGATTGTTCTTACCCATCCACCATTTGTTTGGCTATCTACATGCCAGTTGTAATAATCTCCTGGACGGTATCTTTTAATGTTATATCCACTGTCTTGTACTTGATTAGTCCATAGGTCTTGATCAATTATGCGAATCATTGTTTTTGTATATTCTTCTAAATGTTCAGCTAAAGAAGAAAATAGTTTTGCATCAGTTTGTTCCCATTCGTCTAAGTTGCTAATGCTTAGATCCATCGACTTTTTTACGTCTAAATTAACTTCTCCTGACGTAGTAACTCCTTGAGATTTTCTGTCGTCATGCCGGAAGCGTTGGATTACATCCTGGCAAAAGCTTGAAGAGAGAGCATTTCTTTCTTCATAAACGAGGTCATCAAAGTTCTGCATACATCTATTATACATATAGGAACAATGGGAAAGCTCTCGTTTTTCGGTATATTGGGGCTGGTCTAACTAAGTCAGAAGACTGTGGCGAATCGAAAAATTAGTGAGTTAGGAGCCTTAACTGCTCCAGCCGCAGATGATCTTCTTGCGGTTGTTGATGTTAGTGAAGGAACTAACTCAAACAAGAACAAGAAAATTACATATGGAGAGCTGTTTAAAAGTGTTATTGATGGAACGGAGACTGCCCCTGCTTTTGCTTTTGATACCGCTGCTACAACAGGTCTTTATAAGAGTGCTGCTAACGAATTATCGATAGCAACCAATGGTGGGAGAGCTATACAAGTTGAGGCAAATAATAAGGTCACTATCTATGGAGACTTGGTAGTAACAGGTGGAACGACCACCGTCTCAAGTTCCACTATTACGGTTGCAGATAAAAACATTGAACTTGCTACAGGTAATAGTTCAGATGCAGGAGCTACAGGTGGTGGATTAACAATAAAAGCTGCAACAGATAAAACTTGGAATTGGATCGATTCAACTGATTCTTGGACTTCCAACCAGAACATAGACCTTGTTTCTGGGATGTCCTACAAGATTCAAGCTAATCAGGTTCTGACAGCAACAACTCTAGGTGCGGGAGTAGTTAACTCAAGCCTTACATCTGTGGGAACGCTGGGATCCCTTGCGGTCACTGGGGAGATAGATGCGGGAAGCTTAGACGTTTCTGGCGACGCAGATATAGATGGAACGATGGAAGCTGTTGCCTACACAGTTAATGGCACAGCTTTAAACGTATTTATTCAGGATACTGTTGGTGCAATGGTCTCCAGTAATACGGAGACAAATATCGCAGTTAGTTATGACAGTACCAATAACAATTTAGATTTTGAGATTGTTTCTTATCCAGCAGCTTCCATTAGTGGAACGACATTAGCAAGCAATGTAGTTACATCAAGCCTTACTTCGGTAGGAACACTAGGGTCTTTAAATGTAACGAATGCTGTTAATGCAAACAGTCTGACTCTTACAGGGGGTGCAAATGTAGATGGAACGATGGAAGCCGATGCTTATACAGTTAATGGAACAGCCTTAAATGTATTTATTCAGGATACCGTCGGTGCGATGGTTTCCAGCAACACGGAGACTAATATTGCAGTCACCTATGACGACGTTAATAACAACTTAGATTTTGTCATTGGGACGTTAAATCAGGACACTACTGGTAACGCTGCTACTGCAACTGCATTACAAACCGCACGAACAATAGGAGGTGTGTCATTCAACGGCACTGCGAACATCAACCTTCCTGGTGTCAATCAGACGGGAAACCAGAACACCACAGGCAGTGCGGCAACATTAACCACAGCGAGAACGATCGGTGGTGTCAGCTTCGATGGAAGTGCAAATATCAACCTGCCAGGGGTCAATGCGGCTGGCAATCAGAATACTTCCGGCACTGCTGCCGTAGCGACAACGATAACCATTGCTGATGAATCAACAGATACTTCTTGCAATGTCCTTTATGCAACAGGGCCAACAGGAAACCTTGCTCCCAAGAGTGGGACAAACCTTACTTTTAATTCCGCCTCAGGGCTTTTAACAGCAACATCATTTGCTGGAGCGTTAACAGGAAATGTCACTGGAGACTTAACTGGGGACGTAACAGGAGATTTAACAGGTAATGCCGATACAGCAACAGCGTTAGAGACAGCCAGAACAATAGGAGGCGTAAGCTTTAACGGAACGTCAAATATAAATCTTCCAGGTGTTAACGCTGCGGGCAATCAGAGCACTTCAGGAAATGCAGCTACAGCAACTGCATTAGCTACAGCGAGAACAATCGGAGGAACAAGCTTCGATGGAACGGCAAACATAACGCCAGCCAATGCAACTAACGCTGTTAATTTGTCAGGAACATTAGCTTCTGGCGTAACAGGTACAACTCAGGCTACATCTGATAATAGTACTAAAATAGCTACCACAGCCTACGTCAACACTGCTGTTGCGAACTTAATAGATAGCGCACCAGGTACTTTAGACACATTAAATGAGCTTGCCGCTGCTATTGGTGATGACGCTAACTTCTCAACTACGATAACAAATAGTCTTGCGACTAAGTTACCTTTAGCGGGTGGCACTATGACAGGTGCTATTAACTTAGGGAGCAATAATATTACAAATGGAGGGACAATATCAGGAACATTTGTCGGAAATATCACAGGTAATGTCACGGGAAACACTTCAGGATCTTCTGGCTCTTGCACTGGAAATGCTGCTACAGCCACAGCGTTAGCAACAGCGAGAACTATTGGTGGGGTTAGTTTTGACGGTTCTGCGAATATAAATCTTCCAGGTGTTAATGCGGTAGGCAATCAGAACACAACGGGAAGCGCGGCAACATTAACAACTGCAAGGACTATTGGTGGTGTTTCTTTTAATGGTTCAGCAAACATCAATCTTCCTGGTGTTAATGCTGCTGGAAACCAGAACACATCAGGTAATGCTGCAACAGCAACTGCATTAGCCACTGCAAGAGCAATTAATGGTGTCAACTTCGATGGCACTGCTGCAATAACAGTTGCGGCTGCTGCTGGAACACTTACTGGAAACACACTTGCCAGTGGAGTTACAGCTTCAAGTCTTACATCTGTTGGAACATTGACTGGGCTGACGATAAGTGGCGATATTTTAATGACAGGAACAGGTGTCATTGATATACCTGCTGGCACTACAGGTCAGCGCCCTGGATCTCCCACGACAGGGATGTTCCGTTACAACACAACAGATGCTCAGTTTGAAGGATTTACTGCTACAGGCTGGGGTGCAATTGCAGGTGGGGGTGGTGCTGCCAACTTCACTTATTTAGCTTTAAGGAATGCGAATAACAGTGGAAATGCTGTTTTTGATGGGACTCAAGATGAATTTACGCTTGTCAGTTCAGGTACAAATACAGCTATTAGTCCATCGGCTGCGAATGTTCTGTTAGTAAGTTTAGGCGGTGTTATTCAGCAACCCAACGAAGGAACAAGCACATCAGGGATCACAGGCTTCTGTATAGATGGATCAGTCATAAAATTCGGTGCCGATCTCACAATGGCTCCAGATTTTATTATTCATCAAGTAGGGGCAGGAGTTGGAACGCCAAGTGATAACACTGTTGATTTAGCTCATTTAGCACATAAGACTCAGGGGGATATTCTTTTCTATGGAGCATCTGGAACTCCGTCACTTTTAAATGCAGGGACTTCTGGCAAGTTCTTAAGGACTAATGGTTCAAGTGCAAACCCAACTTGGGAGACTGTTGATCTAGCAAATTTAAGTGCAAGCAATTTAACTTCGGGGACTGTCCCAGACGCAAGATTTCCCTCAACACTTCCTGCTGTTAGTGG
>VTLG01001892.1_pt1 | contig 19324 bp, 25 predicted proteins | sample 4694571 | NCBI WGS metagenome assembly VTLG01 (sample SAMN12604809, study PRJNA352737) | marine metagenome | biome: ENVO:00000447; feature: ENVO:00000209|ENVO:00000569|ENVO:01000036; material: ENVO:00002151; isolation source: viral sequences binned using virsorter ...
TTCTTTATTAGTTTTTTATCCCACTCGACAAATTTGTCGAACCATTTTTGTGTTTTGTCTGATAGTGCCATGTTTACCTACGTGTGGATGCGTTTACGTTTCTTACCTCATACAAGGTATATCTAAAAGTTGCTGTTGCTGTAAAGTATGTAGTATCACTTCCTGTTACATCAAATGGTAATGATGATAAGTTTACAGGAAAGATTGATTTAAAAACTACATCAAAGTTTGCAAGGTTGTTGTTATTCAATACTTGCAATGTAGCATCAGAGAATCGTGGATCTTGGTTAGTTCCTCTAGTAATGTTTTCTTGATTCCAATTATATCTATCTTCGTATTCACCTGGTGTAGACAATGCTCTCATCCAGTTATGTATCTCCATATAATTCTTTAAGTCCTCATCTACTATAAACTCTATAGTTAAATCTTCGTATGATGCTGTACTTTCTACTGGTATTGTTACAAAACCACGTGTAGGTATTTCAATATTACCTGTCGAAAATGCAGGAATATTTGCTTTCTGACATAAGAACGATGTCTTCTTTGCTCTATCTAATAGGAATAAGAATCCTATAGGAGATAGAAAGTTCTTGTTAGTCAGTTGATCCTGATACCAATTTGCCATTTTATCCGTTGATGTTTTCTAACCATGATGTAGAAATGTATTTGTCACCATCCAAAGGAGGTAATCCTCTATGAGTATGTGTAAACCCTGCTGGCCAGATCAATACTTGTCCTCTCTTGGGTTTATATCTTTTGTGAATATAAAGAAACTCAGTTTCACCACCCTCAAAATCATCATTAAGATACATCATAGTTGCTAACAATCTACGATTAGTTCCCATAGAACCATTCTCAGAATGCCATGCATGGTAACCTTCACCTGGTCTAGTCTTTTGTACATTCAGATATATTTGTTGATATCTGTATTGTAGTAGACTTTCATACTCATCAATGTATAATTCTAAACAGTCACCACAAATTTCATTATATTGTTTCATCCATTCATAACCACAGGTGTGATCTAATATAAAATCTTCCGTAGCAAGACATTGGTCTTTACGTTGATTTGCTCTACGTTCTTTACCAAAGATACCTTTGCGATTAAACGTAGCACCACACTTCTTTTGATATTCCCAATAGTCAATTACTGGTTGAGTATTAAACTGAGTATCAAAGATACCAATAAAATCTTCATACCTTACATCATCTATCATAATTAAGCATACTCTACGTTTATATTTAGACGCAAAAAAAGAGTGCCCTTACAGCACTCCTTCCCCTTTTCACACGTGTAATACTATTTATTACAATTGTATCTAAAATAACATTAAGAAAGTGTAGAGATTTTGTAGAGAAAAAATATCTTTGAATAGTTGCACAAGCTGGCACCTATGCATAGTATGTTTACCTTATACTAAAGGAGTAATTTACTTTTATTATTATGGACAAAGAACAATTTTATGAAGAACTCATTGCAGAACTTCATGAAAACAATAGGGCACTGTGGGAAATACACGATGCACTTTGTGAATTTCACAGAAATGGTCTTGATGTTACCAACTCTGGAAGTGTCTATGTGGAACAGTAGACAAAAAAAGAGACCCATAAGGGTCTCTTAAAAATATATGTAATATCTGAATTACATTAGGTTCGCAACTTGAACTCTTCTGTAGTACTTGTTAGCGTTAGCTGTAAGTGCTCCAGATCCCTGTGTTAGTCCACCTGAGAATGGGTTAGATACCATACCGTAACGAGTCTTGAAACCAATTTTTGGTTGGAAGGTGTTAGGGTTGATTGCTCTAACTTGCTGTAATGGAACGTAAGGACAGTAGAATAATCCTGCGTCATAAGGTGATGTACCTTTGTATCCTGCAACGTAGAAGTGCTTGTCAGCTACGTTTGAAGAATATGGGTCAACATAAACCTTGATACGTCCGTTTAGAGTACCAACAAGTGTAGATGAAGTATCGTCTACTCCTGTCAATGCACTGTTGCCTTGAAGACCAGGTGCATAGTCAAGTACTCCAGCCATTCCGAGAGCAGATGCAACGTCTGCAGAGCAGATCAAAATGTTGCCCTTCCCGCGTCTTGTCTCTTGACCGATTGCGTTAGCGTCTCTTTCAATCTGGAATAATAGTCCCTTGAATTTCTCAACTGACCATCTACCATTTGAGTCAACGTCTAAGTCAAATATACCGTCTGTAGCAGTGTTAGCGATAGCACCTTTAACAGCGTTTACATAGATTGTACGAACGACTTCTCTGTTGATTTCAGCAAGTATCTCTGTTGAAAGGATATTTGCTAATTCAGATTCAGCGTCCAATCCGTGAATCGCCTTAAGGTCTTGAGCCATCTCTATGCTGTACTCTGCCTTTAATGCTCTAGATTTAGCAGTAACAGTTACCTTCTCAATGGAGAAACCCATTTCTCTGAAGGCTGTTGAAGCAGATGAATCATCTAATGCTTCAGCAGTTGCTGTTGCCATACCTGTAGCATCGCCAGTTACCTCGTAAGTTCCTGGTGAACTATCGTTAAGTAATCCTGGGTTTGCACCTTCAGCATCGTTTACAGCAGAAGAAGAAGCAGTAGGATCGTAGTTTGATAATCCTGTACCAGCTCCACCTGCGAAACCTGCGTTAGGTTCGTTGAATAGTGCTTCTCTGAAGTCACTGTTTGCAGGTCTACGCTCAGAACCGTAGAATGATCTCATTGCAAAGATAAGACCTGTAGGACCTGTCATTGGTTGAACACCTGCAACGTCATATGCAATGAGTTGTGGCATTGAACGTCTGATTAGACTGATCAAAACTGGGTCGAAACCTGCAACAGGACCTGTAGCGGTATCGCCTGTGGTATAACCTGTAGTCTGAAGTGTCTCGTTAAGAACTTGACCTTCTTCCTTGATTGCGTTTTCTTGGTTTTCTAAGAGTTGTGCAACTACGCCTTTTTTATATGAATCTTTGATTTCAGGAACTGATTCGTGATTCAATACGGGTGCCCACTTCTCTTGGAGTTGTTGTAAAGACATTTTTATCTTTTTCCTTAAGTTAGTGTTAATTTACAATTATTTGGACCAACGTGCTAGTGCATCTACGTATTTACCCATAGTGCCAGACACGGTAGATTCTACCAATGGTGCTGATGCTTCTTCGGTGGGTTCAGTTGCTTTTTCAGCGACTTCAGCCTTCCTAGTGAAGTATGATTCCTTGATAGTTTCGATCTTCTTACGAAAATCTTCTTCATTTTCAAACTCAACACCCTCTGCTAAAGATGCTAGCTTCTCCTTTTGGGTTTCTGCTAGACCTGCAGCTGCGTCGTTCACAATCTCCATTTTACTATACTCACCAATTTGCTTTTGTAAAGCAATGTTAGTGTCTATTTGTTCGTTGAGCTTTTTCTCCATCTCATCAAGTTCTCCTGTCATTCCATCTAACAGGTTGAACTTCTCTTCGGGAACAGTAAAGTTGTGCTCCACATAGAGATCTTTTAGACCTTTAAAGAACGACTCTGCCATCTCATTCTTTATGCCATGTTCAACAGCGAGGGCATTCTCCTCTATCCACTGTTTAGTAGCATAAGAAACGTAGTCGTCTACTTTCTCGGCCAAATCTGTTTTGATTTTCTCTACCTCTTCGGTTAGAGATTCTTCAAATGCTTCTTGCAACGATTTAACTTCGTCGTTAACTCTTGAAGTGACTGCTGCCTCAAAGATTGTTGCTGCCTTTACTCTGAACTCTTCTGAGAGTTCTTCACCAGAGACAAGAGCGTCAACATCTTGACTAAAGTCGTACTTGGTTTCAGAGGTCTCTTCTTCTGCGATTGTTTCGTCATTAGATTCAGTTTCCTCCATCTTTGCGGACGCATCACTTGGTTTAGTAGAAGGAACAGGTGCCTTACCTACTGGTGAGGATGCAGATTTACCTGCGTTTTTAGTTCCCTTCGCACCTTCCATTGAATCAGTAGTGACAGATATCACTTTAGAAGCACCACCTTTGGAGGTGTCCATTGATTCGCCAGGTTTTGCGTTTTTAGTTACAGGATTGGAACCTTCGGTCACTTCTTCCATGTTATCTAATTCCTTTTCGAGGGTTTCAGCCATTTCTTTTAACTCCGTTAAATTTTTACGTTGCTGTTTTATATATTTATTTATACTTATAAACTCTTCAGAAATTTACTGAACGCGGAAATCTTCCTTTCCTGTAAGTTTCTAAGTGTTGCTGCATCAATTTCTTTCTTAATTTCAGCAACAGCAGACTCTTTAAGTATACCATTATCCCAAACCCACTCTTTTCCTTCCATGATACCATCCACAAATGCGTCAGGTGCTGAAGGATCTGCAACTATATCAGCAGCAGTAGCGAGCATGAAATCGTCTTGGACTACATTACAATTAGATTCTTTCTTCAAAGAACCCATACCTCTAGAAGAAACTCCTAATCTTACACCCTCATCGAGTAAAGACTTTGCAATTTTTCCGTTTGGTGTATCAAGTATCTTCGCACGACCAACAAAGTTGTTTCCATCTTCGCTAAGACGTTCGATTTTATGTGATACTCTATCAAGATTTATTGAAGGACCTTCTGGATGACCAAGTTCTCCGAGTGCTCTACCTTGACGGATGAAATTTTCATCGTACTTGGCAACTTCTCTCTGCAAAGTTTTGAATGGATACATGCGTCCATTTTTATTTGCAAGTTCTGACTGTAAAAATATACCTTCTATGAAGTAATTCTTTTTACCTGATTTTGTTTCTTCTGTTAAAAATTTAACTTCTGTAAGTTCTTCAGCTATCAGTCTCATCTTTTGGTTCCTCGGTTGGTTCTTCTGCGGATGCAGTAGGTTGTTCTACTGTTTCGTTAGGATCTGGATCTTCTGGTTTGCGACCTTCATAATCCACACTTGTCACATCTCCTGTATCAGTTGCTTTATCAGCAAGTTCATCAGCTACGGCTTGTCCTGTTTCATCAGGATTAAAACCCCATTGTTGTGCGAATTCAAGTTTCTTTGCTTGGATCGCATCATACGCAGATGCTGCTAATGCATCATTTGTTGCATCAACTGCTTTTGCTTTTTCATCACCAAAAATGTGATTTACTATTTGATTTGCTACGTCAGTAGGCATAATAAGAGTTCCTCCATTATGTATTTATGTTTTTAGATCTCTGCTCTTTTTTGATCTGCGGGACTAACTGCAGAATTAGGGTCAGCAGCAGGAGCTTCTCCACCCTCAGGTGCAGGTTCTTCCTCACCTATACCCATCTCAATGGCTTGCATTGCTTGTGGATCCATGATAACTCCGTCTTCGATTTCTTGTTTAATTTCTTTGTCGATTTCCCTAATCTCTGACTCGGTTTGTTTAAGAACCTTTGTACGTATATAGTTCGCTGAGAAGTATTTACCCACGTAAGGATCCATTTGTGCAACTTCATTCATTCTTTCGTTGCGGATTTCTATCTCTTTTAGTTCTGTGAAATAGTTATCTGCAATAAAGTCAAACTGAATGTGCTCTTTCATCTCTTCCCATTCTTCAATAGAGCATATACCCTTAAGAATGAGTTGAGTTTTTAAAAGATCTACGAACAGTTCAGAGAATCTTTTGCGTAAACGTGCGATGAACTTCTGGAACTTTACTTCGTCCCTAGTAATTTCAGCAGCACGACCAATGTTAAAGGTAGTTTCTGTTTCTAACCTTGAGCTTGGAACGTTGAGTGCCTTGTATAACTTCTTTTGGAAGTACTTGACATCCTCAAGTTCTCCAAGATTTTGTCCACCTGGTAACGTAGTGATTTCAGTACCTCGTCCTCCTTCTCTTCTGGGTAACCAGAAGTCTTCGAGCATGGACATGAATTTTTTGTCATCTTTGATTTCTCCAGTGTTGGCATCATAGACTAACTTGTTTCTGTACCTACCCATAACTTCACGAAGGTATTGCTCCGCTTTATTCTTAGGTAAGTTTCCAACGTCAATATAAAATATACGACGTTCTGGTGCTCTTGATAATCTATAGATTACCAAAGAGTCCTCAATCATACGCAGTTGGTTTACTGCTTTGATTGCTTTGTGTAGGTGTGATAACACCATGTTCTTATTGAGATCCTGTATACCAGAATGACAATAAGCAATTGAATCAGGTGCAATTTTCATACCCTGATTAGTTGAGTTCTTTAATCCTTTAGGATTGTATAGGAAATATGACGCACTCTGCTGTGTTAGTTGCTGATTGAGATCTTGAGTCCTTAATGCTTCAGGTCTCTTTGCCTCATACTCAGTCACCTTACGAATCTTTCTTGGATCAACATATCTTAGTTCTACTAAACCCTGTCTTGGTTTTTTAGGATCTATTACCTTATGAAAAAACAATCTCCCATCAACATACCATCGACGGAAGATTTCATAAGCTCTGTTATCAAAATCAAGAAGACGAAGTATCTCATCAAATTCTTTACGAATTAACTTCTTAATTTTTTCTGATTGTTTTAAATTGTGTAAGTCTATTGATATAGGAACATCATCAAAGTTCCCACATATAGTCTCATTCACTACATCATCTACAGCACTATCGCATTCTGGATTCAAGACCATCTCTCTATAACGAGTGATTAGTTCATGATCATTACGAATAGTACCATCAAAGTCAACAGAATAACCGAAGTAACCGCCACCAACTATGGGTTGCGATCCATCTAAACTATCCTTCTGAACAAAAGAAGGTCCCTTCGGAACCTTCTTCGCTCTTTGTAATGAAAATCCAAAGAGTTGTTGTGCCATTACGATTTAATTTTTGGTTCTGATATATTTATACAGGTTTCAAAAAGTCGAATTATGATCCTGCGATAACTGGTTTCCAGTATTGTACTTGCATCTCTACAGTAAATTCTTCAACCGCATCATTGTTTCCGTAATCTAGGTCAATAGCAGCGATGTTACTTGGGAAGATGTTGTAGAACTTATAAGACTTAAGAATCTTAGGTGCTTCTCCGTCTTTAAGATCTCTTGCTAACTGATGGACAGTCATGTCTGCGAAGTATCCAGAACTATCTGAATTGTCTCCGAGTGTACCTGCAGAAGTAAAGTTCTCATTGTATGCCTGGATTGAACTTGCCCACAATTCCATTGCGGATCTTAACTTGAACTCACTATCGTTCATGATAGTAATTGTCCAAGGTTCAAATGTTCTGTCTCCAGCTATCTTTAGAACTCTTCCTCTAAAAGGAACTTCTATAACACCAATCTGTGAACTTGGTAAATTTGCTGCACGAACAGTGAACTTACCTAGATTAACAAGATCAGAGTCTTGTATAATTTCAGCAGGGAATGCCAAATCTACTTGGAATAGATTAGGTCTTGCGAAGTCCGACTTAACATTCGCCTTAAATTGATCAATTGTTCCTTTGTTTGCCATTTTTAATTAGGATCTCCGTCTTTTATATTTAGTCAAAAAAGTATTTTGAGAGGTTTTATGATGCAACCTCTGCAAAACTTACTCCAGTTCTGGTAGCAACGAATGTTAACTGTACATAGTTGATAGTTCTTGTTGGTTTCAAGAATACTTCCGCATAGAACTCACCACGGTCAACTGCCTCAGGTGTGTTATTGGAACTATCACACTTGACTAGGAAGTCAACTACACCACGACGACCCTGTACATCACGGAGATATGGTTCAACAATATTGATGAATAGTGATCTCTGTGCCTCATCGTTCTGTTCAAAGAGTTGTGCCTTAGCAGCAGTACTAATAACTCTCTCAACTGTTAGGAAAAGACGACGTATATTAATTCTGTCAAATGCTGACGCAAATCCAAGTGCAGTCTTGTCTCCGTAAAGAACAACACCTTGTCCTGGGAATGAAACAACTGGGTTAACTCTGTTTGCATAGAGTTGATCTCTTTGTGATTTGTTTGGTGTGTATGCTAACTTAATTGCATTTCTTAGAATACCACGTTGGAATCCTGCAGGTGAGAACCAAGGTTCTGAAATTTCGTTAGTCTGTAAACATAGACCTGCGATATCTCCATTGCAAGGTACATAACGGTAAACGTCATTATACTTGTCATAGATGTACTTGTATCCTGAGTCAAATACCATGTAAGAAGAACTTGGTAGTTGCTTAAAGAAGTCTACAATGTTTGTAGTAATAGTTGTTGTATTACTAATTCCGATTACGTTACCTCTACGAGGTGAAACGAATACCATGCAGTCTCTTCTCTCTTCTGCAATGTTTACAAGAGATGTAATCTTCGCAAGTGCGTTTGCATCACTTGTTCCAGAAGGACCTGCAATGATAAAGTCGATGATTTGTGATTCTGGATCTTCAACTAATTCGTATGCACTACCTATGTCAACATTAGTAATTGTATACTGTCCTGCTGATACTGTGTAGTTTACACCACCTGATAATCTGTAGTAGTAAGTAGCATTGTTCTTAGAACCTAGAGTTGTTGCTCCTGCAGGATAATCTACAGAACCATTTGCACTACGGAATAAGTTGAACTGTCTACCTGCTGCAGTTTGTCCAAATACACCATCAGATGCAGATGCAGTAGCAGCAAATAATGTTCCCTCATGCTCTGCCCAGAAAATAAATTCTGATTTTTGTTTAATTACTTCTGCGTAGTAGTTTGTTTCTCCAACAGATGTCTTAGCATCAGATGCTTTAGAAACATCGATGTATCTCTCAAGAAGAGCACCAACTGTTCCTGTAATACCACCGTCAATATCAATTAAGATAATGTGCATTTCATCTCTGTGTCCACCAACACCATTAGCATATAGTGAAGTGCCTGGTCTTGGAGCAACGTTAATCCACTTAACGCCAGGTAGATACTCACGCTCTGTATACTCATCTCTTACTGATGATACAGTAATGTTTGTTGAGTTTGTATCTTGTACAACGTCAGCAGCAGCAAATTCAATACTATCTTTGTTAAGAGCAACAAGTAGTTTTCTTTCGATTGTTACGTTAACCTTACAAGTGTTTGTACCCTGTGTGATAACTTGGTTATCTGCAATGATACCTGTAACACCACCACTAGGTAGTCCGATTTCTAATTTCTTATTAGCAGCGTCATAAGCAAGGACGTTAATTGTCTCATTAGAACCACTGATACTAATTGTTGTAGTAGAACCAGGTGTGAATGAACCAACTATATCATCGATTGTTAATACGATACTATACTTAAATACTTTACCTGCAGCACCAGATGCAGCAGATACAGCAGCGTCTGCAACGAACTCGTGCTCGTTACCTGAGCCAGGAGCAGGAACTACAACCACTTGGTCTGCACCTGCGTCTGTTACAAAAATACCGATTGAGTTTCCTGTATCACCAGGTGTTCTAGCAACCCATGTAAAGTTATTGGATGCTGTTTCAATGTTTGTTTCGTAATCTTGTAAATTCTTAACTAAAGGTGCTGTACCTGTGTCAACAGAGTTCTTTAATGAAGAAGAATTAACACGAATGGTTTTTAGTAAACCACCGTAAGATAAAAATTGTGCTGCAGAGAACCAGTACTCATAGTTGCTTTCGTTTGGTTCACCGAAACGTTCTGCTAGTTGCCTTTCAGAAGTAATCTCAACGATTTCTTCTACAGGTCCTTTGGTAAATGGTGCTGCAATAACTCCAACATTCGCGGTAGGAATAGTAGAGACAGTGGTCAGATCCCTTTCCTGAATTACTACACCTGGCGATGATTGATTAGTTGCCATGTTTATATACTCCTTGAAATGCTGTTCAATCGGGTTGTCTAAGATTATTTATATTTTTAAATCTTCACCTATACTCCCACATATATGATTTGTCTCCATATTCCGCGACCTGCCAAACATCTCCCTGAGCATCTTTAAACTGATCTTCTTCTAATCCATCAGATACAAACCCAAAAGGTGCCATGTCTTGTTCTATCTGGTCTCTCTGATCTTCGTATATTCTTTGTCTAACATCATTATCATGCATTTCTTTAAAATATGGTTGCATTGCCATCCATGAGAATATAACTAAACACATTGCTAGGTCATCGTTACATCCATCCTCCGCTTGGAATGATTGACCTTTTTGAATAAAGGTTGTCAACTCCGCAATAGTATCATAATCTTCAACAAGTAATTTATCATCTTCTATCAATGCTTTAAGGTTAGAACATCCTACCTGTTTAACAGCAGTTGACATCTTAATACCTAGTTGAGTCTTCTTACCAGAGAATCCTTGACCAAGTTGCTGACCTGCTCTACCTCTCATGGATACCATAAGTAGATTCTCATACTCTAGATCATACTGTATAATATCTGCTACCTGTCCACCTATATCATTTACTTCACATAAGATGTATGCATTATTATAGTTCATAGCAACATCTACAATTAGATTTGGAAAAACTATAGGTTTAATTTGATTGTTCTTATATCTTGCTACTACTTTATATGGAATTGCAGTTGTATCTAGTACAACAAATGCTGAGTAATCATTTCCAACACCCCTTGATACGTCAACTGTAATTATATAATTATGTTCTGGAATTACTTGTTCATATACTGCAAGACCCTTTTTCTGTTGTATAGGATCTTTATATGGCATCATTCTCAATTTACTTGGTGTGATAAGAGTATCAACAGATCCTAAGAACTCACACTCAAACTCAACTCTGAACTGTGCCTCAGATGTATTCTCAATAGTTTGTTGTTTCCATTTGTCATCTCTGCCAGGTACTTGTGACCAGTGTACCTCAGTTGCAACATAGTTATTTGCATTTCTTTCTGCATCATGCCACAACTTATAGAATTGATTCATCCCATGAGGAGTGGAGATAATAATAACTTTAGTTGACTTACCAGATGAAATTGTAGGATACACACTAGCAAAAAACTGTTCAGCAATATGATTCGGAACGAAAGCGAATTCGTCCAAAAATATAATGTTAAAGGACATACCGCGAACAGCACTAGCAGAAGTAGAAGAAGCGAGGATTTTACTTCCGTTCTCCAATTCGAGTGACCCTTTGTTCCATCCGACAATACCCTGTTGCATCCATTTAGGGAGATTCTCATAAGATAGTTGGAGGCGACCCAACATTTCTCTTGCAGTTGGTGCTTTGTTTGCGAGGATTGCGACATTTACATTAGCATTGAATAGTACATACCATAATAGATATGCTGTAACGATAGTTGACTTACCAGACTGACGAGGTAGTTTGCATATATTGAATCTATGTTCATGAAACTTCTCTACCATTGATTCTTGGAAATCATACATGTCAAAAGGTATGACACCCTCATCAAGAGATACGATCCTAATATACTCTCTAATAAAATAGACAGGATCTTGAGCACACTTCATGTACTCAGCAACTTGTTTCTTAGTAAACTGAGTAGATACGTTTGCTTTTTTAAGATTAGGATTACCTAAGTATATCTCTTGTTTGACACTCATACTGCTAATACCTGTGTGACCTCAGGAAATACTTCTTTGACTCTACGTTCAATACCCAACTGTAAAGTTTGGGCACTCATTGCACAACCTGAGCATGCTCCTCCCATTCTAACCATAACAATAGCACCTTCTTTCAAGTAATCTATACCGATGTACTCAAGGTAACCTCCATCAGATTCTATGTATGGACGCAATTCGTTAAGAACATTATTAACGTTTAAGTCGTTTAATTCTTTAGTCATTATCCTCCACTCCAATCCCAGTTCCAAGGCAACATTGCCATGCCAAGATAAGGCATAAGAATATAGTGATCCATTAGAATCATCAAAGGTATAGCAACACCTAATTCAATAGCAATCTTCTTTCTTGGTGGTAATGTTTCTAACCATCGTCTATATCGATTATTTCTTGCACGTTGAAATAATCCTGTTTTATTACCAATAAGATTTGCCCACCATTGTGGATCAAGTATATCCTTCAACCACATAAAAGGTGTCAATAATAATCTGAGAAGTTTGATCATTATCCTTCATTCAATGTGCCAAAAGACCTTCGTATTTCACGAAGTTCTTCAAAATTCTTTTGCTTTGTTCCACCATCATACCCCCAAGCGTACCCTTCGTTAATCATTTGTTCGTTGAGCGATACCGAATCATCACCAATGTATAACCAACCAAGCAAACGACCATACTTACCCATCCCACCTTTAAGTTCAGTTCGTATAGTGAGTTCATCATCTCCATCAATTGCTCCTTCTAATTTTTCTTTCATCCAGTTAGTAGCATCTAATCCCAATGCTTTCTCTTCCAGATCTCTTGTTCTTTTCTCTGGCGTATCAACTCCTGCAATTCTAACTCTTTCTTTCTTGTATAAGTCAAACCCAAGATCAATGGTGACATCAATAGTATCCCCATCAACAACACGATTAATCTCCGTTACTCGAAAATTGTAGCAACTCTTCCTGCTCGGTGGCACCATAACTCCCATAATCATCCTCCCATGATTCTATAGCTGTATTTATAGCATCATCAGGTTGAGTCTTTTTCTGCTCTATTTGATATTCTTTAATATATTCTAATGCTTCCCAAATTAATTCATTGGGATCTTCTGCCTTTGCAGCAGCACACCACGCTATAGAACCAGCTATGAGCACAATGTATAGTATTCTATTTGTTACTCTTTCAATCATCTTTCATCTCATCGTAGGCATACTTTAGTATAGCATAGATTATACACGATACACCAACAAGGAGTATTGCAACCATTATATTAACACTATGTACTGGCATTTGTCAATATGTGCCTCTGTAAAGCCACTCGGAAGATCCGTTATCCTCTAATATTTCATCATACTCTGGCATGTCATAAGGACCGTCAAGTTTCTTTTTATATTCTCTCTCATCTAATACTTCATTAATAAGTTGTTTTAATTCAACCTTCAATGCATCTGATAAAAGATTCATTTTATTCACCTGCATGGGTTTGATAGCAGCACGTTGTTCTTCTATAGATCTACCGCTACCACCTTTACCATACGACATACCCTGTGTGTTAATCACGTTGCCTCCAATCATCAGATCTACTATTTTTAAAGAAGTCTGCTATATCTTCTGCACCTTGAAATCCTCTTTTAGATTTACGTGGATCACCTATATCCAAATACTTAAGACAAGATCCGTCTTCATCTATTGCTAATCTTCTTGCTTGACTTAACATACCTCTCGCTGATGTGTTTGCCTTTGATAATTTCTCTGCCCATATCATATCATCTATTCCTACTTCTGTTCCTGCTGCAATTGATTTGCAGATTCCTTCTAACCGAAGGCGGTATTGTGTAGATAACATTTACTAATATGTTTGATAAGTTTGTACTATCTATTAACCTAACAAATACCTTTTTATTTTCCGTTCTGATTTCAAAAGAAATCTACTGATTCTTGTAAGAATTGGTACATTTTTTCTTCGATAAACTGGTAGTATTTCTTTGAAACGATGTGTCATTGCCAATACTCATCAAGTATATCAAAAGTTTTATTTAGATATTCATTTGCTCCTATACATTCCCACTTTCCTTTTTCTCCTATTTCACACTTGTAATGTAGTTCTCTTTTGAGTTGCATTAGTCTATTGGTCATTGCAACCTTGTCTAGTCTTCCGTTCATATTAGTCCTCTAATATACAATACTCTGCAGCATGGGGATTATTAAAATCTGGTAGATCTTCCCTTGCTTGTTTTATAGCGTTATACGCATCGTCTGCATACTCACAAATTTCATAGTGAGTGTTAAGGTTATCATGGTAACCTACTGTGTAATGTGACATTTTAACAGCACAATTCTACTATACTAGCTATAATAGTATAGCACTTGAGTATGTAGTTTGGTATCAATTATTGCTTTTTGCTGATATTACTGGGTTGCTTACAGCAACTCTCATCATGCTCTTTTTGTAGAGCATCTATAGCGTTCTTAATTGTAGTGATACGCTTTTTTGTTTGTTTTTGGGAGTTTTCCACTTCTGATTTTTGTTCCTGATGTCTCACCTTCACCTTTTGGATTTTTACCTGGATTGGATTTCCCTAGATTTTCAGATTTCTTTGGTTTTTTATTTTGTGTATCGTGTAGTCTTGCAGGTTTGTCTTTGTCTTTTGTAATTACTGATTCTTGACCATGTTTACGACCAAGACGACGCATTACTTTTCCAAATCTACGTTTTGACATTCCTTTTTTAGGACTTGTTTGGTACGTGACCTCACGACCTGTACCTTCTTTGCCATCGTCAGATTTGTATTTATACTCTCCTACACCCTTCTTGTAACCAATACCCTTTTTCTTTAAATCTTTTTCGAGACTTTTACGTTTAGCTCGATTTTCTTTTTCATCTGATCCTCTGTCAGCACTTATGTTACCAGTCTGTTTTGTCTTAGACTTACTTAACATACGTGTAGTAGGGTTGCCCTCTACTAATTTTACGAAATCCTGATAATACATGACCTTTAAGTTTTCCTTTTGTGCTAACTTATTGGCAGTTGCATACATGACACTTTTAGCGTCATCACCATACAAACGATTGAAACTTTTCTTTTTGCGTTTCATCGCCATTACAATTTTTTCTGCCTTTTGATTAACAGCTGGCATTATCCACCAACTACTTGTATCTCTTCTAATGCTATGGCATTGCCTGTGACTGCTACCTTAGTAGCACGTTTCATAACTGCCTGAGGACCAGAAGCATATGTGTAATCTGCAGATGCACTGGAAGAATCTATATCGGTGCTAACGAAGTTACCTACAACTGCAGTTATCTTTTTACCTGCAGTTCCTGCAGAAAGAAAGTTGCTATCAATAGCAGGTGAAGTACTATCATCTTCTACAGCAATAAAATCGCCCACTGAGAATGGATGACTTGATGATGTTTCATGTAGGTGTCTACCTAATGTATAATCTGCTGTGGAATCATCAACACCTTTTACAATTTTTGCATGACCAGGCTTACCACCTTTAAGTAGTATTGCTTCGTCTTGAATTATTGTAATTGCAGGACCGTCATTAAATGCTACAGTAGCATCTCCTGCGGTTGCTACAACACGATAGAATCCAGTCTTTACAACTTGATATTCTGTCGCACCTGCTGCAATGGCGTTAGTACTTAATACGTTTAGAACTGTCATTTCTTGTCTGTTGTCTTGTCTTCCGTATCTTTATTTATGTTTTTTAACATCTTCTGTAAATCAGTAGTGCTTCCTACGAAGAGTGCATTAGTAGTATTGTTAGTCACCTTCTTATCTTCTGCATCTAATTCTTTCATCTTTCGTTGTAAATCTATAAGTTTCTCTGTAGTATCTGCAACGTTTTTAATCATTAATGCAGCAACTTCATATGCTCTTGGATGATCACTGCTCTGTGCGACCTCTAGGATCCCATCTACTGCCTCTTGTCCTTTAGAAACTAGATTATGCATCTGTGCACGTGCAGTCTCGTAGTCATGTCTTACATCATCCTCTTGACTTTTCTTGAGAAGAGGTTTAACTTTATCGACATGCTTCTTCAAATCACCTTTCGGTTCTTCTCCAAATGCTTTATCTAGTCCAGAAAATTCCATTAGATGTTCTCATCCTGTCCACTTACAGGATTATATTTCTTCATGTCAGTATACTCAGAGAACAACTCACCAAATCCAAAGTCGTCATCAGATTCTACTAAAGCATGATCATCAGCATTAACTATGAATACATTTGATCCTACACTATGTACAGTAGGAGTTGTCTTCTCATATCCTCTGATAACACTTAAATTATTACCAACCTTGTTAGAGACTCTCATGAGTTCATTACCAATGTATATGTTGTCCCATTGATTGATACCAGAAGCATTGGCAACTGCAAATCCAGTAGCAGTTTTACTAATAGTTCCAGAAAGAGTTGTTGCTACTGTACCATCTCTATCAATAGTAGATTCAGGTGTAACAGTATATCTTGTGCGTCTTGGTGCTGTAGTAGTGTCTGTATTTGCGTAGTAATCGACTTGAGTCTTCCTGACAACTTTTGCATCTGTGACAGGACCGTAAAGGTATGTTTTAGCAGTAAATGATAGAGTGTATATAATTGCTCTACGAGTTGCAAAATCTCCCTCATAATCATCTTCATAGTCTATATTGTTTAAGACTATAGGTACGTCTTTAGTTTCTCCAACAGTTGTTAATAATTTTACAGATAGATTATAATGAGGTTGGAATATAGGTAATATCTGTTCTATAATTTGCAGTCCATCATCTTGGTTCTTTGCTATGACTGCTAACTCAAAACCTATGTTATATGGCACAGGCATGTATACATTTTTATTTTCGTCTGAGTCTTTCTTAAATTTAATTTTTTGTGTAGGTGAAACTTTTCTTGTTGCATCATATGATATATCATTAATCTCAAATGAAAGTCTTGGAAGAGTTATCTGTACTCTTTTATTTGTAGGATCTGGATTCTGATCTAAACGTGCTAAGAATTTTTGTTTAGGACCATATGCAAGAGGTACTTTCATAACCTCATCCGATCTACGGATTTCTATGTTATTAAACAGAGTTCCGAAAGATACAATTGTCTTACGAAATATTTCGTTGTATGAATAAGTTCCTAGCATTAGATTGTGTTATCAGTAATAGATCCGACTGAACCAAATGGGTTTGCTTCAGTAAAGTCAATGATCTGATTGTCAAGAGTTTCAAAGTCATTGTTTTGATCGTACTCAGTATTAGCATTGTCGATCGTATTATATGTAGCAGTTGTAAAGGATGCACCCGAAGTACCACCTGTCAAAGTTTCTGGTACTGTAAATGTTCCAGAACGATTAATAACAATAAGTGTTCTTGTAGTATTATCCCAAGATTTAACCTCAGCAGTTACGTTAGATGAACCCCCAGTGACAGTTTCACCAACGGTAAAGTCTCCAGTACCACCTGCAACAAGACCAACTGTAATAGCATTTGCAAAAGCAGTCTCGATAGCATCGAGTTCTGTAATACCTGTATTGATCTCTTCGTCGCTGTACTCGAATAGTTCACATTGACACTCCCAAACATAGTTTCTACCTAACTGATAGAAAGGTCTTTCTACTTCTACAAATTTTATTTCAAACAAATGTTTAGTTATAGGAAACCAAATTAAGTCCCCTTCGTTGGGTCTGCCTTCGACGTTAAGGACTGTAGAATCGTCCACGTTTTCTTTAAATTTTTCACGGGAGAATATAAAAGTTGTCTTGTCTTCAATACGGATTCCAAATTTTGTAAGTAACTCACCTTGTCCTTCCCATCCTTCAACATTATTGACGTAAGCTCTGATAGGTTTCGCTGACTCAAATTTTCCATCCGAATCTTCTTCAAAGATTGAATCTTGACTGACAATCGTTCTCGGAACATAGTAAATGTCTTGCCCATAAATCTCGATACTTTCTACAACTAAGTTTTCAATAAATTTTTGCTCCTGTGCAGAAGCATTTGCTTTCAATCTTCCTGCACTAGCATAGTTAGACTGAACGTAATCTTGAGCTGGTGAATTCTGTATTGCCATATTAGCCTACAATATCCAATGGTGGTGTTTCATAACGATCACGAAGATCTTTTTCAAGATCTGCCTTGAATTGACTAGCATCTTCAAGGATTTGACGACCGTTAAGAGTCACCCCACCTAACATTTGAATACCATCATACTTGCTTAAGTTTCTACCCCATTGCTGTTGGAATAGTGCCTCAACATAATCCTTCAACCAGTTATCATTATACATGTCTGTATAGGTATCTGGATCTTGACGCATTGTCATGTCTACCATTATATAGTCTCCTACTGTAAGGTCGTCCCAGTCAAAGTCTAAGTAAAGTCTATTGGAATGTTCATTCCATTTAACTCTTCTATTTGCTTGAGAGTTAGTAACAAAGTCAAGAGTTTCTAAGTATTGAGATGTTAGGAAATAGTGTAATATCTGTCCATGAGTCATGGAGTAGATATCATTTAAAAATATTTGATATTTAATATTGAAAATATTACCTGGTACTATACTTGATGCACCTATGTTTGTATATACATGGTTAACACCTAAAGTACCTGGTGGTGTAGATACGTAATTATCTTGTCCATACCAAGGAGTTGATCCTTCTTGAGTAAATCCTTTTGCCTGTGTTTTGATAGCTTCAGTAACTTCAATTCTCATAAAGGTTTGAATACTACCATTGTAATGATATTCTTGGTAGTAATCTATTGCCTCTTCTATCAAATCATCTAGTTGTTCAGTCGCAACGTTAATATCTATCGTAGGATATCCTAATCTACGAAGAGCATAGTCTTTTAATTCTGTTTTACTTGCAGGTCTTGTAGCAGACATAGTTTATTAACCGAATGAACTGATAGTTAAGTTAGTTACATCATTAGCACCAACTGTTTCTCCTTTCTTGAAGAATCCAGATACATTATCAACAGTCACAGAGGTGGAATCCATCGCTGTGATAACTCCTGAACTATTAGAAGTTGTTCCAGTCAGAGTTGCTCCGATCTCCATAGTTGTGATGTCGGATAGACTGAAGGTAGCATTAGTGAATACAGTTGCAACGTTAACAGTTGCGTTAGTAAAGATTGTAGCAATGTCAATTGTAGCTCCGTTTCCATGAATAGCTGATACTGGAATTGTACATCCATTTCCGTGTATAGCAGATACTGGGATTGTACATCCATTACCATGAATTGCTGTTGCATCGAATGTAAGAGCAGCAGCACCGCCACCACCAAGTTGAGCATCAGCAATTGTGATTGTCTCATTAACAATGAAACCAGCTCCATCATCTGTGACAGTGATGGAATCAACAGTACCACCGACTCCAATAACAACAGAGAATGTTGCATTGGCACCTGATGCCTGAGTAATATAATCAGATGTTCCTATGGTATAAGTGCCAGGTGATCTTGCAGCGTCAGTTGCACCAAAGTTTCCTACAGTCTTAATACCAGATGCGTTAGCGTTAACAATAGTTATAACTTCAGATGCTGCATATCCAGATCCATCGTCATTAATTGTAACTCCTGTCACAACTCCATTGTCTACAGTTATGTCTGCAGTTAGTCCAGTACCAGATCCAGATGATGTGGTAGCAATTGCAGATCCTGCTGAATATCCTGTTCCTCCTGTGGCAATTGTTCCTAGAGTTTGAACACCAGATGCGTTAGCATTTGTGATTGTGATAGTATCAGAAGTTGTAAATCCAGTACCATCATTATTGATTGCTGCTGCTGTGACCGCACCAGAGGCATCTACAGATGATATATCAATAGTAAAGTCTGATCCAGATCCATCATTGGTTGTTGCGATTGCAGTTCCAGTTGAGTATCCTGTTCCTGCTGTAGCAATAGATCCAAGAGTCT
>VTLG01003646.1_pt1 | contig 19323 bp, 45 predicted proteins | sample 4694571 | NCBI WGS metagenome assembly VTLG01 (sample SAMN12604809, study PRJNA352737) | marine metagenome | biome: ENVO:00000447; feature: ENVO:00000209|ENVO:00000569|ENVO:01000036; material: ENVO:00002151; isolation source: viral sequences binned using virsorter ...
GCAAATATCGTTTCATTATCTATGTACATCTGTGTAATATTGCCACATATAAAAATTAAATGCGGCAACAATAATGATCCCTAAAATTGCAATAATTATTGGTAAGTGCATCACTTCACGGTCAAACTTGTGACCACTGATCCTACTGCACTTGTGTTAGCTCCTCCCGCTGTGAGAGTCACAACTCCAGCAGATGTGATTGTGCCAGCCAGTGTGCCTGCGACACCTCCAGACATCGTTAGAACTTCTCCGTAAGCTGGCATGTCTGCAACCACACCTGAAGTAACATCAACCCCTGAACCTATTGGATTTGTGGCATCACCTTGAGTCCAACTTTCCGAGAAGGAAAAGGCAGCACCCGCAGTATTTACGTCATACGCTCCAACATCAAGTGTTGCTGCTGTAGTAGCAGTACCAGCAGTTAGCTTTCCAAAGTGAGCATCAGTCGCAACTTTAATATTGGAACCTGATACTGCATAAGTACTACCTATTCTGTTGGCATCCGTGTAAGAGCCATTGACTGAAAGCTGCGTTGAAGTTGTGATGTTATGCGTCATATCTGCCTTAACAGGAGACGCTAAGAGGAGTAGTAAGAAAAATTTCTTCATGTGAGTTTGCCTGTTACGGGATCAATGTCCTTGCCTGTGATTGGATCGGTCTTAACAACCTCGGCTCCAGTAATAGTTATAGGGGTCTGTACTCTAATGATTTGTTCGCCACCTGTTGTATTGCTTTTAGCAATCATGGCCTCCATATCCTCTTTTGTAACACCGTTACCATTCTTCTTATCTTTAGCTGTAGCAAGGCCAAAGGTACTTAAAGCTCCTGTGAAGACACTGGCGATAAAAGTTGGATCGAAGTTTTGTTTCTGGAATCCTGGTAAGTCTACATAAGCCAAAGTAAGGATAAAACCTGACCAAACGACGATTCCAAGTCTTACTGCCACTCCTATGAGTGCTACTTGTTCATCCTTGTCTGGGGTTATCTCTTGAAGTTTTCCTAGTATCCCTTTTTTGTCTTCTTTTTTGGCTTTGTCTTCAACTTTTTGTTGGGCATCCATAGAGAAATAGAAACAGTAGTCTAAGATTACTCCTAAAACGTACAAAATGCCTCAAGAACTACTCGCAGCCTTGATAGGGGCAGCTATTTCTGGAGCGTTAATGGTTATTGCAAACCGTTCTAATCGTAATCAAGGTAACTTTCGTGAAATATTCCATCGTTTAAATGCTGTAGAAAAGGATGTTGCTAGATTGGAAGTGACTAAGAGAGATCCAAACGGATGGAGGAAAAGATAGCAATGGCTAAGGCCAGAATTAAGGAACTAGAATTATTGATAAAATATTGGGAAAAGAAAAAGTGAATTGTTGGCACTGCAAAACTGAATTGATATGGAGTAGTGACTCTGACGCACCATTACATGAAGAGTATTCAATGATTACTTTTTTATCTTGTCCTCAATGCGAATGTCATGTAGAGGTATATCTGCCAAAACAAAACCCCTAGCGTCCTCTAAGAGCCAGGGGTTCCGTCCTATCTAAATAAACCCAGTTGGATGTCTAACAAATAAGTTTGCAGCCTCCTAATAAATGTCTATTTAACCTTAGCCAGTTCTTTTTTGTTGTTCAATAGGTAAGCTCTCTCAATTTGCCTTCTTTTTTCTAAGCAATGTGAACAAAAACATATAATCGTTTTTTGCTCCATAACCCTGCTAAATTAATTACTGGCTGTGACAGAAAAACCTCCCTCTGCTTTGCAATTCTAGGGAGGTTCGTCTGGGTGATGGGGACCACCAAGCCAAATGTAGCGGTTATATATAAGATTGTGAAGAGTGAGTCCAATTATGCGAAAACTAGCTAAACCTTTCCTACCTATTCTTTATGCTTTTTTGCGTAGCGAAGCAGGTAAAAAACTGTTACTTAACCTATTGAAAGCAGCAGCAAAACAGACTACAAATACACTTGATGATCAAGCTGTAAATTTTTTACAAGCAAGGTTATATCCTAACTCAACAACTACATTGCAATGACAAGTTACGATCCAACATGGTTAGAAGAAGATAGGAAGAGAATGATGGATATGGAGCGTTGGTACGTCCTTGATGGTCGTCATTTACCTGACAATCCTTTACATGGTGTTTACACTGGATTAGCAGCAAAAGGTAAAGAATTAGATGGAGAACTTGGATGAACAATTCGTTCTATTAGATCAACTAATGGAACCACCTACTGTTGAACAAGAATTAGAGTTAGAAAAAAAGATCTTATGGTTTACAGATGGGGCATCTAAAGAGCAGTTAGTCAGACATTGTGAAGCCATAGAAAGACAACACTTTCATCAAGCACAATTCATTGCTAATTGTTTAAAAGAAATAGCAAGATGTAAAGCAAAAATTGCTTGTTTAGAGAATCCTGTAAGACAACCTACGTTTAAGAACTTTCTTAGGAAACTATTTGACCTCTGAAGGCACAAATTCAGCTTTACGACCATTTCTACCTACCCATTTGATTTCACTATTGTTTATTGCGACCTCTGGGTACTGCATTGTGTACCAACGATGTTCGCAAATTAAACAATGCCTGCGTCTAATAAGAACACCTGAGTCATCTCTTTTGGTGCATACAACTCTAGTCCTAAGTTGACCGCACTTAGGACACGCTGCGTAAGTTTGGTTCATCTATATCTTCTCCCAGAAGCCTTGCTTTAGCCGTTTGTATGTAATCGTTCTAGTTATTTTTTTAGGTCGTCCAAGTGCATCAAAATGAGGTAGACCATTAGTTCCGATATAAGGAAATCCATGATACATCACAAATTCGTTGTAATCTTCGGGTTTAGGTGTTTTCATGGTGCTGGAACGAGAATGTGTTGTGCGTGTTCTGATCGTCTTCCATCAGGCCATTTAACGCCGTAGTAATAACAAATACGATCTCTTTTGTTATGTTTCTCTATGACCTTGATAATTGTTCCAATGCTGGAATCAGTTGTTATGCAAACTCCTATGCTGCCTTTTTTTTTGTTGACTTGATCATTGATCTTGTATTTCGGTGAGGGCATTTTTTTGTAAATAAAGTTGTACTAATTTTTTTTTGCTGCAATGAGCTTTTGAGTCGGCTAATGATCTTAACTCCCTACTCGGAAGGTCTAAAAGAAATCTTTTAAATCCGTCATAAGGTTTGGGACTCCTGTACACAAAACCTGATCCTAAAAAATTAAAAAGTTTCTTCATTGAAATCTTTGGGATCTTTGTTCTCGAAATGAGTTGATGGTTGATTCAATTCTTCAGATCTTAATTTCCTATATAACCTGTCTGGAAGAAGATTAGCGATTTGTGCGTTTTCTTTTGAACCAAACAATTTAATTTCCCTCTTTTCCTGTGCTTTTTTCTTTCCTTTAGCTCTTCTTACAACAGTTTTCTGCCAATTTTGTTCGTCTTCTTCTTCTAATTCTCCATAAACTTCAGGAAAAGTTTCTTCAAGAAATTTAAAAACAAGTTCTTTAATAAACAAGCTGGGAGATTTTTCTAGTTCACTTTCAACATAGGAAACAAATAGACTTCCTCTTTTGGGGGGCAATAACGATTGAATCATATATTGCCCATCTTTTCGTGGTTTAAGATGTTTCATCCTGAATGGATTTTGATTAAGATTAGTGTATTAGTGTAGAAAAAGCAATTTATTCATAGTTAGCATCTCTTAAAGCCTCGACGCTTCCCTCTAGTTTTGCCAAGATTGTTAGCGAATTAAGAGAATCAAGTTTACGATTAATTTGATTTAGTTTTTGTGTATCACCAAAAGCTTCATTTTGTTCTTCTGTAATTAATTTATAGCATTCATAGATACGTTCTAAAGGTTGATCTTTATAAGGATCAGTTTGTCTTGCAAATTTACTACCAACAATTACAGACAAAAGTTGATTTAATGCTCTTTTTTGTTGATTCATCCTTTTGCCTCCATTTTCTGTTGCCATGCTTGATCGTCTCTTTCTTTTGCTGTAGAGCCATAAGAATCAGATAGTTCTTCGTCACTGGGTTCATAGTTAAAGCACTTCTCTGCTTCTGAAACATACTCATCAATGATGTCATGTAAGAAATTGATTTCTTGATCAGGCATATATCTTTTTTGATCTTCCTGATTAATCTCATCAAGTTCTTCTGTAATCTCACCGGCCCTTGCTGTAAAACAAATCCATTGCTTTGCTTGTGCTTTTAATCCAGCAGTGATCGTCGATAATGCTTTACGAAGTTCTCTTGCGTGAACATGAGGATTGTGATTAATAAAAACTTCTGTCTGAATACTATGGTTAATAGCTTGATCACAAATTTTGATCAAAGATTCTAGTTTTTCAACTTCGATAGAAACTTTAGGAGAATAAGGTTGAGTCGTTTTCATTGGTTTAAAAAAGAGGGGCCATAGATATGACCCTGTATTAGTTTAGAAGTTAGGTTCTACTTCGATTTTTCTAGGATTGATATTGCCAAAGCAACCATATCCATCATTTGATTCCTTACCTTTACCGTTGAGATAGATAACAGGTTTCTTTTCCTCTCCGTTTTCTTTGCTCCAAACCTTCCCTTGCTTGTGCTTAGAAGTATCTGCTTCTAATGCCATTAACAAGTTAATAAGGCCAGGAATTGATTCAACAGCAATAGCAAGTCCTATTGTCTTAGGATTTTTATCTGCATCATCAAAAGTGTTATCTCCTACAGACCATTTAATTGGATAAGGAAATGCAGGGACGAAATCGTTTTTAAAATCAGCCATTTGAATAAAAGTGGTTAATTAGTTTACTAGGTTTAATGTCGTTTTTTTGAGACTCGACATTACATTTACGTCTGTTTGAAAGTTGTGTAAGAACTGCTTTTGCAGCGTGATCAACAGCTTCAGGAGTCATTAGCGACTAAGGTTTTCATACCCCGTTATTCTTTCCAAGATAAAGGTAATTTGCTCTTGAGTCGTAATACTCTGGGATATTTTATCCCCAGTTTTGTCGAATTGATCATTAAATGCCACAACGATCCCTTCCCATTTATCAGGATGAGCAGTCATGAACTTTTTAATCTGATTGGATTGAGATTGTGTCAATGATGCCTTTGGAGTTTCTGCAACTTTTCCAGTTACCATTTCATGTGCAATAGGAGAAGGTTTTACTTGTCTTGCATTAGTACCCCTTTGAGGAGAACGAGCAATTTCCGTTTTTACTGGGGTTGGTGCAGGTTCATTTGCTTCTTGAATTTCAATCTGCGCCCATAATTCATAAGCTAATCCAAAGGTGAAACAAGCACAGGCACATAAACATCTTCTATGAGAGTTTTGAATATGTGTAGAACTTATTTGATCAAGTTTTATTGGTCGATTTGCGTTATCTGTAATAGCAAATGGATACAGTGGTCCTCTCTCTTGTGTATCTATATGTTCATAAAACCCCATAAGGTATCCAGTACCATTAGGAGCTTGAAAAACATAGTCACATGAACTGTTTTCAGTGTGATTTGATTGAAGATGAAACATCCAGCCATCAGCATGTTCTCGCAAAAGTTGTGCTGTTTTAGCCCAAGGGACATAATCAAACTTCATCTTCTTATAAAGATCTTCGGTTTTGATTATTCCGGCAAGATTTGGAATAAGACTTGATTTTGTTTCTTGTAGGTTAGGCATGTGTTATGCTTTGAACTCCTTGAATCTACATTATTAGTGTAGAAAAGTCAACTTAATGTGCGAATAATTATTTTAGCTCCAGGATTTTCTCCGGCTACGCAATAGCGTTTACTATTTCTGTTTTGAACAATCAAGGAATCATCTTTCAATACATTGCCACCACTACTTTCTGACAAGGCATCATAAGTACTACGTTGTAATTTATCAATGTCACCAATCCCTTTACTTGTTACAAATACAGGAGCAGATGGTTTTAATTTTCTTGAATTTTTACCAGTACCAAAATGACTTTTAGGTCTTACAAAAATAAATATAATTTCTATTTCTACAGCTTGATCAATAACTTCTCCCTGATAATGATTTAATGCTGCTTCTTTTACATCCTGTCTCCAAGGTTTTACACGTTTACTATTCTCAATCATAATCCCATGTCCCACGTGTCTTTTACTTCCTTGCGGAGCAGGGATACCGATTACAGGAATAAAAATTTCATTCATTAGTTGTTCTTGTGATCTTTCCTTTTATATTCCCTTTTATTGTTGTTATTTTCCTTTGTTGTGATTATCCGTAAGTTTTTTATTCTATTATCTAACGTATTTCTATTTATATGATCAACAACTTTTTCTGCTCCATAAAAATATGGGTCTATACCGTAATAAAGAAACCAAGCTAAACGATGTGCAGAATATTCTTTTTTATGTAAATAAACTCGTTTATAAGGGATATTATTTGTCTTGCTGATTCTTATTTTGCAAGCATCATCACCTTTTTTTATTCTATTATTTGGAATATCAACAGCACGTGTTATTGAACCAGTTTCACTATCATAAGATATATATTTTTTTAATTTATTTACTTCATAAGGAATTGGTTTTGATTTCTTAGGCATTAAAAAGGAATCTCCTGTTTTTCTTCAAAAATTTTCCATGCTTTATGCCAAGCATCTAGGCATTCTTCAACAGGTTGATCATCACCAATTGTTGTCTTTCCAGGTTTAGCCCAGATCGTTTTACATACATCAACTTCTAATCCATGATGTGTTTTTAGTGCCTCCACGTAGCTCCCAAGCTGTGCATTAGTGGAGTAAGTACGACCTGATTTGCTTTGAGATTTAAGGTCAATCAACATTAATCTTTTTGATTCATGGTCATAACCCAAAAGATCTAATTGACCTCCAACAGACTTCTTAAGATCACACAACATATATTCCACTGCCCAAGGTTCAAAGTTTTCCCAGAAAGGGTCATTCAATAATGGTTCAACCCATTCACCATAAAGTTCAGGATCAGGTGAAGGATCACCTAACATTTTTTGTTCTAAACACCAATGGACTTTCTTTCCTCTAGCCTCCCAACCATTAGGGCCATGTCTATAGCGTTCAATATTAGCTAAAGCTTCAGGTGTTTTGTTATTACAGACCTGAGTTGTTGAATATAAAAGGGATTCATTCGTAGGTTCCCAAACATATTTATGGTCAGGTTCTTTACGATGAATTGGTAAAGCATCAAGCCAAACAGAAGACCAAGGATCTTGACGTTTTAAAGCACGAACGTGCATCCACTTTGCAAAAGGATTCATTGTTAATGCCTCTTTATTGCTTCAACTAGTGCAAGCAGTTTTAAGTATTTAGTTTTAGATTTGATATATTTACTTAAAGCAAGATCTTTTTCAATGGGATCTTCATCAGTAAAGTTTTGCCATTTTCTTCTGAGTTCATCAGATTCTTGTTTTTGATATAAAGCATCGAGCTTTATTTTTTTTAAATCGTTTTCCATTGGTTTAGTTAGTTGGGAAATCTTTAGGGTCAATGACCTCTACAGTTTCTGTGATTTCAGGAGCAAGATCTTGTCTTGCTAAGTTTTTATGTCGAACACCTTGATAACCATTAGGAAAAATATCAAGGTGCTTATTGGCTTGCTCAATGTTGTATCGAGATCCTTCGCTAGGTTCATCCAAATCTTCCAATGTCCACATACGGACATTGGGATTAGCAGGATTAGGGGTTGTTAATCCTTTTTTTAACCTAAGAATTAAAGATCGGTTATTAAAAAGTGATTCCATTATTCGTTAGCGTTAGTTGATTTTAGACCTCTAATATTACTAAAAGGATCTTTTTTGATGCTGTCTATTCTTATTTGTATTGGACATCTACCATGCATGAAAGCATTAGCAGCAACAAGGAAATATTTCAATGCAACTGCACCATACATTGTTTTACCTAACCCTCTTCGACCTATCAATCTCTCATTCAAAGTGAAAGGAGCTTGATCAAAGTTATAATCAATAATTCTATCTTTAGATTTCTTGTTAACAAAAAGATCCATGAAATATGTACTTCTTGTATAAGAATCCATTCCATGTTCATAATCAGTAAATCTACCTTTACCAACTTTCATTTCAAGGAATATTTTGAATGCTGCGGTAACACAATTATTAGTGAATTTTGATTGAAAATATCCATCATTTTCTAACCTTTCAAAATACTCAGAATGTCTCTTATAATAAGAAGCAATTAAATCATCATATTGAGAATTACTATATTTACCTGTTGCGGTAAAGTTAGAATCCCATTCACTAAATGCAAGCTTCACAACAGTGCAAGCTTTTGTGTGCATTGGTGTGCCATGTATTGAAATCCGATCAGCTTGGTTCCTGGAATTTCCAATATCAAAATGTTTAATAGTGGAATGATCTATATTCCTTAGAACGTAAAATTCACAAGGAACATCTGCCTGTGCAACTGCATGTAATCGGTGTTGTCCATTCACTAATTGTCCTTGTTCGTTAAAAGCAATGCAGTCCCAACTAAGATGAAATTGGTCATTCTGCATTGAATAAACTAACTTCTCAATAGATCTTGGTTTGACTCTTCTATTGTGATCGAAGTTTAAATTTAAGTACGTTAAAGCCTGATTCTTATCAATAAGTTCCTTTTGAAAGGTAACTGATGATTTGTTATTGGCTTTCTGAAGCTTTTGTAGCTCAAGGATATTCATGGGGTTTGCCATTTAGAAATTAGTTTTGTTTGTTGGGATGGTGGTCTTACTTCTATGAATGCGTATGCGTCCAATGCTGGACCAGCTTCCGAATGCCACAGATTTAAAAGTCTTCTACAATTTTTCCACCTTTCCAAAGTTTCCCTGCTGGATGATTCGTTACAGGCTCCTTATCAGCGTTCTTTGGCCTTCCAAATGCCTCGTAGTTCTTAAGCGTTATAGATCGCCATTTATTGGCTATGGCCTCTTCTAGCTGATCTGTGACCGCATTCTGTCCATGTTGCTTGCATATACCTGCTAAACCTTTAGGCCCGATTAAAAGTTGATAAGCTTCTTTGCTACGAGAACCCTTTTTAACTTCCCAAAACTTTTCAATTAAATCTTTACAAAACTCTAGATGAATAGGAGGAGGAGTTGAGTTTAAACTGAAAAATTTCTTTTTTTCCTTATTTATATTATTGTCTACTTTACTAGTATAGAAAACCTCTCTCCCCTGTTGTTTTTTTTCTGTCGGTCGTTCGGTTTTCAGTCTACCACATGGGTCAAGCCCCCTGTGATAGTTTAGCCCGACTCTCACAAGATAATTCCCCCAAGTCGTAGTGTCTGTAAAGATTTCTGGCATTTCATCTTTCATTTCTTGATACAACTTTGGTCGTATTCTTATTGGCGTTGGTTCATTCATGATTGCTTGGTTAATACTTGAAGTGTACTTGATGTATGCTTTGAGGTAAAGGTAATAAAAAGGTTATTCATAGAATTGTAATATTTCGCATTCATTTAAGTATTGCCTTAATTTTTTCGTTTATTTGTCCTAAAACTCCTATTAAACGACCTTTTTTATCTACAATTCCTAGTTCTTCTCCTGTTTCATCTCCTTTAATGTCATAAGAACTTCCCCATAACTCTTTTTTTTCATTTAAAGCACGATTTATACATACAATTTGATCTCTATTAAATGTAATAGTTTTAGTCTTAGATTTGTGTTGTACAAGATCTAAAATTTGATTTGCAAATTTAGATTCTTTAATACCTTCTACCTCTCCCTCCATCCAGGACTGATTAAATTCACAATAAAGAATAATCAAATCGTAGATTCCCTCCTGTTCATCAGGAGTAAGTTTTAAATCTAGTTGTTCATTCATTTTCATGATTTTACCTCCAGTAACCATTCATCTTTTTTAATCCTCTTATCACATGCTTGGCATCTCAATGAACTCCATGAAAAGTGATAGATCCATTCATAAGCACCACAATTCGGGCATTTGATTTCCCTCCCTTCACGACCTGCTCTCGTATAACGATTGAGATTCTTGAATGTCATGACTTCACCTCCTTTTTAGCTTCTTCTTCTGCCTTACATATATCGTCCCAATTTTTTTCTAGATCTCTTTCTGCTACTTCTAATTCAATTTGTTTCATCACTGCTTTTCGTGCATGCTCTAGGGCTGTTTTTGCCATGTAATTGGCATTTTCCTCTGCAATAGCATGCCAAACTTCAAAACATTCTCCAGTAATCTTCCTACATTCATCATCTTCTTTTCCATCCCATTCTTGAGTCTCTGCTTCACAACTACTTTCTTTTAATACTTTGTATCCACACCATCGATCATGGACATTTTCTAATTCTGACGATATTTGATGTTTTAAATCTTTTATAGATTCAAATAACTCTGTTCTTTTGGTTTGCAATTCAGATAGTTTTGTTTGGTTTTTCATTGGTTTTTGTTTGGGTAACGTGGATTAAAGTGATACTTTTGCCATTCAATTGATGGCATATCGATCCAGACTCTTTCAGATTTTTCATTCAAGTAAAACCTTCTAGTTCCTTGTCCAGATCCATTCAAGATGATTTTTTCATTCATTAGATTTTTCCCAACACATATGAGCATTAGCAGTATCCCCAATTAAATTTGATAATTGGGTTTCTAATCGATACACATATTCAGGTGGTTCTTCATGACCTTCAGATTCATCAAAAGAGATTAGTTCTGTAAACATATCTCTAATGATTTTTGCATCTTCTATAGGAAGTTGAATTGAGTCATTCATAATGGTTGTCTGGGTAGTTATCAGATAGTTCTTTCAACTGGTCAAGAACATCTGTAATTGTAAAATTCCTATTGATTGCATCATCTCCAAATGCAATTTCATAAGTTTTTTCTATAAAATCTTTAATAGATTCAAATGCTTCTAGATCTTTGAAGTAAGGATGATCTTCTTCAATGTTTCCATTAGCTATTTCTCTCTCCATATCCTCTCTATTAGCGTAATTTTCATAGAAAGATAGGAAGTGCTTAATAGGGTCATTCATGATAAGTCTCCATTCAAATTGTCATTCAAATTGCCATTCATTATTTTGCCATTCATATCTATTCCTAGACCATAAAGTGCATTCATTTTTGCCTTAAAATCTGACTGATTAATATTGCCATTCATATAGTCTTTTCTTAGTTGTCTTTCCTTATAAGACCTTTCTATAAGGCCATAAGGATCATCTAAGCAATCGTTCTTAGATTGTCTATGTAGTTCGGACATTGTTGACATAGTAAAGGCTCCTAGTGTTGTTTTTGTGATTTGGATTAATTCATAATTTATCTATGAATTGATTAAATAATTTTTTATTTAATCCTTTATCTAAATGCTTACAAGTATTCTTATAAGCTTGTTTAGTTCCTATATTTGCAATGGAAAAGGTCTTACTCTTTCCATTTGCATTGACTACGGTAATTGTAGGTTTATTCATAATTCAATTACCGTAACTTTTGAATTGTTCTTGCCATAGTAGATCTTGATATGAGTGTAATTATCTTGCAATAGTTCCTCTTTATTACATGGTTTATTATCCCACTGTGATGATATATCTTGAATAAGAAAGCTTTTTTGGCTGTTTAAATGACTTTCAACTTCTTTCTTAGTTTTCAATATTGTTAAATATTGAGTAGTAGTGATTAATTTCATAATTAAAAAAATTGTGGTTTGATTGGTGAACTTCTTAATTCTACACTAATAGCGTAGAAAACAGCTAAATGTTAAGAAAATAGGACTTATTGGCATTGCCTATTCCTTTTTGACTGCGGACTGTCTAACGGACAGTCAATAAGTCTTGATCAGGTTATTAGTCGTTGCTACTTCTTTTAATAACTCAAGAATAGTTTTAATATCTTCATCACATTCTATGGGTAATAAATTAATTTCTTTAATAACACTTTTGAGGCTACGGGTTAAGGAAGTATTTACATCCTTTTTATTATCACTTAATTCAAGATGAGGATAGTCTGCCACTGTAAAATTATCATAATATCTACCAGCAGTTTTTTCGCTTATATATTTTCCATTTACTTTTATTTGCCCCATTAATATTTTTTTTACTTCTGATTTCGACTTGTTTTGATTGTCCTGTAAGACTCCTATAATTTCATCATAGTTTGACTCTAAAGCTTGTTGATTGTTCATAATAAAAAACTGTTGTTTAGTGTGGTTTGCTAGGCTTAAGTTTCCTTATGCCTAGTGACTAATACTTTTAAATTATTATTTGATTTATGATCTAAAATCAATTTTAAGGTTTCTTCAATACTGAAACAATAATCATTATATATATCATTTTTCCAACTATGTATCCCTCCTATAAACTTACCTTTATAGGCTCTTACATACCAATAATAGTCTGAATTATCTTTTTTATTTTCGTAGAATTCTTCACTGTATGGGTTAGTCATGACTGCACCCCTTTTAATGCTTGATTAGCTTTCTTAACCCCTGTACCATGAGCAACAAAAATAATTGGATAATCACGAACTGTCGAACACAATTTACAGTTTTTACAATTTATCTGCTCGTTCTCAAATCTTTGAGCAGGACATATAACACCTTTAACCCCGTTAGGCGTTCTAATCTCTTCCTTTTGTTTATAGTAAGTTTTATTATCACTCCCTTTATATTTTTCTATTCTAGGATCATTTGAAGGTATTACACTAACAGTCTGTAAACCTTGCTTTAATCGCTTATCGCAAGTTTTAAGATCCTCAGTACTAGCATTTATAATAAATCCTTTTTTAGTACTCTCTTTTATCCTTTTTATATTTTCCTTAGTCTCAAGATTGTGATGAGTATAAGTCCAAACCGCTGATAGATGTTTTGTACTTTCTATGATCCCGTTAAGGTACTTTTGAGAGATATTGCCAAGATCGTCAAGGCATACGTCTCCCGCTTGATTGATACGCAGCTCAGATCCCTTTTTAAGCTTTTTTAATTGCTCTAAGAATAAATCCCATTTAACACCACGTTGACCACTTGTGACCTTATCCCAATGCATTCTAAGATGCCATGATTCTTGGGCATAACATCCGCCGCCGTTATCCTTATGAAACGGACATGTTTTAGCGTCACACGTTCGACGGGAACTGGTACTCACACCCATTGGACCTGTTTTAATATTTCCACTTTTATTTGTTAAATGGAAACTTTCAGAGTCTAATAATTTATTCATTTTTTTTAATTGTGGTTTTTGTGGTGTGGTTAATAATTAATTAATTATCGATTAACTGCTTTTTTAATTCTTTATACTCTTTACTATCAATTCGATAAGCTCCTTTACTGGTTATTAGATAACCATTGATCAACAAATAAGTCTCTTTTTTGTTTTTCATTTGTTTAATTCTTTTCCTTTTGATTCATTGAAGTCTGTAAAATTATTTTGATAGCTTCTATCTTATTACATCCTAAAATCTGTCTAGTCTCACTTATTAATTGGTTAAATCGTCTTTCCTTATTATCAGGATTTAACTCCATCTCTAAAGCAGCGTTTAGAATCATTATGTTTAAAGTTGAATTGTTCATAATAACTAATGAATAAGGTGTGCTAATCCGAAATTGATTAAACTATCTCTCTTCTTCTCGTTCAGTCCAGGATCAATACCAAGAAATTCTTTTCTATCCTGGTAAAATTTAATAACCTTTTTTAAATGAATTAGAAACTCCTCTTTATTATCTCCAATTTTAACTGTTAAGTCTCCCTCGCAATAACTAACAATTTTTAATTCTTCAATGTTTAACCATACCCCAAAGTATGGAGCATCCTCAGTCGTGTCTATCGTACAATAACCGCTCCTTTTTAATCCGTAGCCTAAACCGATAGCATCTTGCTCAACATGTTGTTCTAGTGTTTTCATTTTGTTTTTGGTGGTTTGTTGGTGGTTAATGATTAATTTGTTTTAGCTTTAACCTTAACTCTTTAACTTCATAAAGTAACGTCTTATTCGCTGCTTTTAAATTATAGACTTCTTCATTTAAGTCTTTAATTTTATTGGTTTGTATCTCATGATCATCTATTAATTGACTGTATGCTCTAAGTTTTACTGCAATAACTTGCACGTGGTCTAAAATCTCTGAATAGTTTTGATTGTGGTTTGTTGTAGTCATTTTGTAGATGTTGTTTGGTTGGTTTGTTGTTCTTATCCTCCCTCTTGTTTTCAGTCCCTCAGTATTGAGGATATTTCGAAAAGCTTGTGAGCTGAAAGAGTCTGGAACTGTTGAAAAATTTTTTTGATGTATCTTGCTGAAGTAATCTAATCCTACCATAGATATATAAGTTTTCTAGACTAATAATGTAGATTGTTAAGATTGTAATAATATCAATATTTGTAAACTAATAATGTAGATAATGGAATAAGTGAATTAATCAAGGTAATATATATATGTACCAACAAAACAACAAATGTTAATGAATTCTCAAGTAAGACCAATAGAAGCACCTATGCACGTTGTGCCTAGCAAGTGGTCTAATCTTATGAATCAACAACGAGTCCCTTTTGTAACCTGTGAAGATATGAACTTCATAAAAGTCTATCCAATAGGCTTAAGATTTATCCAGCAAGCCGAGAAGTTAAGCAACAAGTTTGGGTGGCTATGAAAGTCTTCCTACTCTCTGCCCTGTTCTCTCTAGCTTTCTACTGGACTCTCTCAGATGCCTTAAGAGCCAATACCGACTACAGATGCTCACATCCAAATTTGGGAGTCCCCAGAGTCTACTGTACCCCATAGGGACCGCTTGCCCCCTTAGTGCATAGGGGGGCAGGGTACCAAAAACAAGTCCGGAGTACCTCCGGCCTGGGAACCTAAATATATATTGGAAATCAAGATTTTTTCTTTTCTATGTTGATGGAGAGTTCAGGAGCTTTGATATTAATTACTTCTTCAGCTTCGCCTACAACTTTACCGAGGTCTGCTAGTAGGGTTTGAACAGTTTGGAGTTGACCTTTACGCATAGCTTTTTCTATAGCACGAAGACGCATTGATTGAATACGAGCTACCATATTTTCTCTATCTTTAGACCAATCTTCATCATTCCATTTTTTAACTTGATCCCAATCATTCCAGGCATGACGTTCAGTGATGCCATGAGTTTTAGCGTGAGCGATGACTAAAGCCCTTGCGGGGAGACCTTCAGTTTGACTGCGATAAAGTTGTTGCTGTCTTTTTAAAATAATGTCTTCAATTTCTTGATTTTTTCTTGCCACGATTACAAGTCGAGGGGATTATGTATAAGATAATAGGTTATGACAGTAAAAAGCGCACAAAAAGGGCCAGATATTAACCTGAGATGGGCGCAGGGGGAGGTATTCAATAGTGAAAAGAGGTTTAGGGTTTTAGTGGCGGGGAGAAGGTTTGGGAAGAGTTATTTAAGTTGTATTGAGTTATTGAGGGGAGCGATTGATAGGCCAGGGGAGACATTTTTTTATTGTGCGCCTACATATCGGATGGCGAAGGATATAGCGTGGAAGGCGTTGAAGAAATTAGTGCCGAAGGTATGGATAGCGGCGAAGAATGAGACAGATTTGAGACTCGACCTTGTTAATGGTTCCTCCATAGAGCTGAAAGGGACAGAAAATGCGATGGCATTGAGGGGGAGGAGTTTATCGGGGGTTGTTTTGGATGAGGCAGCTTTTATGGGATCGGAGGTATGGTTTGAGGTTATTAGACCTGCGTTAGCTGATAAACAAGGATGGGCGTTATTTATTAGTACACCTGATGGGACGGCTAGTTGGTTTTATGATTTATGGTGTTATACGGCAAGTGATCCTACGGGGGAATGGCAGAGATGGTGTTATACGACAATTGAGGGGGGGAATGTACCAGAGGAGGAGGTTGAAGCAGCTAGAGCGCAGTTAGATGAGAGAACATTTAGGCAAGAATTTGAGGCAAGTTTTGAAAATTTAACTGGATTAGTTGCTGTAAGTTTTGGGGATGAGAATATATCGGAGAAAGCGAAAGATATTAGTATTGCGCCTGTTTTGTTAGGAGTTGACTTTAACGTAGATCCAATGTCAGGGGTATGTGCTGTGAAGGATGGGGAGAACTTGTATGTGTTTGACGAAATCATGCTCACAGGTGGGGCAACCACATGGGACTTTGCGGAAGAAGTTGTGCGTAGATATGGGGTGGATAGACGAGTAATAGCATGTCCTGACCCTACAGGAGGAGCGAGGAAAACCAGTGGAGTTGGTGCGACAGATCATAGTATTTTAAGGAGGAGTGGATTTAATGTTTCAAGTCCACGTGCGCCGTGGAAGATAAGGGATAAGATTACGGCTGTTAATACGGCTTTATTAGATGCGAATGGTGATAGAAGAACGTTTATTCACCCAAGATGTAAGCAATTAATTAAGTCTTTAAGGACGTTAACTTATGCACCGAATACAGGATTACCTAATAAAAATCTTGGTGTTGATCATGCTTTTGACGCTTTCGGTTATTTATGTTTACAACAGTTCAATTTGGCAAAACCTGAAACTTTAGGGCAAACTGGGTATAGGATTTACTAAAACAATGGATTTAACGAAAGAACAGCTAGATGCAGTGGAAGCTGTAAAGGGGAAAAGAAATCCTGCGTTATGGGATCCTAGATGCGCTCAATATATAGCAAACAAATCAAAACCTTCTACAAAAAATGCTGTAAAAGTAGACAGTACCAGTTAGACTATTGAAGATAGTCTTTTATTATTTTAGATCATGGCTTTCTATCGTGGCGAAGAAGGCTCCGTAAAGTTTAAGAACGCAACAGGAACAACTGCTGCCATTGCTTCTACAACAGGATGGAGTCTTAGTGTTTCCAAGGATACTCTTGATTGCACAGCACATGGAGCGACTGCACGTAGTTATGTCGGATCTTTAATTTCTGGCACTGGATCTGTTGAATTTTTATATACAGCCTCTTCAGGTGATGAGACTAATGAGTTATTAACTGATGTTTTAACAACAGAAGATGCTGGAGATGCTCAATTTGAGTTATTTTTAGATACTTCAGGTTCTAAGAAGATGAGTTTTAGTGGGATTGTTACAAGTGCTGATTTTGGTGCTTCTGTAGGCGATCTTCAGTCTGTATCTGTTAGTTTTCAAACAACTGGAGCAATTACTTCTGCTGCATAGTCGGGGCTAACTTAATAAGGAGAGAACCGTGACGTATGCCGTTCCTGGCCCAATTCGTACCAGTATCACCAGTTCTACCAGTGTAGGTGGTTCTGATAGTCCATTTACTCGCACCCGTGCAGTGATGGACATGGTAAAGGGGTGGGAAATTATGAAGGCCGTTACGAATGGAACTGAATATTTAAGAGATAATTCAGAAGCTTTTCTTCCTCTTGAGCCACGGGAGGATTATGAAGCCTATTTGTCTAGGGTCAATCGAGCAGTATTTTCACCATATACGCAGCGATTAATTAGAGCAGCGACAGGTCTAATAATGAGGAAGCCTATTACTTTAATAGGTGATTCATATTGGACTGATATTTTTGCTAAGGATGTTGATGGATGTGGGTCGGATTTAGATGAATATGCGAGAAGGGTACTTATTTGTTCTTTAACTTATGGTCAGAGTCATATTTTAGTTGATTACCCTGCACCAACAGGGGCATTAACTCTGGCAGAAGAAAGAGCGCAAAATAGAAGGCCATATTGGATAGAAATTGATCCAACTAACATTTATGGTTGGAGATTAGACCGAGAAGTAAATTATGGCAGTATTATTCAAGTAAGAATTGCTGAAAAAGCAGTTGTACCTTCAGGGGAATTTGGAGAACAAGTATTTGATCAAGTTAGAGTGATCGAGCCAGGCAAATATCGTATTTATCGAAAGGTTTCACCTAAGAAAGATTTGATTAATTTGGAAGATAATAATTATTCGGGCAATTTTGATGGACCAGAGAATGAAAAGGACTATGAATTAGTTGATTCTGGGGTATTTTCTTTAGGAGAAGTGCCTTTAGTTAGTGTTTATTCAGGGAAAACAGATACTTTGGCAAGTAAACCACCATTATTAGATATTGCTTATTTGAATTTGGCACATTTTCAACGTCAAGCTGACTTAATTCATAGTTTGCACGTCGCATCTCAGCCAATGTTGGTTTTAGAGGGTTGGGATGATCAGACGAAAGATATGAGTATTAGTGTTAACTATGCAATGGCGACTCAACCTGGGAATAAGGTGTATTATGTCGAGCCAGCAAGTAGTGCATTTGAAGCACAGACCAATGAAATACAAGAATTACAGCTTCAGATGGCAACTTTAGGGATTAGTACGTTATCTCAACAAAAATTTGTAGCAGAATCAGCAGATGCAAGACGATTAGATCGTGTTGATACGAACTCTATGTTGTCAATGGTTTCTTTGGAGCTAGAGCAAAAGTTGCAAAAAGTGTTTAATTTATCGGCTGATTATTTAGGAATTGAGCCACCTGAAGTCAAAATTAGTCGTGATTTTGATATTGAAAGGCTAATTGGACAAGATATAACAGCTTTGACCTCATTATTTGATCAAAAGGTTATAGATAGAGAAGAATTTAGGGATATTTTGGTACAAGGTGAAGTTCTCCCTACTGCAAACGAGACTGAAGCTGGTTAATACTCTAGAATAATAGTGAAGAGTATTAATTTTTCACTATGCCTTCCATAAATATGGACAATGGTACGACAGCAGAGGAGTTAGAGGCTGCACTTGCGGCTGATAACTGTGCTGTTAAACCTGCACCTGTTGTTAAGGAAGAAGCTCCTGCGCCAAAAGTAAAGGCAAAAGCTTCAAAAACTGAATCTACTAAAACTTCTGAATAATTATGGTTGAAGAAAGAGTAATTCAGCCTGAGTCCGTGACTCCTGCTGAACAGCCCGTGGCTGAGACTCCAGCTCCACAAGCACCTAACCTTGACAGTGTTAAGGCTGAGTACGAGAACCAAATTTCTGCATTAAAAGCTAAAGTTGCAGAAAGCGATGAAAAATTCCAAGGCATCAAAAACAAACTAGATGATGTCTATAAAAAAGCAGATGACAAAAAGAAAAAAGAGCTAGAAGATCAAGGGCAATGGAAAGATTTATGGGAAGAGGCTAATAAAACAGCCCAAACAAAAGATCAAGAAATAGTTAGTTTAAGAGAAGAATTAAAGCAATTAAAGTCTTCTAATGAGACTGCAAACATTAAGACTTCAGCACTTTCAGCTATCAGTAATTCTGGTGCGGTAAATGCTGAACAAATGTTATCTTTGCTTCAAGATAAACTTAAGAGGAACGATAACGGTGACGTTGTTGTATTAAATGGAGGAGTTGAACAGGATTTAAATAATTACATAGGGAACTTAAAAAATCCTGGTAGTGGATGGGAACATCACTTCAAAGCCAGCTCTGCTGCTGGC
>VTLG01009777.1_pt1 | contig 19321 bp, 30 predicted proteins | sample 4694571 | NCBI WGS metagenome assembly VTLG01 (sample SAMN12604809, study PRJNA352737) | marine metagenome | biome: ENVO:00000447; feature: ENVO:00000209|ENVO:00000569|ENVO:01000036; material: ENVO:00002151; isolation source: viral sequences binned using virsorter ...
ACACGGCATATTATATAATAGATTAAGTTAGTTTTTATTTGATTTTTAAATTGTAGCTCTACGTCTTATATTTGCTAATTGATTTTGACTATTTGTCATTTCATCTGTTACTACAAATGCCTTAACAGGCTCAGGTGCTACTCCACCACCTAATTCAAAAGCCCCTTGCATCATTTGAGGTGCAGGAGTTTGAGGTGCAGCAGTAGGTGATACATTACCACCACCACCACCACCACCACCTGCTCCTAGTATTGTTTTTGCTTGTGCTGCTGCTGCTAATACTGCTGCTACTTGTGTAGCGTAAAATATAGGAAAAGCTACTGCTGCGGCAGGGCCTGTGGCTGCTGCCGACTTTTGAGCAATATTTAAACCCTGAACAAATCCTATTCCTGTATTTATTGCAATTTCTGCTAAGGCTGCAACTTTAGCTGCATCTGTACCTTCTTCAAACAACCCCCCAAGTGCTTTAATAGAACCCCCCATAGCTGAAGCTAAAGCTACTTGACTTGCTAACTTTGCATCATTTATCTGTTGAGTTATTGCTAATTGGTCTTTTTGATATTTAGTAGTTATAGCAGTAATATCCATTCCTGACTTTTCAGCCATTAGTAACTGCATTTCATAAGAGTTTTTTAACTCTGCTAACTCTAACTCCATACCTTCAAGACTTGCGTTTGTTACTTCTTTTTTAACTTCACCTAGTTCCTTTTCTAAAGATACTTGATTGGTAAGTTGTTCTGATTGAAAGCCTGTTATTTGTGCTTCTACTGCTTTCTTTTCGTTTAAGGCTTCAGTTAAAGCTATTAGATTTTCTTGGCTTTTATTTTTATTAAATTCTACTTGTGCAGCGTGTACTTGAATATCAACTAGCTTCTGCATTTCTACACCCTGCTCTTTTAGGACTTCACCTAACTTCTCATTGGCTTCTATTCTTTCAGCAAAAGTCTTAGTTTCATCATCTCTTACTTGTCTAAGTTTTTCTGCTTGTCTATCGTATTCTTCAATTAATCCCTGAACTTGTACTTTTGCTAATTCAGATGCTTTATTTAATTCAACTGTTGCTTTAGCACTTGTAATTGTTTGTGTTGCATAATCTTTAATTTTCCCTGCTGCATTAGTTACCGTTTCGGTCAGTTTATCTACACTATTATCAACACCTGTCCAAATATCTATACTTTCTTTTCCTGCATCTTTTACACTATTAAATGCTTCACCAAATTCACCTTTTACTAAATGTTTTAATGCTTTTCCTAAATGTCCAAATGTATCTAATACGCTATTGAATCTTTCAATTAAATTTTCCTTAACTGCATTACCAAAATCTATAAGACTTTGTTTAGGATCTTCAAATATTGACTTGAACCACCCTGTTACTTTTCCTACATTATTTGATATAAAACTGAATAAGTCATTAAAGGCTATACTTAGACTTTCCATAGCAATATCAAAAGCATCTACTACTTTTTGATTTTTACTAAATACTTCCATAAGTTTAGCCATTAAAGCAACTGCTAACCCTATTCCTGCTGCTTTTAAAGCTGTACCTACACCTTTAATTGCAGTACCCATTCCTTTAAATCCTGTAGCACCTTTTTTAGTAGCATCATCAACTTTATCAGTTTGTTTTGCTAAATTTTCTGTAGACTTTGCAGCCTTATCAACCCCATCAGCTACTTCACCGATGTTTGATTTTACTTCCATTTCTAATACTTCTTTTGCCATGTCTTTATTTTTTAAAGTGCTACTCCTGTTTTAATTTCTGTAAATGTTATATTAGAGTTCCATTCAATAGTTGTATCTGTTTCACCTCTTACTGTCATTCTAAAATTTGTTCCACTATAATTAGCGACAGGTCGCCAATCTGTTACAGTTCCACTACTTTTAATTGCATCTCTTTCTCTATTAACGCTTAAAGTTCCTGACTGATTTATTACCACCCCTCTTTCAACCCAACTAGCATAATCACCTACTGCCCCTTCACCTGCACTACCCCCAACTCTAACTGCTATAACGTTAGCGTGAAAATACATAATTGAATTATCAGGAATTACAAAATAACTATATCTTATATTATTAAGATAGCTATCAACTGTTGAACCTGCTGTTGTTTGTACTCCATACATTAATTGTATTGATTGTCTTTCACCTAAAACATCTGCTCCTGCATTACCACCTAATACTATTGAATTACTAGCAGTAGAAAGTCCAAGTGTTCCTACTACAGTTGTATTGTTTATTTCATTCGTTATTTCATTTTCACTCCCTACTATAAGATTATTTCTTGACCCGCTTCTTATTGTATTGTTTTCTCCTAAAAGAAGATTATTATTAGTTCCTGTTTCAGATGTATTTTGACTACCTTTTAAAGTGTTATTTATATTACTTACATTTCTATTTAAATTAGTATTAAATGAAAACGTACTACAAGTCCCTGTATTTGGATCATAAGTATATCCATACGCTTCACATTCTCTTTGGTTTGGAGTAATATCATTTGTGCCATCTGTAAAAATAACATCACCTATTGGTGTAATTTCTTTTGGCTTTACTGTAAATCCTGTTATGTACGGTATGTCTGCCATTATGATAGTTGAGTTACGGGGTTTGAGCCTAAATTAGCAATAAGTATAAATTCAACCGTAGCTAAGTCATTAGGTTTGTAATCTATTTTATTTACTCTAAAAATTCTGTTCTTGATGAATACGGTATCATAGAATTTGAAGGTGTTAATATCTGAAGGAGTTAAATTGACTTTTAAAGTCATTATTCTAGTATTCGGATTGTAAAGTTCATTATAATACGGCAGCCAATAAAGATTAAATAAATTATTAGCAACAGGATTACCAATAGGATTTATTAATTGACATTCTCCAAAATGAAAATCTCTAGTTCCTGAAATTGTAGAAATATCTGATAAGTGACTAAACTGTAAAAAGTTTGCTTGATTTTCACTACCTAATGTATTTTGTGGTGGTATATAATAAGTAATATTAAGAGTTTTAATTCCGTTATTATACATTATTCTAGGTGCATTATCAAATCCTTCAAATTCTGTTGCATCTTCATTAGCAGAAAATATAGCGGGAGTAATAAATTCTGAGAACTGCGGAAACAAAGGTTTGGGTATTGTTGCTGCAAAAGGTTCTGCTACAATTTCATCTTCTCCTTCTAATAAATTTAATCCTGAAGCATCATATACTTTGCTTCCGTATAAATGTCCACCTACTGCATTTCTATAAACATTAAAAGTATAATCATCATCATCTTCTGCAAACTTAAATATTGTTTTTCTATTTAGATCCCCTAAAGGTGTTAATTTCATTTCTGAAACATCTATTTTTTCTGTCCAATCAAGCTTAGTGCTATTAGAATTATTTATAAAGGCATCACTATAAGTTTCAAAATTAATATTACTAGGATTTACTTCATCAGGCAGACTTACTATATTAAACATTGTCATTATGCCTTTTAAAAAGTCCCATTGATTTAATTCACCTCTTAATGTTAAAAGTGCTGCTGATGTAATTGTACTTGTTGATTGTACAAACTGAACTGTACTTGGTAAACCTTCTCTTTGCCTAATACCTGAAGTTGCATTAAATTGAGGAACTAAAGTATCTCCATCTAATAATTCAATTTGAAAACTACCAAAATACGCTCCAATAGTAAAAGGTATAACCCCATTTACAAGGTTTATTATAACTGTACCACCTGCTGCTTTTGTATGTAGCCATCTAGCCTGATAACTTAGCGAACCTCCTGATGTATTGTCTAATCTAAAGTTATAACTTATATTATATATTTCATTATCCTCTTGGGCTTCTATTTTATAAATATCTGCCCCTGTAGTATGATAAGTAGGGGGTACTGTTGAATCTGTTACTAAAGGCTCTACTGATGTAGGGACTAATTTAAAAGGTATAAAAGAGCCTGTTCCTATATTTGAAGTTTCACTACCTAATTTTAACCACATAGCATTATAAGTATTCTCAGGCGTAGGCATTTCATCTCCACCCCAATTAAAATCCATATACAACTTTCCAAAATCTGTACTATCAAATAGTGTAGAAGTCCAACTAAAATCAGTATCAGCAAATATTCTATTAATTAAATATTTAACATTTATAAAAGGTCTAAACGCTTCTTGTAAAACTGTTAATTGTGGATAGCCTAAAGTTGGTCCTGTGGCTGCCGTATTATTAGATATTAATATATTATGCGACCAATCCACAAAAGGATAGCGTAAGGTTGTGTAGTTGTCCCTAAACCCTGATGTGTTAGGGTTTAAATAACCAATACTTGTACCACCACCTGCATCTCTCCAACTTCTTTTGATTTGTGTTTTATTGTATGTGTGTTCTAACTCTGCCAAGTCTATATCTTGAAAAGTTTTATTTTTTAATACATCTGCTAAAGCTATTGCTTCTGAATATAAATTAACATTATAACTTATTTCTGCTTCTTTGTCTTGAATATCTATTAGCCTTAAAAATCCATCAAATAAAATAAAGCCGTTTTCCTTTAGCATACATGGAGTTTGCAAATAAGGATTAAAACTATAAACATCTTGTACCATTGTTACTTCAAAAAGATTTGTAAAGATTTGATTGTTTCTTTTTGTTGCAGGTAGATTAAATGCTTTAGAATAAGATTGTACTTTTTCAGCTACGTTTTTAAATTCATCTACGCTTAAAGTAACGGGTATATCTTCTTCTTCATATAAGTCTAGGATTACTTGCCCCTCATAAGTTTCAATAGGCAACCCCCCACTTTCTTTTATTGACATATCTTCTACATACAATAAAGCAGAAGTTCCTTCATATTCTATTAATACAATATCATTTGCAGAATTTGCTATAAAGATTGTAGTTATTTGTGTGCTAGTGGCTGTACTAATAGGAAAGCTAGTAGTTTGTAATATAGCCCCTGTATAAGTTTTAATTCTTACTGTTCCACCTGCTACTACTGCCGTTGTATTTACAATTACTTCATAAGATTGTCCTACTGTTAATCCTGATAATTGCTGATATATTCCTGTTCTACCTGTTGTTGCACCATTAAAAAATAGCCACAAAGTCCCTGTTGTAACACTAGGTTGTGCAACTGCACCCCACCCACCACCTGCAATAGTGTAATAAGTGTACCAAGTATTGACTATTGAAGGGGGGTTGTTTGTAATAACATCTTGTGCAGGAGTAGCAGAACTTGTATTATAAGCTGCTGCTATATTAGTAAATCTTATACCATCAACTAAAAATTCATTAGTAATTAATTTGGCTTGTGGATATAATACTAATTGAACTGACATTATACGGCTTGTGTTCTTAGTGTCTTGCTCTTTTCTACTTCAAAAGTATATTGCATTAGTCTGTCATTAGCTATTGTCTTTCTTGTGTAGCTTGAAGTTGTAAGCCGTACAGGTGTTACATAAGTATTTAACATATCAAAAGCTGCACCACTACTTCCGTACCCTGTTAATAGATATACTTCAGGACTATTTATAAGTTCTTCAAACCATTCGGATTCTGCTTCATTTACAAAGTCGGTATTCATTTTAATCTTTTCTGTAGCATTTACTCTAAATGCTTTTTTACCACCTCTATATCCATTTAATCTAAAAGCTGATTCATTCCACGTGCCTTCTAATTGTGTGTATGTACTTCCCTGAGTTGATGTGGTGCGTGTTGATTTTTTAGTAAATGTATAATAGTCCCAAGCACCCCATTGATTAAGCCAAGCAATTCTAATAGGCTCATAATTTTTAAGATCAGGACAGTTTACATTTATTGTGTATAATTGTGAAATTGCAGTAGCGGTATTATCAAATGCTTGTACTGTATAATAAGATATACCTGAAGCTATTGCTGCTGCAAAAGTAGCACTCCAATTTTGTAGATTAGCAGGATAGCACCCGAAATAATGTAGTTGCTGACCTGCTGTTGATGAAGGATGAAGTCCTGTAGTTCCGTACATAACTTGGTCAAATCCTAAAGAACCCCCTGAACTATCTTTATAACTACAAGTAATATAACTTAAATTTGCATTAACAGGAATAAAGCCCATAGTTCCGTAATCCTCTACATTAGCATATTGAGTTGTAGGTGCGTTTGTTAAAAAGCTAGATGTCGAATTTATTAATTGAAAGCCTGTTGTATCATAGCCAAAGTCATTACCAAAAATCTCTAGTTGGTCGGTATGCTTTAAATAGCCATTAAATATTCTGTAATCTATTGAGTTTACACCTTCTCCTGCTATGATTGTAGGAATACCTGTAAGAGTAGTTGAACCTTCTACACTAAATTTAATTGTTAGCCATTTTATAGCATGATTGTTTTTTGAATATTTATCTATTAAATGTAAAGGTGGTACAGGTTGTGAAGTTGCAGTAACAATAGATGTTTTGTAATAACTCCCTATTGCTGCTAAATTATCTGCTTTTACATAATTTTCTACTACTGCACTAAAATCAAACATACCTACTCCTGCATTATTTGGTGCTGCTTTAAATGTGCCTATCAAATCTGTATTTACATTTGTATTAGGTGGCACTCCACCACTTATAAAAACTTCAGCTACAAACTTAACATTATAATAAGTAGTTACAATAGTTGAATTTGATAAGGTAAAGATTATGTCTTGCCCTACAGGTAGCGGATTGTATAAAGGTTTTTGTTCTATTGTTGTTGCCATTAATTTACTGTTGTTAAGTTGTTGATTATATCTTCTTTTACATTTCCTAAAAGTTCTTGCCCAAATTGTTTAAGCCCTAAGCCTAAAGGTTTTTGAAAGAACGCTAGACTTTTTATTCCATCACGTTTTATTTTTCTACCTATTATAAAAGCTAAAGCCATGTGGCTTATAAATCTTCCTGTTTTTTTATCCCTTCCCTTCATTCCTTTTTTACTTATCCATTTAGCTAAAATATTTGGTGGTGGTTGCTTAGTTGTATATTTATAAGGACTTGAAATTGTTTTGCCTAGATAGTCTTTGAACTTCTGTTTTTTCTTATTACCTGAAACTCCTTTATCTACAAAAGTTCCATAATCTGCCATATAGAACTTTACACTAAAACCATCACCATCAGGTACTACTTCAAACTTAATTGAACCTTCTAAAGCAGTACCACCGCCTTTAGCTTTTTGTAAATTACCTTTGGCTCTATTAACTACTTGTTTACCAAAGCTATTTAAATATCTTTCAATATTAGCGGTATTCATTATACAAGCCCTGCAAATACTTCTATTTGAACATCAGTAGTTGCTGAAGGTCTTACTTCTACAGTCACTAAATCTTCTAATGTTGGAAAAGCAGGACTAGCATCTTCTTCTCCTATTAGTGCTTCTTCTGCTTGGAATAAGACATGAGAGCCACCTGCTCTTACAGTTACTTGATAGTTAGTGTTTGCTGTTACAAAAGCAACTTTCATATCTTGGTCTGTACTTAAATTAGTTACTCTAAAGTATTTACAGTTCTCTACATCTAAAGCACCATCTGCACTATGTGGTGTTGATCCAAATACTGCTACTGTTGTAGTTTGTGAGTGAGTGCAAGTTAATATTCTTTCAAATACATCTACTACGCTTGTTGTTGTTGATGTATTACTAGACCCTCTGATGCTTCCGTTCAAAGTTACGTTTTCGGTTATTGTTACTGTTAAATCTGCCATGTTATAATTTTATTGTTATTTTAAAAAATCCTATTTCTATTTTATACTTTCCTATTTTAAATTTCATTATTCTCCCTGACCTCTTGCAGCTATTGGTACTGCACAAGCATCAAAGTCATTTGCAACTAATATGCTTATTGAAAACACCCAACCTGTCAAAAGATTATCAAATCTTTCAGTAAACGGCTCTAGTGTTTGTTGTCCTTCTGCAAAATACAAAGGATCATTAATATCACCTACTGTTGATGCTGATTGTTGTAGACTATGCCTAAGTAGTGAAATAATATCTACTGAAATTTGTAAACATTCACTTAATACTTCTTGCTCATTACTTAAATTGTTTGCTGACTGTATGTTAGCATTTGTCCAATTAGCATCTTCTGAAACTAAATCACAAATAAAGATTTGAAAGTTATACGTTAATCCAAAATCTCCTGTAGTTACATTAACGGGGTTGATGTGCATTAAAACAAACTTTTCCATCTTTTCAAGATTGATGTCAAATATATCTCCTGATGTTACTGTTTCAATCTGATTATGAGAATTACCAATATTCTTTAAGGTATTGATGACATTATTATATGTTTTGTTTTCTATCATTTAATTGTGCTTGTTTACGTTCTTCTAAATCTGTTTCATAACTTAGCCAAGTTAAGCATTCTAATAATTGAAGTTCTGTTATTCTTTCTAGTTTTGAAATATCAGCATTAGTTAATCTGTACATCACTCCGAACCATCCCCATCTTTCACCGAATGATTCGTTTGTAAATTTTCCTTCCTCTCCATTATCCGTTCCATCAAATATAAGGGCAAAATCACGGACAATTTTTTCACGAAAACAAAAAAAAACCGTAAAGCACTTTCAACTTGCTCTGCTGACATCTTTTTCATTTCTTCTGCCCTTATACTTATATTACCATCATACGCTTCAATAGTATAAATCTTATTTTTCTTTTCTACTATTGGTCTGTAAAGAACTGCCATCACTTCAGGCAAATGCTTTTCAATTCCATTCTTTATAAAGGTTTCCAAGTCGGCATATTCGCCTAAAGTTATACTGTCCAAATCAGGATGAAAACCATACTCCTCTCCCTCTACATTTATTATCCTTTTTAACTCGCTATCCTGCTTCGCTTGTAGTTCAGCTACCTTGCTCATTATAACTGCTACATCTTTAATACTAAGTTCCTTTATTAGCTTCTTAGGTATATCTGATAAAGCTGCTATTGTTTCTTCTGCTTCCTTTGTTGTACTTTCTTTTTCAGAAGATAGTTTTACCCATTTTTCAAGAGTAACATCTTCCCAACTGTTTATTAGATTGTACTCCTTTGTCTTACCTTCCTTTTTAATTTTTACTTTCATAGTGTTCTTATTATATAATAGAAAAAGTTGATTTTTAGTTTACTGCACATAATACTTACCTATATTCGGATTATCTAAGTGATAAATTACGTTATACCTTATGCCATCTATTGCGTGATTAAAAGCATCTACATATAGCTTTGATGCCTTGTCTGAAAATATATAATTGTTTAATTCTTTAGCTATGTTAGTGCTTTCAGGACTTACTATTAATTCATAATCTTGCATTCTAGTTATACCGCTTTCAATAGTTCCTTTTTTAACAGGCTTAATGTTTACTCCTAAATGTTTTAAATCAGCAATTAAACGTGGTTCGCTGCTATCAGCAATACAAAGTGTTTGACTTACTTTGTCTAAAATGATTGTTGCTAGTTCTTGCGACTTTAATCCGTTTCTGTATATGTGTTCCTTTAAATAAATCTTCTTATGCTTCTTATCAATAGCAACTTCTGTAAGACTATCAGGATCAATACTAAATCCAAAATCAAGCCCACAAGAAGTTTGTAAGTTATTAGGATTAAATTCTCCAATACTCCAATTATCAAACACTACTCCTTCTGCCCTATCTAGCCATTGACCTAAAAGTTTTTGAGTGTACTTCTTATAGTTATTATGCTTTATAGCTTCTACACGCTCTAGGAAGCTATTAGAGAGGTTTTCTTTATTATCTAGGTATGTACTATGTATATAGCATACATTGTCTTTAACACCATTAAATCCTGATTCAATTCCTTTGCCTTCAAAGAATCGCTCATATATCCAATTATCTTTTGTAACAGGATTCAAGACTAATATAATTCTATTCTGTATTTCCTTTTCTCTAATACTTAAATCAATAGTATCAAAGATATTCTCATCAATAAGTTCTTCTGCTTCATCAAGCACCCAAGTTGAAACACCTGTTAAAGACTTTAAACTAGCGGTTTGATTACCTGCTGAAGTCTTTATACCTCTAAATAGAATATCTGATTTATTCTTTAGGTTTACTACTTCTGCTTTATTTACACTAAAGATATTTTCATATCCTAAAAGGCTTATCTTTTCTAAGAACTCAGGTATTATTGAAAGCCTAGCTGAAGTCATTGTATATCTTGTAAACAATATTCTAATACCTTCAGTCATAGTTAGAAGCGTTAGAAAGACTGTAACGGCAAAGGACTTTCCTGATCCTCTACCACCTGTTATAATGAAGTATCTAGCATCAGAAGAAAATAGTGCGTTATATTTGCTATTCAGTTTCAGTTTCTACAAATGTTATTACAGGCATATTTAGAGTTTCTTCATTTGAAGTAACATCTACTCTTTGTTGAGGTTTTCCATAGAAGTATTCAAAGAATAACTTAACCGCCCATTGTTCTTTTTTTTCTAGTCCCTTTTGTAAAGATTCTAAAGCCATATCATTCATAGGTGTTAAATTCTCTATTAGCTTTTGTTCTGCTGCCTTAGACTTACGTCCTGCACCTTTTCTTGCTCCACCGTTATTTATTCGTTTATCCATAATTGAAATAGATTGATTATTCAATCCTTAGTATATAATAGAAATTACTCATATTCATTTGGCAGCATTAATCTTATACCTAGTTCTGTTAAAGCCCATATCCTTATTTGGTCTGCATATATCTCAAATGCTTTAGTGTCCATGGTAGCTGAACTATTAATTACTTGAAGTCCTATTGTTTTATCATTTACTATTACGCTTTGCCATTCACTTGCAAACTTTACTTTAAGTATATCGTGCATTTCATCAGGAAAATAGCCTATTTCTTCTGCTAGTGTTTGCACTATACATTTCCAATAATAATTATTCTGCATATTTGATCTATTGTTTCTTTGTTTCTTAACCTCTACTATATAATCATTACCTAATTCTTTTAAATAGTTTATTAGGCTTTGCTTATCTTGTTTATCCTTAATTACAAACTTCAAAATAACTTAGTTTGTGCATCAGCTTGTTTCTTATCTTCTAGTGCTTTGTCTATTCTTGCTTTTGCTATTTTACAATATTCTGTATCTAATTCTATACCTACAAATTCAAATCCTTCTAAAGCACAAGCCTTCCCTGTTGAGCCTGACCCCATAAAGCAATCTAATACTATTCCGTTCTTAGGTGTTACAAGTCTTACTAAGTATCTCATTAAGTCAGTAGGTTTTACAGTTGGGTGGTGATTTTGCTTTTTAGTGTTAGTTCTGTTTCTAGGATTTTCTCCACCTTTACCATCTGCTATTTTGCGGTCTGCTTTTCTTTTATATTCAAATCCTTCTTTTCGTGCAGTTTTTTCTAAACCTTCATTCCTATCTTGCTTACTTGCTTTTGCACAATAGAAAAATCTACTTGCTGAACCATCATCCTCATAATTAAAAAAAGCAACAGAATTTCTTTTATTATAAATTTTGTTTTGATTAACAGGTTTTTTGCCACCAACCGATTTACTATTAGGAAACAAATCTGTTACTTCATCACTTCCATCATGTATAAAGTTAGCAGGAAATCTTCCTAATGGGCTTTGTGGATTTAGTTTAGAGTTAGCTTTTCCATATTTATCTGTGTCTATTCTTGGCTTTCCCTCTGCTCTATCTTTCCCCATTTCTCCTTTTACCCTACACGCATCTATGTTAATTCCACCTACTCCATTCTTTAATACATTTTCTGCTACACTTGTTTTAAAGGGCTTACGAGCCATTGTAATAGGTTCTAGTGCAGGTTTTAAAGCAGTACCCCACCCTTCCCATTCGGAACTGCCTTTTGATACTTCTCCATTACCAAAACTCTGCGGACCTCTATTGTCAAATGTGCCTTTTTTAAAATCTTTTGGTGGTGGTGTTGATTCTTTAATAACCTCTCTTTCATTACCCTCTAACTTATCTACTGCTTTACCTATGTTATGACTTTTAGGAAAGCCACTACCATAAACCCAAGCTATCATATCTCTTATTTCAAAACCTGCATCTTCTATATTTACTGCCATTCGGTGCTGTGTTCTTGTTCCTGCAAAACTTAAAAGATAGCCACCCTCTTTTAATACTCTAAATACTTCTTTCCAAAGTTCTACACTTGGTACATCATAGTCCCATTTTTTAGCCATAAACGAGATTCCGTAAGGAGGATCAAGAACTACTGAATGAAAGTAATTATCAGGAAACTTTTTTAGTTCTTCTAAGCTATTGCCGTTTATTATCATTAATCAAATGGTTCATTAATACCTCTTTCACCTAATAGCTTTTCTTTAGCACTATCCCAAAGTTTATCACCTTTTTTACTTAGTGTAGGTTCTGTTCTGATCAGACACGGAAAGCCATCAAAGTCTTTTTCAATCTCTTGCATATATTCTCCACATTTACACTTAGCTTGTTTAGTCCTAATTTTCCCACCTACTACTTCTAAGGTTGCTTTCATTAAGTCTTTAGTTTCACCACAATTATTGCATTGGTATTTTAGCATTTTGTTTTCTTTTGTTTGTCCTTTTCTAAAATATTTATTAATCCATTTTGTGTATGCAATTTTCTTGACCTTTTTCCGTTTCTATATTCTTTAGGATTAAATATTAATTTGACTTCACGCACAAAGTCATCTTTATCATATTTAACTATCCATCTGCTATCCTTAGAGTGGTTATTTCTTTTTAAGTGTGTTAAGTAACTCATAATTATTTGTATTTGTTATATAGTTTTTTTATTCCATCATAACAAGTTGATATGCAAGATCCACAATTAGTTCCTGTTCCGTAATTTGTCATGTAGATTGTGTTGTATAATTCTATCATCTTTTTTTTAGCTGCTTGGTCTTTAGCCCTACCTGTTTTTAAGTCTTTCCATAAGTCTAATATTTCATCTACTATTTCTTTAGGTAAATCATCAGGAGTTTCCATCTCGGCAGTCTTTTCCCAATACTTCTGTGGACATTCCATAGGTGCAATTCTAGCTTTGATTTTCATAAAACAAAGACAGCGTTTGCATTGTCCTAAAGGCTTTGAATAATAAACACAATCTTTGCAGATAGCTATTCTATCTTCATAGACTTCATTAGGTACAAAAAACTTATTCATCTGCTAATTCTTTTTTAAGTATTGCCCTAACTTTGTCTATTGTAGTAAAAAGACTGTTGCGACTTATTTTAGTTTTAGCCGCTAGGCTATCTAAAGTTTCACCTGAATAGTACAACTCAAAAATCTTTTTATCGTACCAATACAAAGTGTCCAAGACTTTATCAATTTCTTCTAGCTTTTTCCATTGGTAATTTATTTCTTCATTTGGAATATTTGATATATTTTTATTATTAGCAATATTATATTCCAAATCAGCATCACTAATAGTATAATTACTATTGAAACAAGCGCTATCAATATGTGTGTAATATTTTTTATATTTATAATAAAAAGGACTTCTCGGACTTGTTAAAGCACGTTTTAAAACTACTGCACCATAACGTATAATTCCATCTTCACCATCTTTTTCCCAAATGCTCTTTAATGTTTCAGGATTCATCTGCATAAAATACAAATAAAGTTCCTGTACTGCATCATCAATTTGTTCTTTGTCTTTTGTAATACCATAACACATCTCCCTAAACTTCTCACTTAGTTTTGATATTGCAAGATATATTTTATTCATTTAACGGCTCTAATTTTTCAATCTTGTTTACTACATCTTGCACCATGTCATTTAAAAGAACTTTGTAGGCTCTAACAATAGAGGCATTTCTTTTTGTTTCTATTCCTGCTAAAAAGCCATTAGTCATTAGAGATAAATTAATAGGTAAGATCATTAGCCAATCCCAATAGTTATTTTCCCTAACACCTTTTCCATAATTGTTATGATATTCAATTAAAATATCTAATACTTCTAAAAAATTATGCCATCTAGTATCATTTGAAACATCTCTAACAAATTCTTTTATCATTAAAATATAACTGCTAATAATTATTTCATGTTCGTTATTAGCGTATATTGGTTTTACCATTTGCCAAAGTTAAAAAAATATCTACTCAATTCCTTTTTCCTTTTTTAATTTATCAACACAAGATTTGTAATAAGTTATTTTTTCTTCATAATCTATACGGCTTAACTTAACAGTTGTTCTTGCTAAAGATTCTAAATACTCAGATGTGCCTTCTCCATACTTAGCATCTATATAAATACTGAAGCGGAACTGTTCGCCCTGTTTGAAGCAATTACAGCCGATACATTGTACGGCACAATTTTTCTCATTCCATCTTGTAGCATGGTGTCGCCTACTTTGAAAATGTCCGTTTTGCATTCCTGATTTATAATGACTTACCTTATTGCACGTTACACAAATTACTGCACCTTCATCAGTTGCATCTCTAAGTCTTATATAAAGACTAAACCATTTATCTAGTTCTTTTTTTAGTTTACTTATTGACTTCAATCTTAATTAGTTTCTGTTTATCTATTTTTACCATTAATTCAATATCATGTGTGCTTCCTTTTCTTTTCTTACGCCCACCAAAATAAAATTCTCCTGATAAATCTTCTAGTTTTGCATAAGCAATACAGTCATCAAAAGCCCAAATTATAGCAACAGGTTTTTTATTCTTGATCTGCTCTTTTTGACAATCTACCATCTTACGCATAGAAACTACCACAAAGTCTTTGTCATCATAATTACTATGCACACCTTTAACTTCTGCTTGACCTACAAACTTAGTGTCTTTTCTAAGTGTTGCATCAAGATAGGCAAAGTCTTTATTTTCTACAAAGGTTAATCCAAATTCTTTACAGAATAATTTAAGGGCTTCTGTTTGCCTATTTCTGTTTGATGGGTTTTCAAATTTCATGTGATTCATAATGATAATAGTATTTCTTTACATAATTCATAAGGCACTTTGCTTCTTTCATAATTGTTTTTCATTCCCTGTGTTCCTGTTCTTGATCCTCTTGGAGAAGGTTGATGATGACAATTAGTATTACCATTAAAACATATTGCTCTTGGCTTCCACCCATTTACATTAAATAAAGAATAAATATGATTACTCCAAATGTCAGTAGGCTTGGCTCTTATATCTCCATAAGTACAATACCAAACAGTCGTCTTAGGTATTCCTAACATAAAATCCATTTTTCTTAATGAACCTCTAGGATTTTCAATAAAATATTTACAATCAAATTCTTTAATTAACTTTAATGTATTTAAAACCAATCTATCACTTTTACCTGCAAATTCTGTTTTAGGTTCTTTAGTTATTTTATCTCTGTGTACCCCTGTCATTACTGAATAAGTTGTACAGGGTGGTGAAGCCCAAATTACATCAGGTATAAAAGGTATGTCCTCTTTAGTTAAAAATTCAATATCTTTTACTAAATCAATTCCTTTAAAGTCTTTAACATCTACAGAGAATACTTGATAGCCTAATTCATCAGCTACTTTTCCTATTGATCTACTTCCTGCAAATAATTCTAATACTTTCATAATTCTTCTTCAAATTTAGTACAAAAATATGCTTCTAAAATACAGACTAAAATAATTAATCCCCAAATGATTGTTAGTATCTTCATAGTTTTAGTGTTATTTGTTCTGTATCTTCTTTTACAATACCTAACATAGTTTCAAATATTATTCTTCCTGCTTGGTAGTCTACTAAGTTTCTTGCTATTTTATCTGTTCTTTGTTTTCCTTTATATTTTCTAAAATTATAATCGTGATAATTAGATAAACTTTCTATATCGGTTTTAGAAAAGTTATCTACCTTTTTTCTTCCTATTTTATTAGGTAAATTAAAGTTAGTCCAATACAAATGCCTTCCTCTTTTTTTAGCAGATATTAAAGGTTCGTAAAAAGGTATTACATTTTCAACACAATATTTACCTTTAAAAAAATGTTCCAACAATAGTATTTCTTCATACAAATTCATATTTGGATAAGTTGCTTTAGATTTTCTTTCGCCTACTCCTGTATTTGTTTTTCTCATTCTACTATGTGTTGGACAAGGTGGTGAACTCCATATAAAATCATATTCTTGATAATGTTTTAATAAATATTCGTGTGCGTCTGCTACTATTACTGTATCATTAGGGAAGCGTTCTTGATATAACCTAGCTAATTCAGGGTCTAGCTCTACTGCTGTAACTTCTATATCATTTTTAACTTCATTCCATTTATAACGATTACCACCAAGACAAGCATAGAGATTTAGTATCTTCATTTTAATAGTTTTTGTGATTGATAATAAGGTACTGTCTTAGGGTCTTGATTAAGTGTATGCACTTTGTAATAGGCATTATCTATTCTTTCTTTTTTATGAAAGTAAACCCATTTGTAGAAAGTTCTGATATTTAAAAAGGGTTCATCTTTTCCAAATCTTACACCTAATTTAAAAGCATCTACAATTTGATTAAAGCTCATATTAAAAAAACGCTTTTCAGTTATTAAATCTTCTGCAAAGATTTTACTAAGTGTTGCTAAAGTTTGTGGATCGGTTTTGTGTCCTATTTCAACTGAAGTTTTTGCTAAAAGGTCAAGACATTTTTCAGTAAGTTCTTTTAGGTTTTCGTTTTTAAGTATTTTCATAATAGTTTTTTAGCTTCTTGCCAAGCATTAATTTGTGAATCCAATTTACTCATAGTTTGTTTAGGCTTATCCCATTTCTTTTGATTTTTCGCCCAACGCAATAATCGTAATTTTATTTCAAATGTAATCTGTTTTTGGTAACGCATTTTATTTTTACCTTCAGTCCAATAATTAATAAAGTCCTCTAACATATCTTTAGGGTAATCAAAAGACATAACTTCATTAACAAATTTTTCCCTTATATATATATTATTACTTGTATTATTAATACTTGTAGTATTATCTTTGACTTTTTTGTCAATAGGGGTATCTACATTTTTGACTATACCTATAATCCTTTTTGTTATTTCTTTGTTAGCAGACCTTTCAATCTGAATAGTTATAAACCCTAATCTTTTAAGATCACTTATCCAACGTGAGATGGTATTTTTATTTACGTTATACAATTCAGCAAAGTAATTATTACTTGCAAAGCAGTAACCTGTCTTATTACTTAGTGCAGTTATTTCACCATAAAGAAGTTTAGCATTAGGTTTTAAATTAGAGTACCTAACTTCAGCAGGTATTATAGCATAATAATTAGGCTTTTCTTTCATTTTACGAAATTAATAAAAGTTTTCATTAATCTTCAAATTCTTTGTAATTTAAAATTGCTTTATATCCACTTAACGCTAATTTTAAAGTATCATAATAGTTGCTGAAATTATGAGCATCTGAAAATAATTGATAGCTAACTGATCCTGAAGTTATTGTAAAAACAATATCCCTTTTTTCACAATTTTTTAATCCTAGTTCTATCACAAAATTCCTTAAATGAAATTTGTCTATAAACTGTTTTCTTGAATCTTCTATCTCCCTATATGCACAAAAGACTTTAGTATATGCTTTAGCATAACTAGGATAAGACCTGTTGCTGAACCAATTTTTATGTGATTTTTCATAGTGATAAATAGCCGTTCTATGCCTATTAAGTTGCTTTGCAATTACTTCACGCTTAATGCCTTCTTTCATTCCAATAACACCTGCAATAGTTCTAGCTAAATGTAGTTCTTGCTTTCTGCTTTTATAGGAAAGCGAACCCTTACGCAATCCCATTACGCTTGTAGTGAGATTGCATATATGTTTAAAGTTTTCTTTTGGTGTCATTAGAATATCATCTCATTATTTTCATCAGGTTTTTTATTTTCCATTACCCAATCTACAAATTCTTGTGCTACTTTTAAAACATCAGATGTACTACAATTACCGCCACTACAATAATCTACTGCTGCCTTTAGGCTTGATTGTTTTACTATCATCTTTTGTACATTGTCATCTTTTTTGTAACCACCTGAAAATCCGTTACTTGCAAAATCAGGCTTTTGGTATACAGGTTTTACTTTAGGAAATTTACCACCTATAAATTCATATTCCACTTCTTCACCAATTACAAATTTATTCTGATCCTTTGACTTTGATGAATATTCACCACAATCATTATTAGAAAATTCTACTTCAAATTTGTACATTAATCCAAATTTACCCTCCCACGTTCCATTATTTTGAACATTTGTTACTTTACTTTTTTTAATCATTGTTTCATATTTAATATTTTACTAATTTAAAGGTATTAGTAGTAACCTATATTGTTGTTGCATTTTCATTACAATCACTACATTTGCTTGTTTCACCTATAAACTTTGCTTCGCAACATTCTGTTAATTCTGCATTGAAGCATTCAGTACATACATCTTCATAGTCAAAGAAACAATTTAATGTTTCACCACAGCTATTACAAGTGGGGTTTTCACCACCCCAATTAATAGGATTGTTAGGGTCATTTGCTATATGATTATCCATTGTAATATTAGTTTAGTTATTAAAATTACTGATGCTACTGCTATTGTGGATATTACAAAAGTTTCTAATATATCTTCTTTTGATCTAACTACGCTTATTGCATAATCACTCCACTTATTATTGTGCTTTCCGTTTCCTAAGTATTTAAAAAAGGTTTGTAATTCATCTGAATTAAATATTTGCTCTTTTCTTGATACTCTATTAATTACTTTAAATTGTCTTTCCATTTTCTTTGTTTTTGGTTATTAAATTATTGTTAAATTCTTTAGTTTTATAATTTTCTCATATTGTGTAGGTGTTGGATTATCAGATAATTCAATATGATAAGTTTTATTTATATTATCAAATCCTTTACTATTATCAGTTTCATATATTTCAGAAAATCCTAATCCATCTTTATTTAAAATATTAAACAATCTTTTGTAAGAAGGATTATCAGTTGTAAATTGAGTATTGGAATTTTTTATTGTCCAATCACTTATTATTATCTGTGTTTTCATACTGCAAACATACAACTTTTTATTTATTCACACAATTATTTACAAGTTTATTTACAAAGTTATTAACAATTAGTATGTTAATAGAGAATTATAAAGAGATAAGTAATACTATTAGTATGATTAACATATATAGTATAAAGATGCGTGTAGAAGCGTTTAGGCGCATTATAAGGGCATTAAAAGATTAATTGGTAGTGTACCATTGTTTAGCACTACGGCACACCCTATGGCTTGTTTTTTAAAGTTCTTTGCATAATTTGCAGCATAACTAGAACTATCCACGCCACAACCTGTTTGTACAGCAAACACTCTGTATCTCTTGCCGACATACCATAAACAATACGCTTCAGTATGTGTATGACCGCACACGCTTGACATCAGGTTATTTTTTGCTTTGCTTTTTGCTTGACCTCCTTCTCCATGCTCATA
>VTLG01012153.1_pt1 | contig 19319 bp, 14 predicted proteins | sample 4694571 | NCBI WGS metagenome assembly VTLG01 (sample SAMN12604809, study PRJNA352737) | marine metagenome | biome: ENVO:00000447; feature: ENVO:00000209|ENVO:00000569|ENVO:01000036; material: ENVO:00002151; isolation source: viral sequences binned using virsorter ...
ATAACTCCACAAGCATCACTCACACCATCTGCGTGCTGGAAATTGGTTAAACGGTTTACAGCAGTATAAGGAGTGTTACCACTACCACTTTTATCAGCATAATTAGATATAGCAGTCTGTAAAGGCATAGCCATAACAGTACTAGAGTTTATTAAACCTTCCCAAGCAGTATTGTTTCTATCACCGTCTCTAAATATAACAGTTCCTCCGATATATTTATCACCTGCTGTAGTGCCACTATAGAAATCCTTCATACCTCTGTGTATAAAGGCGTCTAATGATTCATTTGGGATAGGAGGATAATTAGAAAATAATACACAAACACTTCTTTGTAATGTATTGAATTTTAGTAGATAGTTAGAGGTATCTGTACCAGAAATGTCTTTCTCGGCATATGGGTTTACATTTCCTGCTGCACCACTAATATAATCTATAAATTGTCCCACTTCTGATGTAGCATTTGAAGCTAAGCTAGAGCCTATAACAGGTACAATACCCATTTCAGATATATTTAATTTGACATTAACTTCAGGTAGGGATACATTAGAACTACCTATATCTTGTTCTCCTTTACGAGGGTAAAATGTAAAGGTATTATTTCCACTTGGTGAACAATAACCAGTATCAATTGGTATAGGATATGGAACATTCCTCATTCCTACACAAGAAAACTGTGATGAATTTTTACCTAATGACGGATTAGCCTTGTAATAAGCATCGGCATCTCCATTTACTTCTGAATAAGACCATAAGTGATACATTTGTAGTGACTTACCACCACTATCATAAGCTTCACTAGATAAATTTAATTCTGAACGGTTAACAGGGAGTTGATTATCTGCCCCTCCACCGAAATAACTTGATAAATTAGGAGATTTAAAAATTAAAGAAGAGTCAAAAATAGTAGTATTTTCATTAACTGCTTCTTCACCCCCTTGTGTATCACTAGGAGCATCAGTAACCTTTCCCCACTGTAATAAATCTTTAATATCTTCATATTTCCACATAGGAAGGAAAGCATGAATTAGTTCTTCTCCAGTTCTGAAATCGTTAGCAGGTACCCATAAATCGAAAGGTTTGTCATTATTATATGGTTTTAAATCTAATCTAGTATTAACTATAGCCATATAAGGATTATACTCCGCAGTCCATTCTTTCATAACTTGATATTCATCTGAAGCATTGAGGGCTGCTCGAGTTTCTTCAAGAGAACTTCCTGTTCGCACAATCGGTTTTGGTGGGGGCGGTGCGCCCTCGGGAATCTGTGGATTTGCTGGTGGAGGTGTATTAGGAATTCTAACTCCGTCAGCTCCTACTCCAAAATAATTAACATAAAAATCTAAACCTTGGTAAGATTGGTCTACACTACTCGTGTAATTACTTATCCAAGAATAGTTACCACCGGCATATAATCTTTTGTTTAAAATCTCACCTGATTTACCTAAGTCTATAAAAGGTTCTGATAATGTTTGATTAGGAGCTGAAACTGTAACGTTGCCTAAACTAGAGTCTCCTCCATCAAATCCTTCATAATAAGTATATAAAGTAGGGTCACAAAAAGAGGTATAAACTGCCATATCTTCTCCATCCCAATCATTAGCATTTCCTGAAGCTGGAGTCATACCACCTTCGGTAATGGTAGAACCAGAAACTAATTTAAATGAAGTTAATTCAGGTAGAGCAGCTGTATTAGAGAGATTTACTCCACTACAATACATCACAAATTGTGCTCCAGCTAATGTTCCTCCTCCATAATTTAATGGTTGGGGAGCATTACCAGATATTAAAAAAGAATTTGCCTTTGTGCCTCCAGAATATATAAACTTTGTATTTGTCCCTCCTACAGACATATCTGTAAATTGGGGTTTAATTGCTACAGCGCCTGATGCACTGATAGTATTTTTCCTGTAAAACGAATTAGCTTTAATTTCAACCATTTTATACCACTCCTGCGAATGTATCAACAGATATCTTACTGTTTTTAGATACAGACTTGTCAGCAATTAAGTTAGCTACTACTAACTGATTAACCATTCCGCTACCAGTTATTGCGCCACTTCTCTGACCATCTAATAAATCTCGGGTCCTGTCAGTATTTAAGATTTTGCCTCCAACTCTAGGCATAAAGAGCTCTGGACCACGTTCTCCGACCAAATATCCACCAGCTGCCATAGGTGTTGGTGTCATATAACCACCAGCCTGATAACTTCCATACTCGGCCAATCCTCCTAATAATCCTGCTCCTCCACCGACAATTGCTCCGAGTGTAGCTCCTGCGAGTGTAGCACCTGCCACTCCCACTGGACCACCCCATGCTCCATAAATTCCGTAAGCCGCACCTGCCATAGCACCACCAACTGCTCCTTGACCAGTTCTTCTGAGAACACCACCACCTGTTCCGGGGGCATAACCACCTTCACCAGACATTAGTGCTCCGTAACCGTAATCTCTTTTTACATTGTACATAGGAGTGCCAATACTATCATCGTAAGCTTGGCCTATATCTCTAGCAAAATCACCTGATTTAACATACGAAGCAAAATCTAATACTCTTGTAAGAGCGGGACCTAAATGAATGTCCCACATTTGTAATGAAAATCTAGTAACCCATGCTATCAACTGTGACATTAAATAAACAGCTGTAGCAAGTATAGCACCTACTTGATTCATAAAATTAATAAATTTAGCTCGTGATTCATCCTGTCCATAAACTCCGAAAACTGCTCCAAATCTTTCTTGTAACTCACCAGCTAAATCTCTAAGTGGTTGAATTGCAGCAGAAAACATAGTTTTCCACAGTTTGAAACCAATTATTACACCTTCAAGAGCTCCTTTTAAATGGATAACTGAGGCCGCAATAGCGCCTACTGTCACCACAACGGCAGCAACTGCTAGTTTTACAGGATGTAGTAACCTTATAAATCCTTTAAGCATACCTGTAGGACCTGCCATAGACGCTGTAAACGCTACATTCGCGGCTGTTCCTGATTGTACAGCTAATGTCATTTGATGAGTTGCTGCTGCCCCAGCTATTTTCATCTGTAATGCTTTAGCTTCAGCGGCTGCGGCTGCTTGAACAGAAGCTGCATAAGCCCATTGCATTAAAGTTGATACTGGTAATAAAGAATTGATAATTCTAATCCATATTATAGCCTTAATAAGGCCCGGACCCATCCTTTCAATTATCTCTACTACTATTTTTAAAGGTATAAAGTAAGCTTTAAGCATAGAAATGTTTAAAAATCCCTGTTTGGTAAAATCATTAATAATTTGAACTAAGTCTTTTGCTAAATCTGTAAATGCTTCAACTCCTGTTACAGCTATACGTCTCATATTCATACCAAACTGTGTTAAAACATATTCTCCTTGCTGTTCTACTACTATTAAATTACGCATAGAAGCTATTAAATCTAATACTCCTTGATGGAAATCATTTATACTATCAGTTCCGTCATCATTGGCAGTTTTCATAGTAAAAATAGCTCTTACGTTATTTCTCAAAATCTGCATTTGAGCTGAAATAGATTCGTTCTGAATTCTAACCATCTCATCTAGTTCTCCACCAGCATTTGCTGTATCTAGAACTGCTTGTTCAAATTCTTCAGCATTCTGAACTAAGTGAATAAACGCGGTTGCACCACGTACATTTAAGTCCTGTATAAGAGTTGTTAATAACTCTGTATTGCTAGCTGTTTCAGGACCAACAACAGCTGCAAAATCTTTAGCAATTTCTGTTAATTGCTTCATTTCGCCTTCGGCATTAAGAATATCAATTCCCATGCTACGGAAGGCAGCTTGATTATCTTCGGCACTTTCAGCAAACTCTGCTAAAGCCTGTCTTAAACCACGACCTGCAATACCAGCCTCTAAAGCTCTATTAGTCAAGACTTGTAGAGACCCTAATAGTTGGTCTATACTTTGCCCTGTAGCAGTAAAGAAAGGTAGAGCAAACTTAATAGCGCTTGTTAAATCTTGATACTCAATAAGAGATTTCTGTATAGCATGCGCGAATTTATCTGTTAATTCACCTGCTTCACTTACTTCCATACCAAAACCAAATAGAGTCTGAGTGGTTAATTTAGAAATAGTATTGTGGTCACCTTGAACAGCCATAGATAATTTTAAAGTTTCAGGTAACACTGCCATTGCTTCTTCAGCGCTTAGACCTGCCGATGCAAGTTGATAGAGACCTGATGCTCCGTTATCCATTGCTAATCCAAATTCTTGACTGAATTGAACAATAGCTTGTGATGTATCAAAAAGTTCTTCTCTTGTCAAAGCAAAAACAGAATTAGCATTCAAAAGCTCTCTTTCGAATTCAGCCAATTCCATGGCGCTTTCATTGAGTTTGTAATAGAATGCAGTCAGAATTGATATAGACTCCCTTAAACCGTCTATAAAGCCACGTTTTAGCTCATATACGAACTGTTGAGTGCGTTCATACATCTCTTTAGCGCCTATATTGACTTCATCTATGATTTGACCCTCTTCTTTAAGGGCCTGAGTATATTCTTTGGTAGACTTTGCTACCTCACTATTTAACGCTTTTTCTTCTCTAGCTAATTTATTTTTAGCGATAGTACGGTCTTTATCAGCCTGAGCAAATTGTCTAAAAGTATTTTCTTTCTTTTGTGCATCTCTTATTAACCTTTGAGCATGAGCTTTAGTTACTTTACCTTGTTTGGCTAAATCAGCGGCTTCTTGTGCACGTTGAGCAGCAAGTTGGAAATGAGCTTTCATTGCCTCTAATACTGCTTTTCTTTCATCTCTGTGTAAAAATATAAAATTCTTCAGCATTGTGCTGTATTGTCGTGCTGCCGACATGTCTTTTTTAAGACCTTGGAATAATTTAGGGGCTACTCCCATACCACGTGTCATTTTCTTGACATTGGTTTTCATTGCAGTAACCTGTTTACCAGATTTAGCTAAATTTCCTTGATATAATTTGTTAGTTTTATTGATACTAGCTGCCGCAGATTTAAGTAATTTATCAGATGTTGAATCTTGAAACTTCTGTACATTAGTACGTGCCTGATTTAAATTTTTAAGAGTATCGGCAGTACGTTGCTTAGCTGCTTTGATAGACATTTGGTTTACATCTGTATACATCTTAGAAGCAGCTTTACCAATCATATGGCCTGTACTTGTCAGACTGCGAGCTGATGGTACTGCCAATCCTATGGCTACTCTAGCTGCGAAGACTTGTCCTGCGAAACCCATTATATCTCAACTCACATTAAATTGTGAAAATTTACATTTCTTTTCTTTCCTAACATATCGTCATATTTCGCTTGCTTTTCCTTGTATTTAGCCCACTGGGCCCTCACTTCTGGCTTGTTTTTAGCCATTTCACTTATATCTTTATCGGTATAACCATCCATCGAATGTAATACGCGATATTCATTTAATGCTGCCTGAAGACCTTCAAGTTCCCATGCAGGCATTCTTTTAATTTCGCTCCATGTAAGTCCTAGTTCCTTCATGAGCGGTATATATAGGATAACCGGTCTAGGTGTCTCGGTCATCCCATGGTAAAATTTTCTTTTACTTGATTTTCCATACCTAAAATAACATTAGCTATTTGGTATCTCAAGGTAGTAGGAAGTTTTGCCCATGATTCTTCATCTAATGTAGCACCATCAGGATTCTTTTCATTAGCTTTGTTCATCATTGCTAACACTCTAGAGGTTCCTAATTCTTGGTACCAATTCATTCTTTCTTCTTCGTTTTCAAAATCATCTTTAAACATAACTTTAGGTTCTTCTTCTTCAGTTAGTTCACAAAATTGAACAGGAAGTATTTTATTCCTGAATTCTACTTCTTCATTTTGAATTTCGTCTGTGAGAGACATCAAGCTCTCCATTGTCCATATTTCTTTTTCTTTTGACATTTCTATTATTCCTTTTTTTTTGTTTTAAAACCAAACAGGGCTCATACCCTGCTTAGTTATTTAATCACTTTATAAATCTGTTAGTGGTGTCTGAGTAGTTATAGCTAGAGTAGCTATCTTAGGGTCTACGTAAGACATAAACTCTAAAGTTTCATCAGATGTACCATCAGAATTATTAGTAACAGTGTGTCCTTGAATACAAGCATTTCGAATAGTAAATACTTCTGAACCATTCTTTAATTGAATCCAAATACGGTAACCTTTATTTTGGGTTGGTTCTTGTTGTCCTGCTGCCGCAATTAAACTGGAACCAGTTAAACCAAATCTTGCGTTATTAAAAATTTGGTCCCACATATCATCAACTTTCTTACGAGTTAATGTTAGGGTAGTCTCTTTCTTAATTTCTACTTTGGTTACGTCTTTAAAACCGACGTATGTAATATCTTCATCCATAGCACCGATTGATAAATCTACACCAGTTATGTAATCATATCCGAAATCCTCTGCTTCAGAACCTTCAGTTCCTCTAGCTGTTGGTAAAGCGAATCTTTTATAATTAGTTACTGATGCTGCGTCTGTGGTGTTCCAGTTAGGTCCAGTTGCTGAACCTGAGTAGAATAAACCATTGTTTTGTTCTTCTGTACCAATCCACACGGCGACATCTCTTCCTACAAAATAAACCATCAGAATTCCCCCACGTTCGATTGTGTATTATTAAAACTACCAGCCGTTGTTGAAGCGTCTGTTATAACATTTACTGAAGTTGTAAATTCCATAGTTTCTTCTGTTGTACCGTCAGGATTAACAGATACTGAATGTCCTGTTATTACTGCGTTAGGGAAAGCTAAAATCTCTCCTCTTGCTGAACCGTCTCCGTTTCTTAATCTAACAAACACTCTATATCCATAACAGATATTACCATTACTATCTACAATTTTCCATGGTGCATCTAATCCCATACCCACCTTAACGGTTGTGGCATTATTGTTTGCTGCTCCTGATGCTAATCCGAATCGAGCTCCCATTCTCATAGCTTCGTTTGTTGACCCTTCAAAATTTGCAGCAAGGGAAGGACCATTAAAAATGACGTCCCATACTGAATCTTTCTTTTTTCGGGTTACAGTTATTGTGGATTCTTTTCTACCTGATGTTATTTTTTGCGTGTTTATTCGACCAAAAAAGGGACCTATATCTTCTTCTGATGATGTCATTGATAGGTCCACACCTATTAAATCACTTACACGACCTCCTGATACATTTGCGGCTGCGTTCATAGAAGGGGCAAACCCTTGTGAACCGGTTGCTGTAGCATCAGCATAGGTTTCACAATTGCTGAAACCGGAGTTTACTCCTATTCCACCAAATGTAGCACCTGTGTATTCGGTAGTGATAAATACATCACAATCTCTTCCTAGATAATATGCCATATTATTTCCTCTTTTATCTTTGTCTAGACAACATTACATTACACTAACCTATAATTAGTCTACTGTAGTATATAAAGCTTGTGCTTTAACCGCCTCTAGACTTTTTATGTTTAATAGGTGCATCATACCAAGATTTACCTCTATATACTGCTTCTAGCATCGGATTTCTACCATAAACAGGTCTTTGGAAGGCTTTTGGTGTGCCCCAATGAAATTTACCAGTTTGACGATATTTATCATGTAAAAATCTTACAGCAGGCTTAACATCTGCCACTCCAGTTTTAACACCTACTTTAGGAGTAGCCGCTTCTACTGCTTTAACTGCCTGAGAAGTACCTATGAAGAATGGAAATCCCAAACCTTCGCCTTTAGGTTTCATTCCTACAAAAGGTTCGTTAGCCCATATTCCATATTGGTCATAGTTTTCAGCATTATCATCAGGATAGGCTTTCTTTTTCCATGAATGTGTTAATTCTTTAGCGTCATCTCTCGCACCAACAATTGATTTAGCTATTTTCTTTTCCATAGTAGGACTATTAAAATATTCATTAATCTGAGCTGTTAAATTATCTGCTATTTCTTTTGAGGATAAAATGAGAGCCATAGCCATATAAGGTTGAAATTGAGAACCGAAAAAGGTTCCATAATCTACCATCACTCGTGAACCAATAGCTTCAGCACGTCCTCCTCCTATAGATTTTTTTAACGTAGCTAAATTGGCTATATTAGTGGTTATTTCATTAACAACACTGTCACTTATACCTTGTTGTCTTATCATATGTTGTAAAACTAACCGAGAGGTTGTTCCTACTATCGAACCTTGACCTCCATCGCTTGTAGAAACTACTTCTACATCTACACCTAAACTTGTTAAACTTAAATCGCCCTTTTCGTTGAGCTCTACAGTAGGCATAAATTCTATAACAGCCAAATCTCCTCTATGCTCAATAGGAACTATATATAAATAACTACCATTACCACCTTGACCACCCATCTCTATTTGTTCTGCGTAAATACGTTTAGCACGGTCAGCAAACTGTTTGGCTATGATATGTGGAGTTTCTGTTAAAAGGCTTCCATATATTGGGTCTACAAATTTCCCTCCTTTAAATGTATAAGATGAATCAGCTCGGGCATCCATTCCAAAACTTCCTTTGATAAGTAAATTTAAATTACCATTAAATTCATTCATCATGATATCCATTAATTTTTCAAATCTTTGTTCTACATGACCTTTTATTTGGTCCGCTACTGATATTTGATTACCTTGGTCATCTTTAATATCTTTAGCTGCAAAACCACCCATCATATATTTATCATGAGCATCCGTTACTTCTACTCCAGAAGCTTTAGAAAATCTTGAAAATGTTTTATCTCCAGATTCATAACTTAAAATATCTAACAGTTTTTGAGTCATTTGACTTTCTTTTTTAGTACTGCGTGCCCAGTCTACACCATCCTTACTAAATTTACCACCATGTTGTATATCTTTAGCTCCGGGTTGTTCATAAACCCATACATCATCTTGAGAATTAGTTCTACCACTGTCTATTTTTACAGCATGTTCTAAAACAAATAAATCTTTAAATTCAGTTTCCTTTTTACCCATAGCTGGGTCTCCTGAAGGGGAAGCATTAACATCTTTAGTCCATAAATTACCATCAATTACATTTTTTAATTCCTCAGATAATTTAGCTCCAGCATCGAACGCTCTAGCATTAGGAGTTCGGGTAGGTTGAAATAAAGCGTCAATATCATAACGGGCACCTGCTGCTTCATTGTAAGCGCGTTGCGCTGATTCCCATTCGTTATCAGAAGCGTTTGGTACAGGAGGTCCATAATAAAAATCCATAGGAGCTTGTTGACCACCTGCTGCAACATATCCTTTAGTTGTAGTCTTACCTTTAGAAGGACTGACCATTATACTTCCTCCAGACATTCCATCTTTATTAGCTACATAGTCATATACACGAGAAGCAGGCATATAAGGTCTATAACCGGCAGTTATAGTTTTAATTGGTGCCTCACCAGAAGTTTGGAGTTCTGATAACTTTGGCATCCTTATAGCTTCGGCTCGAGCTGTTCTATTAGCTATTTCTGTCGGAGGTATATTAACCATCTATATCACCTAGTGTTCTTGAACACAATAATCATACCAGTGGTTGCACCCCATAACTCTAATTCGGAGTCATAACCCATATCTCTAAAACCAGTGTGATATCTAGAAACTATTTCTGTGTCAGTAGCACTAAAATCACAATCCATAATTATATTAGCTACATTTAACATTAAATAATTTAAAAGTCTACGTTGTTTGTATCCAGAGCCATCCACAGTGATAGTACTAGTATCGTTTACCATTAAATGTATATCTATTCCTACTCCGTATAACTCTCCCCTTTTGGTAGTAGCTCCATCAGAGACTAACATCCCTAAGAACTGTTCTTCTATACCATTAACCCGCTGTTGTACAGTAATAGAAGGATACTTAGCTTCTTCTGTTTCTGGAAATTGACCAAAAACATGAACATCAGCTGTGGACCACGCTGTAGCTGTACTCGTAGCCGTTTTGTATGTACCTGTTCTCAAATTATCTATGAGTGTTCTCTCTATGTTATTAAGGTGGTCAACCATATGCCCTCCTTCTTGAATCTCTTGCACCAGTAGTGCGTATACAATTGAATATCATATAATCTCTGTTAAATTCTTTACATGAGTGAACATGCCAAGAAAGAGATTTGTAAAACCTTAAATCTTTAATGTAAACTTTATTACCAGAAGCAGTTCCCGAAATATTGAACTCTATCTTCTGGAAATTTTCTTCCTCGTTCCAACTAGAACCACTAACCATACCTACAGCAAATCTATTACCATCTTTGTAAATTGTAGTTCCATCTGCTATACTACCACTAGCAAAAGGTACGTCTATTGTTAACCAACTACCTGTAGGTATCGTAAGAGTAGAGCCCGGAGTATATGCAAGTTTATCATTAACCCCAGTACCTCCATTATATATATTAAAAGCACTAAGCTCTATTGTGCTTGCTCCACTAACCTTTATATCAAAGCGCAATCTATCACTTTCGAGAGTATTAGTAGCGCTTGTACTATATAGCATTGTTCCAACATAGTCAGTGCCTAATGTAGCTGTAAGTGTTTGCCCATCAGAAGCAAATGTAGCATCCATAAGGCTAGCACTCCAACCAGAAGTTCCTGAGGTAGGAACAGTATATATAGTGCGACTTGTATCAATAAATCTATCCCAGCCTTCTATCTCATTAAAGTCTATGTTAGATTTCCCTACCGTTTGGTCGAAATTAGGGAAGTTCTTAATAGTCTGTATATTTGGTGTATACACTCTTGCTGCACCTATAATGTTATGTCCTGTCTCTTGAAGTTGATAGTTCTCTGTGACGGTAGGGCGTATTAGAGCTGATAACTGTGGTATAAGTATCTCATTAGCAACTATAGTGGTATTTTCTACTCCATAATTGTCTTTACCATAGATAGGAGGTCTATAATATACTACCTTCCTGCTCTGGTCTGTTCTAAATCTGAGATGACGTAAAACACGTCCCATATTAATAGCGCCGGGTCTAACTCCTTGTTGACTAAGATTCATAATGTACACCTCTAACAGGAGGATACATATCTTTAGTAGCATCAATACCTTTAACGTTTTTGTCCCAATTGACTTGTCCAAGGAATGGTGCTGCATTGTAAGAAGTTCTTTTAATACTGAGTCCTAACTTCATTGTTAACATCTGATTAGCCAATGTAGAATAAACTTCATACTCAGAAGTATCATAATAAACTTGTAAATCTCCAACTGTTATACGGTCAATTCCTACCCCATTTTGGGCTAGACAACCTAAATAACATGTATAATAAACAACTGCCATATCGTAAGAGTTGTCTGAATCGAGGGTATAAGTAAGTCCTGTGTTTTCTTGAAACCATTCAGCAGATATATTAGCTAAAATATCTAATGTATCGTTATCTAGTTCTTCGGCATCTATGCCGGCTAATAGTCTTACCCTATTTCTAAATTGTGTATCCCATGTAAACGTTTCCATACTACATCATCCCCCACGCACCTACGCCTGTAGCTGCACTAAGTGCAAGTCCAACTAACCATCGAACTTGTCTTTTTATATCATCTTCCCACATTTCGTGATGAGCTAAGTGGTTTGTAAACAAAGTTTCAAACTTATCCATCCTATTATAAATGGTCTTAACTCGTTCGTCAATGCGAATCAATAGTTCTTTATCTGTTTCAGCCATATTTAAACCTTTGGTTATCCAACCAACTCCGTATTTCTATCCATATCTAAAGATGCAAATTGTGTATCCCTATCATCTGCTGTATCTTTATCTAGCTGTTGGTCTGCATCTTGTGAAGGATTCATTTGATGTATAAAACCTGTACAATTAGTAACCATACCTGTAACTTTTAATTCTTCGTTAGTAACATTTAAATTAGCAACGTTACCTACGACTGAAAAATTATTTTGAGATTTGAAAGTAGATTTAGTAGATACTCCATTTATAATAGCACTAGGACCAGCAGATAGAATTGAAGTAGCATTACTGTCAAACTCCGAACTACCTCCCGTAAATAATAATTCTGCACCATTATTTAATGTTAAAGTACTGTTGTCGTTAAGTTCGAACTTAGTAGATAATGATAACTGTTTGGTGTTTAAATCTAAACTAGCGTTATTAGATACTAAACAACTACTTCCTGTAACATTACCGCCTAGTTTTTGGTTAGCTGCATTTGGATAAATAAAATCATAAGTACCAGCAGTTATAGTTGCTCCTGCACCATTAAACATAGTTCTGTATATTTGAGCTAAAGAAGTTGTTGCATCTTGTGTTATTGGAGTGCCTGTTGAATCTAAATGTAATTCTACGCTTTGAGGGGTTTGTGTAAGTGTTCCACCACCCAAAGTAAGTGTATTAGCGACTTTGATAGCGTTATTATTACTCCTACCACTTATGTTAGTAGTTTTACTTGAGGGCGCTAACCCTAAATTATAAAATGTTTGGTCTGGGGAAAACCATAGGTATGTGTTATTACCTTTCATCGTAAAGGTAGAACCACCGTCATCAAAAGAACCTTCGGGGCTGTTCCACATAGCAGTGTCTGATATTGTTAAATCAACAGAACCTACTTCATCATCTAAAGTACCACCAAATCTTTCATCCATCTGCCACCAAGCTAAACAATTAGTAGTTGTAGCTGTCGCAAAGTTTTCAAACATCATTTTTCTAATTTGAACAGCTGTTAATGCAGAACTCCATATAGATATACGAGCCATTTCGCCACCAAACCAAGTATTAGTAGTACCACCACGAGTACCAAGTTCGAATCCGGTACTTGAAGCAGATATAGCTGTAGTAAAGGCAGCTGAAGCTTCGAGCCTACCATTTATATACAATTTTAGATTAGTTTGGTCATAAGTATAAGCAAAGTGATGCCATCTATTGTCTGCTAAACCAGATGAATCAGAAGTTAAAGTATTAGTGCTACTTCCATCAGCATTTAGAGAAGCTTGAATGTTTCCAGCACTATTCATATAAACGGTTATATTACCCGTACCCCAAGAAGTTCCTCTTGAAAGAATATGTTCATAGTTAGATGCTGACGAAGCTTTTATCCACCCTTCACAAGTGAAATTGTTAGATGAGTCAATAGCTGTAAAATTAGCCGCTGCGGCTGTAGAGCTACATTTATCATCAGTACCATCAAAAGTGAGCAGAGAATCTCCTATAAATCCTCCAATAAAATTAGCACTTCCTGTGCATCTTACAGTGCTGTTACCAAATTCTAGGGTAGAACCCTTCATTTGTCTTATGTCTCCTTCTATATCTAATGTGTTATTCTGTGTGTCAAATTTACCGATACCACCTACGCGTAAACTTCCTTTGATAGTTCGAGCTCCTCCTAATTGAGTTTCTATACCAGAAGCATTATTAACTAAAATATTATTAAAATTGTCACCTACTAGGTAATTAGTTTCCGTACCATTAATTATAATACTAGAGTTGCGGAAATCTGAAGATGAAAAATCTACTCCTCCACCTGTGTATAATCTTTTACCTTTTAAAACTGGATATTTACTGGCTGTTATAGTAAAAGCACTTCCAAGCTGGTCTCCTGCCTGAATATAAGCATTGTCTGTTATAGTTGTAACTGCTGGTCTATAATCATTACTAGTTCCTACAATTTGTCCTGTACTAACAGTAACTGTACCGTCACCATCAAACGCACCACTAAATTTTAATTCGTGTGTATCAACTGCTATAGTACATCCACTACTTACTGTTAAGGCATCAAATTCACAGTCTCCATCTAATTTAATATTAGAACTTCCCAGAACCAAAGCTCCATCCCAATTTATATTTTTAAGATGTAACAAAGCATCAGTACCAGATACTCCTGAATGAGTACCATCGTAATCAATTAAAGCTGGAAGTGTTTCACCACCAGCTCCTTCAATATAACACTCGTCATTTGTAGTAAAGTTCATTGCACCATTTATATCAAATAATCCAGCTCTGACTCCAGCTTTTCCAATATATATGTAATTGTCTCCATTCATATAATATGACACACCTGCTTTAGTAGTTAGTGTGTTTTCTACTGTATATTTTTCATATCCATCTACATAACCGGTACCATCTTGTGTAAGATTATAAAAATGAGTCCCTGTTGATGCCGTCCCTCCTCGTAGGATAGTATTGACACCACCCATTGTAACTGTTCCATCGTTGTGAACAAATGAAGTCGTTGGGTCTGTACCATTGTTATCAAAAGTACCAGTAATAGTAGTAGTTCCGCTTGATGCACTGTATGTTCCTCCACTTGCTATTGTAAGACTTCCGTGACTTACTGTTGTATCACCACCTTCAAAAGTTGTCCCATTGGCTAAACTTACATCACCAACAATGTCAAGTGGGCTTTGTCCTTCTGTGGAGAATTTTCCATCAGTTAATGTAAAATCTCCTTCTATTTCTAAAGCTCCTGACATTTTTAAATAAACACTACCTGCATTATTCAATATTAAATTTTTAAGTGGATGACTTGATGTTAAACCTCTAAGTACGCCGTGTTCGTCTGTTGGGCCTACATAAGTTACAGTTCCATTATTATGTGTAAAGGTTCCTGCATTGTCTATTGCATATCCCCCTGATGCTGAATTATTAGTAATAGTAGTAGTACCGCTTGTTGCGATAAATTCTCCTCCACTTGCTATTATAAGACTTCCAAACGAATCTGCACCTGTTCTTGATGCTATGCCATATAATCCATCTGCTGAAACTAAAACGTCACCTGTAACAGTAAAAGAATTTCCATCATCATCTGTTGAACGAGGATAAAATTTACCCCGTGTTATTGTTAAATCTCCTGCAATAACACAACTATCATCTGAAGCAAGATAATCCATTTCTAATCTATAAGAATCAGCACCTAAATTTACAATTAAATTATTTAAAGCATTAGCTCCAGCGCCAGAAGTATCATCTCCTTCCATTCCTCTTATTAACGTATTAGTGTTTGTTGTAACTGTTACAGTCCCACTATTATGAGTAAATGTTCCTCCTTGAACAACATCTAAAGCCCAATATGTGCCTTCACCTGTAATAGTAGTAACTACGCTTGTTGCGATAAATTCTCCTCCATCTTCTATTGTAAGACTTCCAAAAGAATAAGCTTGAGCTGAGTCTGTTACACCAAGAGTACCACCATCTTGTATGGTTACATCTCCAGTTACAGCAATAGTAAATGAATTATTAAATGGTTGAAATACTCCTTCAGTTACAACTACATCTCCTGCTATTGTGGTGTTGTCTACCCATTTAACTACTGAATTTTCAGCTCTTATTGTTAAATTATTTACGCTACTTCCAAGTTTAATAAAGCTGTTACTTGCGTATCCTACTTCTAAAGTTCCACCATTAGCTGTAAAAGTTCCTGAATTATCTACAGCATATCCTGTGTCTGCCTCACCAGTAATTTCAGTAAGTCCGTTTGGTGCTCTAAATATTCCACTACCGCCGATTGTAAGGCTTTTAAACGTCAAAGTTCCTGTCGCAGGTGTTGAAAGGCCAAGTGAACCACCATTTATGGTAACATGTCCCGTTACAGTCCAAGTATCTCCTGCTGAGTTCTGATAAAAATTTCCATCTGTAACTGTTATATAACCTGCAAAGGCAATTGCTGTTCCTGTTTTAGGTCTAAAGTAATAATTTTCACCTGCTGCATTTAATATTACGTTATTCCAATCGTTTGATTTAACGTGATAAGTTGTTGCACCATCTCCACTGAATGTAGTAGTTTGACTTGTCCCCGGTGTCCACGTTCCTAAATTTTGAAAAGCGTAATTAGTCGAAGCTATACCTGTACAGGTTAATGCCCCATCATGAGTAAAAGTTCCATCTATGTGAACACTTCTTCCTGAAATAGTTGAGGCATTGCCTGTTAAAGTTCCATCTATATGTATATCTCCTGTTACTGTAAGGTCAACAGATGTTCCACTATCATCAGTAGATAAAGTTCCTGCTGTTATTGTAAGGTCTCCACCTATTGTTGTATTTCTTCCTGTGTGAATTACTGCTGCTGCATTATTTATAGTCAAATTTCTGATGTTACCTGAAGCTTGTAAATCTTCGTGTCTATTATTTCCTGCACCTGTAAGTGTAATATCAACATTACCTGTAACAGTTCCACCTAAATCTATAGTTCTTGTAGTATTTCCAAGACCTGCACCTGTAACTGTAAAATTGCCTCCATTCAAGGTTCCTGTTGAAATTAGTTTCCTACTTGAAATTGCACTAGCATTTCCTTGTAAAGTTCCTGAATTACTTATATCTCCTGTTACTGTAAGTGCATAATTTGCATCTGTATCAAAACGCCCAGATGTTACTGTAAGGTTTCCTGCTAAATTACAGTTTCCTTGAAGATAAGCTATGGTGTTTGGGTGAGCTACTTCAAAATTATGTAGCATCCCTGTACTTGGATTTAAAAATAACAACGTTGAATCGTTCGTATTACAAATTAAATTAACATTAGTTCCTAACTCTGAACCACTATGCATTCGTATAGCATAGCCATTAGTTCCATAACTTGCCGTGCCTTCAGCAGTGATAGTAATAGTATAACTTGAATTACCTATTAGTTTACCGCCATTATTAACAGTTAAACTTTTGACTGAACTACTTGTATCTATTGTAACATCGTGAGTATCTGCTATGATAACGTGTTCGGCTGCTTGAGGTGGTGAACCTGTGGACCATGTAGAACCGTCATCCCAATCCCCTGTAGCTACAGATGTACAATTTTGTTCTGTCATCTACCTAAGCCTGTCGTAAAATAGCGTAAGTGTGTCCAGCACCAAAACTTGAAGTGCCTGAAACTGTAGCTCCTACCCACATTAAACCTGTGGTGGAAATAGATTTCAATGAACTTGAACTTCCACTCACTACAACATCGTCTCCTATTTGAGTCCATTCGGAAGCCCCTCCAAGAGTTCCAGATGCTGTTCCGAGTCTACCATAAACTTTAATAGTGTCTATGTGTCCTGCTGTACCATTAGGGTTATAAAATTGAAAAGAAAGCCTATCTTCATTCATAACGTCAATAGGGGCTATCATTTCAGTGTTTTCTCCTGTAGCAGTTGTTACTGAACCTGTAGTTAGTATTGCTGATTTAAAATTTGCCATATATATGTACCTCACTTCGCTGGCTCGCGCCATACGCGGTAATATTATATTTTAACTGCTCGTAGTATTTAAAGCTTTCTCTATTTATAGTAACTTCCACCACTCCATAATACTAAAGACTTTCTAGTACCACTTATCAATGGTGTTACACGATGTAATAAGTAAGAAGGAAACACATGAATAGAACCTAAAGCTTGAGGTGCATCTACATCTCCGAAAGACTGTAAACTACCACCTTCCCATTCTGATGGGTCATTTAAGTTAATCACAATAGATAATTTTCTAACAGATAATTCTCGTGGTCCATTGTCCATATGATAACCGAAATGGTCATCACTATCTTTATATACTGTGTATTGCGCTTCTTCATCCATAAATTTCAAATCAAATCCCCAATTCTGGTTATTGACGTCTATTATTTTATCATGAATCTTATTCCAAAACCATTGAAGTTGAGGGTGGTCTTGTGATATCCAGCTAACTGAACATTTACGTTGACCATAATCTACTCTACTATCTTCTTCGTTAGCGGTTGTTGCATTTTTGATAGGTAAACTATCTCCTACATCTGTAATAGCTTTACATTCTGCTGGTGTTAAAAAATCTGGATGACTTGCTATAAAGTTAGGATTGTGTGGAAAATACCACGGTTCAAATATTATTTGTTTTCTTGCCATTTGTTTGCCTCCACTGGTGTGTGTGTTATTTTAATATGTTGAGGATAGTTTTTAGTTAACCATTCCCCATCTACATCATCTCTGAGTGTATACCATCCTTCATCCCATAGACAATGTAATGCACTGAAATATTCTTGATACATACCTGCTACTTTATCTGTAGAAAAATTTTGGGCCCAATCGTATACTAAATCATAATCTAATTTATCAACATTATTAACTGCGTATATAAACTGGTCTAGTGTTCTACATCTATATCCTGTAACACCATGTAATACTGTTTCATTAAAGACTGCCCAATCTGAAGAAATAACAGGAGTGCCACACATCTGGGCTTCTACTGCTACTCCACCAAATGGTTCATGAAATTGTGAAGGTGTAAATACAGCTCGAGCCTTACTCATCAGTTCTGCTCTTTTTTCATTATCCACAAATCCAATGAATTCTAAATTATCATAAGGGTCAAATTGTGCGTCTCCATCTTGGCGTTGTCCTGCCACAACTAACTTAACTCCAGCATGTTTACAAACCTCTGCCGCAGTAAGTGCACCTTTAGTTGACGTAATGCGTCCAAAGAATAAAAAATAATCTTCCTTGTCTCTACTAAACTTAAAATCTTCAGGATTCCAGTAATTAGGTATAACTACATCATAATTAGGAGTGGTAGTAAATAGACCTTGGTCAAGAGGCTCTGTTCTACCCAGACAGTATGACATCCAAGTATATGATTCATATATCCTGTAAGTAATATATTTATCTCTATCAATCATACATTCTACTCCATAACCTATACCGGGCTCTACTATCTGAGCTCTATTTTGCACGTCAGGTATTAAATCTAGCACAGGCTCATGTCCTGCTCCCCACATACATAATATAAAGTCTCTATTACGCAAGCGTTCATCTATCCCTTTCGCAGCGTTTTTATACCATTCTCGATGATAAGCATCACCGGGCACAAAGTTATGATTAATTTTCCAATCATCACCAAATTGTTCTTTTAGTGCTTTCTCAGTTTGTACATCTATATGTTCTGTGCAATCTACAATAGAGCCCTCAGTCCCATAATGATAGACTTCGTGACCTAGCTTATGCAACATAGAGCATAATTTTAGTACCTTCTGACTATAAGCGCAAGTTCCCCACCAAGACACTGTTTGTGTATGAGGTAAACCTAATATATGAAATCTCATTCTTTTCATTTCAATCAACAATTATAGTAAGTAGACTGAGTATTTAAAGATATCTATGGAGCCCATACTGGCCAACTATAAGTAACGCCGCCAACGCCTGCTGAACAAATACCTGCTGGGGCTAAACCAAGTACTGCTACCATTTCTGCCATTTCTAAAGGAACACCACTTATCCAAGATACTGGGGCTCCCGCAGCCAGCAATGGGGCTGCTGCACTAGCAGTATGAGTTAACGAAACACCACCACCACCACCACTTGGTCCCGGTGGTCCTGTAGGTCCTGTTGGTCCTGTTGGTCCTGTAGGTCCCGGAGGTCCTCCTCCACCAGCAGTACCTGTAGCACCAGTTAATCCAGTTCCACCTCTAATACCTGTAGCTCCTTGAACACCGGTAGGTCCAGCAG
>VTLG01013272.1_pt1 | contig 19316 bp, 24 predicted proteins | sample 4694571 | NCBI WGS metagenome assembly VTLG01 (sample SAMN12604809, study PRJNA352737) | marine metagenome | biome: ENVO:00000447; feature: ENVO:00000209|ENVO:00000569|ENVO:01000036; material: ENVO:00002151; isolation source: viral sequences binned using virsorter ...
TATCTCTGGTTTTTACTTGTATTCTAAATAAACGATTACCTTGTATCGCAACTATATCAAAATCTTCACCACCTACTATTCTAGGCGAAACTCCTAATAATTCTAAGTGGTATGCCGTTAGAAATTCTCCTGCACGACCTACAATATGATTTTGTATTGCCCTATCCTTTAACAAATAAAGCGATTATTGAACCTAATAAACAAAAAGTTGACCCCATAATTAGATGCTCTAAACGCCTAACTCGATAGGTTAAAGCATTTAATTCTTTTTCAACTGCTTTTGAACGAACAGTACATTCTTTTAAATGAATATTTAATTCTGTAGCAACTGATGTAAGTGTAGGTTTACTCATAAAGTTTTTCCTTCCTTTAATGTATATAATTCCGAAAAAACTCCAGAACCAATAATACAAGCATTACCACTTGGTAATAATCGTAAAACAGTCCATGTGCCGTCTACGTGCATATATAATCTATTTAATGATGTATTGTTGTTGTTAATACCTTGCCAAATAAGATATTGACCCATTTGGTTTAGTGTCTGTTCTATACTTTTTAATGTGTTACATTCTTGGGATAAACTGTGTTTATAAGTAAAAAAAATTAAAAGAAATAAAAAAAAGCTAAAAAGCAAATTCATTATTCTTTTAATTGTCCAAAATCATATAAAATACCAACTTGAATTATTTCACCTTTATCATTTCTTTCACCACGAACATGTAAATCTTTTAATTCTTTTATTGATTTTACTTTTTTAACCGCTTCTTCCATAACCGATGCTCTTTTACGAATATCATCTCGCCACGCTTGCACATTAGCAGGCACTTCTTCACCCGTATCAGCTTTTCTTACGTACCAATGGTCAGTTTGTGCTAATAAGGATTTTTGCTGATTTTTTATATCTCTAATAGTTGTAGAAATTAATCCTAATTGAAAATGCTGTTTTTGTGTACGATGATCTATTACTGGTTTATTATTTTCATCAACGCTTGGAACATCTTGTAATTTTTTTTCTGTGCCATTCCATTTTCCGTTTTTATCCCAAGAATTATTATAAAATTTATCACTTTTAGATGGTTCATAAATTATTTCTTTTAATTGTAAATTTTTAACAATATCTTCCATATTAAACCAATTATTAGGATATTGATAATCTTTATAAGTAAAACCTTTACCTACTTCTATTGTTTCTTTATTTGGTAATATATAAGTTGTCATATTTTATTCCTTTTGTTAATCACCGAGATGTTGAATATTGAAATGGGTTATGTGCCATTGCTAAGTATACATAAGTACCATTAGCGTTAAAAGTGGCATTTGATGTGCGTAACTTGAAGCCGAAAGCGGTTAGGTCGATTGCTCTTGACGCTTGATTTTCTTCATCATAATTTTCATCTGCATATAAAACTGCATTACCTTCACCATCATCATTATTTTGACCTATTCTTTTATTGTCATATATACCCCAGTTATCTGATGCTACTTCTCGCAGTAGAATCCATGCGGGTCTAAATCCGCAATACACCGCACTTCCGTTATTGTCTGAGTTCCCCTTATAGGTCGACACCCGTATAAAGCCTTCTATATTGCGGAAACAATAATAAATAAAATTATCTGTACCTACCCAAGTATAATTATACTTACAAGTAAATATAGAAGAATTAACAGTTCCCCATCTTCCAGATAATTGATTATCATTTGTATTTAATCGTAAACTATAACCACTTGATAATCCACGAGACCAATAAGTATCCCAATTGAAGGTAGAATCTAAATTTTTAGCTAAAATACAATCTGGCGGAGCAGACATCCCATGCGTAACAGTTTTATCTCCAGAACCAGAACCATCACCTACTGCTTTAACAATACTAAAACCACCACTAGGGTCTACTTGATGTGTTGATGTTAAATCTCCAGAACCAGAACTTGTCGTTCCCCCATTGGCACGCCACGCCCAATTTACATGCAAACCACCATCATTAGTATCATTAGTATATAAATTACTACTTGCACCTAAAGTAAATCCATCAGCACCTACAGCAGATATATCTTGTCCACTTGTTTGGTTTACTTCAGCACCATTAGTATTACTAAATAATCTTTTACCACCAGTAGATGCTATTCCTCTTGATGTATCATATAATCTATGAGAAAAAGCACTACTTCTACTTTTAAACCACAACCAATCTGGTTGAAATCCTACACCCGTAATAGCACGACTAGTAGAACCATCACCAGTCCATATAGTAGCACCAAACAATTTTTGTGGATAATCGTCATTGGTTGTATTACTGTCAATTTCACTTGGTAAAGTAAAATTTAAACTTGTAACAGCTAAATATTCTGAAGGTACGGCATATTTGAACGCTCCCCTTGAATTGCTATCACTTTCCGTACCTGCGGTAATTTCGCCCGAAAAACTGGCTTCTTGTCCAAAATTGACTGTTATAATTGGTGCAGAACCCCCCGTAGGGCAAGATAACGGAACACAACCATTCATATATTCTGTTGCGGGAGTCCATGTTGCACCTGCATTAGTTCTACTAGCACCCGATGTCGGGTCACCAGAATCATACCATGTGCCATTTTTACCCATATAGAACGCACCATTATCCATATCAACAGCAACCATCATTACATCACTATTACTTCCTCTACTTCCGCCATAATTTGTTGTTACTGATGTATTTTTATAAACTCTATTTCCAGAATTATCGTAAACAATAGACCCGTCTGAACCATCTGACCCTCTGTCTGCGTATGTATATACATTTGGGTCTATAATACCCATAGCAGGAGAAGAACCTGAACTACCCCCACCCGCATTAATATAATATTCCCAATACCATTTACCACTTGCAGGTATTTTATGTGTGCAAGCACAATAAGCATCAGAAGTACTAATATAACTATGTTTTAAATTACCTTCGGTTAATAATCCATAATAATTATCAGAAGTTTGTTCACCTCTATATACTGAATTTATAGTACAAAAATTTTGAGTTGGTGAGTCGGTAGTCTGATCGTGTGTTGCTAAATTAACTGCTGTCCAATCATTTGAACCTGCACTATCTTCTCCTAAATCAGAAGCATTTCCATAAGTTAATCTAAATCCATTAGTTCCGTATGCTCCGTCAGATGTATCATATTCTTTAGGAATTATTACGCCATTAACAGTAGATATAAAAGAATCTGGGTTTAATGCTGTCCCATCAATCATAATAGTTTCGGCATAATATCCGTCAAGATGGTCTCCATCAGTAGGGCTTCCACCATAAGAATTTGTACCTATACATTGTATAGTATTATTATTAACTGCTGTATTTCCAGATACACTAGCTGTAGCTATTTGTTCACCATTTACATATAATGTTGTAGCATTTGAGCCTTGTTTCCATAATATATGATACCATGCACTTGGGTCACGAAATGTATCAGAAGGTGTTACAAAATTAGCATTTGCAGAACTTACTACAAGTTTATTTGCATTATAAAATAATCTATAAAATCCATCTTGGTCTCCAGAACTTCCCGCACAATAAATGTGTCTTGTTCCAGTACCCATTTGTGCTAATTTAATCCAAGTAGAAAATGTCCAAGTTGCTCTGTTTCCTGCACTACTAGGTGTTCTATGTAAATAACCATTATTAGTGTCACATCTGACACTATTAGAAAGAGGATATGTATATATACTTGAACCACCACCACCAGTTGACGGAATACTTCCTGCTAAACCGAATTGAGAACTCATATTATTTATCCTATGTTAAGTGAACGACCGATTTCATACATGTTTGTACCATTACTAATAAACACAAATGCGTCTATCGCACTAGCTGTTGTAGTTAATGTAGGTGCTGTTGCAGAACTCCATTTAAATACGGCATTCCAAGTTGGAATACGACTACCCGTACCATCTTGAATTACTCGTAAGATATACACTGCACCATCTACTTGATTAGTAGGTGCGCCAAATGCTCTATTAGCTGTCAATGTAACCGAAGTTACTTGATTTAAACTAGCATCCCACGCCACAGTAGATGCGTCTGTTAAAGTTGTAGCATTAAAGTTTTGGGTTTTTGTATATTCATTAGCACTATCACTCATAATATTAGTATTAGTTGTAGAACCAATCGTAAATAAATTTGTTAATGTTGAACCATTTGAAGCTACAACTTTAAAGTAACCATCCCCCGTATCGTAATATAACATTCCTGCTACTAATGACGATGGGTCACTACCACCAGAATTGCTAGATTGAATTGCTGATAAAGCATTATTTATGTCTGCTCTTACTGTTGCTCCATCTGCATTTGCTATATTGTAATCATGTTGAGCCATTTTATACTATCTCCGATGCTGAAACACTTAATGTTGATATTTGAATATTAAAACTTTCATCCGAACTGGATAAAACTAATTTAAATTGAAAACCTCTGGCATATTCTTCTGTTGCCAAAAATTGTTTCCAATCTGACCACGTTGGTGAACCACTTGGGTTGTCATCTGTAGTTCGGTAATATGGAACAGCATTGGCACTAGCACCTAAAGTTCCATCAAAAGAATCCCAAGTATCTATATTTGCACCTCTGCTATCTATTTGATCTAACTGATTAACTACGTTTGCACCTACGTTAGCAGTTAAACGCACTCTTTTTTTGCTTGTTTTATCTATACCCGAAGCAAAAATATATGTACCAGTATCATCAATGCCACCAATAAAATCAAAATCTGTAATAGCATCAAAATCGCTAACAGCATCTAATAAACCACTTCCATCTAATTGTAATTTATTATCCGAAGTTACCATGACATCTGTTTTTGTGCCTGCAAAACTTGGTGACTCCGTTACAGTTGCTACATTACCATATTCTAATGCTGTACTCGCAGTGCTTACAACACTGGTTGCATTAGTTGAAGCAACACCAGAACTGTCTACGGCTTTAACTAAATATGTTCCGCTTAATAATGGTAGTGCTGTTTGTGTACTAAAACCTGCAATAGCATTACCCATATCAATAGCAGTCGCCCATGTTGCACCACTGGTTAAATTGGAATGACGGAAACGTATTTTTCCCCCAATTTTTACATCCAAATCCGTAACCGCATCCCAATTTAATATCGCTATGCCACCTAAACTTTCTAAACTTAAATTTGTAATATCAGCAGGTGGTGTACTTAATCCAAATATTTCTTGTTGATGTGTAACATAAGCAGAACGAACTCCTAAAGTTGATATACCTCGTACTCTAAAATCATAAGTACCATTTGCTATATCAAATATTTCTGCTGATGTTTCATCTGTTCTTGGTAAAACAGTATAAACACTATCAGTTGTTAATTTATATTCAGCTTGATATTGTTCTGTAAAATTATCTACACTAGCAGTCCAACTCATTACCGCTTTAGCTTTAACACCCGAAGAATCTCTAGTGGTATATAAACTTTCTGTTACAGTTGGTGCAGAAGGTGGAGTTAAACTTAAAGCATTTGGTAAATTTGTATTATCTTTAACAAAAGCTGTTTCTTCAGCACTCCAATCATAAACACTAGAACTTATTTCTCGTATTTCCATTGAAACTAAACACCTATCAGAAATACTTAAATTCCAACTGGCAACTTGAAAAGTTTTATCAGTCCACCCTAAACGACTGTTTGTAACTTGTATTGTATCCCCTACTGCACACTGAAAACCTTTTAAATTAGTAACTATACTTGCTGATATTTGTTGCCGACCTCTATATAAAGCAATTTTAGCCAATCTTTGTGCTGTTGCACTAGAATTTGTAAATGCTAATGGCATATCAACAAATATTTTTTCATTATTATCTTCAGTAATAAATACGTTACTGGAAATACTAGGATAATCTGTAGGTTGCCAATTTGTATCCTCACCAATAAACACACCTGAAACAGTATTAAATTGGTCTCTACGTGAAGTTCGTGTAGTTACTGCTAATGGTTCAACTATATCTGATTCATCAAAACTTACAGAAGGAGTTGCATAAGTAGCTACTTTTAAAGCAAATGTACCACCCATATAAGTTAAAGTTCCACCGCAAGATGATATAATTTCTTCAATAGCACTTTGTGGTGTTTGTGTTGCTTGTACAACACCATTAGCTGTATATCTTTTTTCTGTACCGCCTGCTGATAAAGTTACATTTTCGTCACAAGTATTGGCACATGAAGTAAATATAGTATCATTTAATTCTGCAATTCCGCATCCTAAACCTAAATCTGAATTTGATAAATAATCTCGTAATATTAATGCAGAATTAGTTGAGTATGTCGTATTTGTTGTTCTTGGGTCATAAACTTTTTTGCCTTGCACAATAAAAGATATATTAGGAATACCATTAGGAAATAAATCATTACTAAATTGTAATCTAACATAAGCATAAGCAATACCACGTAATCTATGATTAGAAGTCCATTTACCTTCACTTTCCGCAACCAAATCGCTATCTGCACTTTGATCTGTTGCACCTAAATGTTTATTTACTCTAACAAAACCCGCATACGTTCCCGTCGCATTACCCGAACCATCTAAAGGAACTACTTCGTTATCAAAATATACATCGCCAATCTGATTTACTTCGTGTCCTGCTAACGCATAAATTACGTGCATATATTGGTTATTATCGGTACTTTCCATAAATACCACTGCACCACCTAATCGTACTTCCCCATAAAGTAACTGCCTATCCATAATAGGTTGTTTAATATTTAATACTCGACCCGAACTACTTTGTGTAAAACTTGGCAATTCTGGTTTTTTAGGTTTTGGTGCAAGTGCTTTACTTGCCATACTTAAAACTGCATTAACCGCAAATGTTTTAATAGCAAATGACGCTATTGCGGATGCTGTAATAGTACCTGCAAAATAAGCACCTGCGGTACTTGCAACAGTAGAAACAACAATAGGTACGAATGGTGCCATTATTTTGTTTTCCAAACGTAAATAGCATCATTCATATTAATAAATTTTAATCCTACAGATGTAACCGCACAAAAATCCTTACCAACGCAAATACCTACTGCATATTCATTTTTATAATTGTTAGTTGCATACATAACAACATCCCCTTTTTGTGCTAATTTTGGATTTATTTTTTGTAAATAACGATCAATTAATTTGTCATAATGACCACCAGTTTCTTCAACTAAGGCTCGCATTGCTCCAAATTCAGTCGTATAACGATTAACAGCTTCGGGTACTAAAACTTTATTGTGTAAACTAAAATAACAATTATTAACAAAAGAAATACAGTCGTGTTTACCCCATTTGAACTCATGTTTTCTTGCTTGTTCTATATACTGTTCAAATTTTGTAAAATTCACGTACTTTTACGACCCCAAGCAATCGGCATATCTTGTAAATCAACAACAAAATCTAAACCTAAATCATCTGGATAAACCGCTTTTTGTTCTTCAGAAGTATATCGTTTATTAGATGGTTTTTCTAAATCTATTAAACGACTTTCCACACTTAAATTTATACTAACTGTTTCTGTTCCTTCATCAATACTCATTACATCCATTAAACCCGAAAATATGGGATAAGGGTCTGCAACAACTGCACCGCTTGATAAACAACCCATATAAATAGTACATGATCTATTTTGATAATCTTCATTTAAAGCAACACTTAATGTATCACTTGGAATACCACTTAAAACGACACTTGCTCCATTAGCTGTTACATTTGCAGTTTCTTTAACTGGTGATACAGTCATTAACGTACCCGAACCCGTATAAGTATTGCCATCAATAGTAATATCACCAAACCCAGTCCATAAATATACTGCACCATTACTAAATTGCATATTTACTGCTAAAAAAGGTTCTAAAACACTTGAAGTTAATTGTGTATTAAAAGCACCAGTAACAGAACGACTCATAATGCTTCCTCACAAGCAAAAGTTAATCCATATAAACTAATTGTATCTATTGACCAATCTGTTTGGTTACTTGTTAATCGCCATGTTCCTTTTGCACTTGCCACTGTTACAGTAGCATCATCCGCAGGTGACGTTCTTAAATCTGGAAATATTTCTACAGTAACTTCACCCGAACCATTAGAATTAGCATCGTCTAAAACTTTATATAAACGAGTAGAAGTACCCGTACCTAATGAAATATAATCACCTGCTTTTAAATAACCCGTTGCTGAAGCAGGAACACCATCAATAATTAAACTTGAACCCGTTTGACTTGCACCTTTAACAACTGGTGTACCTGCGGAACTACTTGCTGAACCTCTTGCTGTTGCACCATTAGGGTCACCCATTAAAAAAGTTCCGTATTTACCTTTTAATTTTATTAAAAAACTAATCCAATATTCCGCATTTGCTCTATTCATAGTAGGTAAAGTCACTTCTGCTTCCCACTTTTGACCAGAATATTTTGTAACTTGTTGTGCGTAGGTAAATGCACTTTCAGATATACCTACAGTATTAACAGAACGAAAATTTACATTTTTAATACCTGCAACACTGGGTAAACTTAAAGGATAACTAATAGCCATTGAATATCTCGTATCTATCTAAATTGGTTAATGCGTCTTTTTGCACACATAATTGATTAATTTTTCTATGTTTAATATCTGGTGTTATGTCTAAAATTATTTGTGTCATTTCAAAAACTTTTGCCGAACATTCATCATAAGTTAATGGTTCAGAATGTACGTACTTTTCATATTCATTTACGTGTGAGCAATTTGTTAAACAAAATGTAATAATCGCATAATATAACAACATTAGTTTAGGTTTCCTCTTGCTTGTGCATCTCTTACAGCTTCGGTTGTCATTGAACTAATCTGTGGCATTAAATTTGCTATTTCGGCACGTACTGTTTGTGAAACACCAGTTGAAACATTAATGACATTTTGAATTGTAATACCACCCATCTTATTATTTGGAATTATTTCACCACTACTACTTGGCACAAATAACTCAGCACCTCTTTCACCTACAATGTAAGGTTTGCCACCTTGCACTGAACCACCATTAGCCATAAATGGTAAACCTGCACTTCCTACTCCTACACTGTAATTTCCTGCCATACTTGCATTAGCGGATGATGTAAAAAGATTTCCAAATATAGCATCAGATAAAAAATCAAAACCTTTTTGTGCGATATTACCAGTAAATTTACGCATCATAATACGTTGCATATCTTGTAAGATAGACACTGCCATTTCTCTAAATGCTTCTGAAGCAGTTTTAGTACGCCACGTAATATCTATTATAGCATCTTCAACACTACGCATTGCCTTTACTGTTTGATTTTCTAAAACATTATTTAAAAACAAAAATTCCGTTCTAAATCTTTGCATGGGTGTCATTGCTGTTTGCCACCCTTTAATCATTACATCAGTTTGTTTATTATAATCAGCAAATTTTTGTGTTCCGACAACTATTGTGTCACCTAAATCTTTAGCACTATTTTTTGCTTCATCTTGTTCTGCTTCTAATTCTTTAATTCTATGAATGACCTCAACTAATTCTGCTTGATAAGAAGCATGAGCAGTTTCATTATCTTCTATTGCTTTAGTCCAAAAACTAAAATTAGTTTTTAATTTTTTTATTCTTCTGTCATATTCAGCAACTACTTCAACTAACATTTCTTGCCTTTTTTTCAAATGTTCCATTTCAGTTGTAGGTGTCATTATTTTTATTAAAGAATCTGCTATTTGCATTAAAACTGGAGATAACTCTAACATTGCATTTTTAAATTTAATGCTGAACATTTGAGTCATTATTTCAAATTGGTCGTTAGTTTTTTCTGCGTTTCTTAATAAATCATCTTCTATTATTACCCCTAAAAATTCTGCTTCATCTCTAAAGGCTTGTAATCCTATTGACCCGTCTTTTAACATATTAACAAGTGACGCACCTTCAGAATCAAATCCTTTAAAAGCAATTCTTAATCGTTCTGTATCACTTTCAGCATTTTGTATTGTATTAGCAAAATCATTTAAAACAGCATCAACACTTCTGCTAGACCCATCTACATTTCTAACAGCTATTCCATAATCAATTAATGTCTGTTTTAATTCACCCGTACCTTGCTGTGCTTCACCTAATCTTCTGGAAAATCTTTGCATTGCCATATCAAGTGTATTTGTTTCAACACCACTTAATTTTGCACCAAATCGTAACTCTTGTAAGGATTTTGTGGTTAAACCAATTTTATCGGCAGTTTTAGCAATAGCATCTGCTGTTTTAAATGCATTTTTAGTAAATTGCACCAAAGCAACAGCACTAAATCCAACCGCTAACGCAGGCATCAATTTTGTTAAACCCATTACGGCTTTTTGCATACGCCCTAAACCCGTATTAATAGAACGAAACGCTAGTTTTGTTTTATCTCTTGCGGTTAGGGTTATTTGTGCGTTTTGTTTGAGAGCCACGTTCACTTTCCTTTATTTTAAAATACACGAGCCACGTATAGTATTCTTCAAATGTAATATTTTTGATTTCATCTAGGGTTTTATGCAACCGATCTGCTAAACCTAGTAAATTCATTTGTAACAAATCGGTTTTTAGTTTTTTTCCAATTCCTCAAGATTTGGAACTGTTGTAAACATTCTACCAATAACATCCATAAGAACATTTACGGGTTCTCGTAATAAAATAGGTTTATCACCAATATCAAATATAGGTTTATTGTCGTTATCAACTGCTTTTATAATTAGCATTTCAACAACCGCTTCTATATTAGGATTACCCGTTGTCATTTCGGATAAAAAATTTTTATGCTTGCGTTGAATTTTTAAAACTTCGTTACAGCGTAAAAGACCAGAATAAAATACTAATGGTTTTCCGTCTTTACCCCACTCTGGAACTTCTATCCTTACTTTATCTTCAGAACGAAGTTCTTTTATTGATTCACCTAAAGCACTCAATTAATTATACAGTCGCTTCGCTTAATGCACCATTTCCAGTCACGCCATATTCAGCTTCAACCATTCCGTCAAAAGAACTGCTTACGCTTTTAGATACAACAATTACTGAACCAGTATAATATAAATCACCAGAATCCGCTCCTTCTGGATACCAATTAATAGTTAACGCTGAACCAATGTCTATTGCTTGCTGACCATTAGTATCTGTTTCATCCCAATAACATGATAATGTTCCAGAATAACTTTTTAATCCTGCAATATAAGAACGAGCAGTATCACCCATAGTTGTATCTTCAATAACTTCACCACTTTCTTCTAATGAGAAAGAACGTATTTCTGCAACGGCATTTGCTCCAATTTTAACAGTGCCTTCGCTTCCTGCATGTGTCGCCATAATTATTTATCTCCACTTTTATTAGATTGTTTTATTGTTGTTGTTTTAGTTTTTTCAGCTTTAGTTTTCCAACCATTCGCTTCGTACTTTGGGAGTTTATCATCCCAAATTTCCATAGTATCGGTATCCCGATATATATTAACTCTTTTAGCCATAATAACTCCTAAGTTGCGGTTTCTACATCATTTTCTAAGGTGCTATACAATACAATGACAGTAAAACTACCAACACCTAATGGTTGGTCGCCTTCTGCATTATAAGTCATGCTAACACCCGTTATTTGTGTATCTTTTGCATTACCACCTCTCGTTAAATCGGTATATAATGCTTCTTCAACTTGCACTGCAATCGTGTCTAAAGTGTCATCAATAGACCCAGTAGCTTTTACGTATGCTTCTACGGAGCAAGTCAAAGTTCTAAATTGTGTTCTTGGTGTAGTAATAGTTGAATATTCTACATCTTCTTCATTTGTGTATATTAATAAAGCAGGTAAATTACTATTTTCTAATGGATACTGGCGAGTTTCAAAAACATTAGAACCCGTAGTAGTTAATCCCGTTAAAGTTGTAACAATATTACTCCTAATAGATTGTCTAACATGAGCCATTTATTGTTTTTCCAATACTAATATTGTGATACCCGTACCATCTGCTTCGGCAATACGAACTTTGTAAGTTACAGAATCTATAACAATAGTGTCACCATTACTGGCATTTGTTACGTCAGATGTTTTACACGTAAAACGAGGGTCATTACTCGCCACATCAACACCACCATCTGTATCAATTTCTATAAATTCTTTATCAAATACACCTTTAATTGTTGATGCACTTCCACCTTGAACTGTATAAGTAGCCGAAACAGCAAAATCATCAGTTATAAAGAAATTTGTTAAATCATCTGAACTTTCAAAGTTAGCCATAATTAACTAAAAATACCTTTTGCTTTCTTTTTTCTTTTTGTCGGTTTTTCTGAACCATCAATTCCTACGGCTCTATTACCTTCAATAACTTTTGCATGTCCAGAACTTGCAAATTGTTTTGCTTCTAAAGCAGATACTTCTACTAATGCACCTTTGTCGTATGGCACACCTCTTACATGTGTTCTTTCAATAATTTCAATTTTCATATTCGTTTGTGGCGTCAGTTACCCAACGCCACTCCCTTTGTCTTAGTTTAGGATTTGATTAAACAGTTATGTCTCTGATTTCTGCGAATGATTCTGCATGTCTTACTGCAAAGTCCATATCAAAGAAACCTGCTAAACGAGTTCCACCAGATGTTGATAAACTTGCAGTATCAACAACGATGTCTAGTCCAGACCAGAAACCAACCATTGCTTGATTCATTGATGCAATCAATAGTGCATGACAAGAACCAGAAGTTGAACCCTTAGTAAGAGTTGATGGCATATTAGTTGTGCCAATAACTCTTTTACCTAGTAATGAATCTTCATTGTTTAGGATAAAGTTACCTTCAACACCAGATGCTTGTCTTGGTATTTGTCTCATTTCACCAACTACTTGTGGAGTAGTCACAACAACCATTGAATCTGTTCCTGCATTATCTTTAGTAATTTCAGAATCTAAATCAACGATTTTTGCATAAGTTACTGCACCACCATTAGTTCCTATTGCTACATCTCCTATTCCAGAAGTTTGACCTATTCCAGTTGGTTCATTTGAACCGCCACCTTCTAAGCAAACTTGGTCAATTTTTTGAGCAAATGTGTTTACAAAATCATTTCTGATTACTTGCTCTATTGATGGGTCAGATTGCAACATTAACATTCTAGTAAAGTCTATGTAACCTGCACATGTTTTAGGAGACATTGTTACTTGAGAAAATACTTCTGCACCTTCAGATGGAGCATTACCTTCAGCAACAAATCCTACGTTAGATGCACTTGTAGCTAACTTTGGAATTGCAATGTTACCTTGTAGACCATTCATTTGAACTGCACCATTAGCAAGAACTACTGAACGACCATATAATGCTTCAATAAACATATCGCCACGATGTACTGTGCCAACTAAGAAACCACCTTGTGAGTTAGTTCCTACAGTTTGATCTCTAGTCCATGCTATATCAGATGGTGCATAGAAACCTCTTGCTTCTTTACCAGTTTTACGAGCAATTTCGTCAGATGCTTCTCTTTCTAAACCTGCTTCACGCCAGTCACCAGTAGATGATGCACGAATAGCTTTCATAAGAGAATATTCTCTTTGCTCTTTTTCGTTTAAATCTACTTTTGATACTGGAGTAAATGCTTCTTCATCAGTTTTTCTTTTCATTTCTTCAAGAACAATACCTCTGAAACGATCTAGTGGAGTTCCATCTTCAATAGCTTTGTCTGCTACTTCTTTTAATTGATGTGTTGCTCCTAAAGCATTTATTTCTCTAATTCTTTTTGTTTCAGCTTTTCTTGCTTCTGTTTGGATTTCCCTAACATCAACTTTTGGAGCTTCAACAACTTCGTCTTTTACTTCTTTAACTTCTTCAGTCATTTTTACTTCCTCTACTATTTTAGGTTGTATTGATTTTTCTAAGTTCCTTCCAACGCCTACAGATTGGTCAGCAGGAATTGAAACAATACTTAGTTCTAATGGAGTCCATCTTTCAGCGATATAGGTATCCAAACCTTCATCATCTTCAGCTTTTCTCTTTTTTAAATCATTAATTCTATAACCAACGGATACGTTTGAACGTATTCTGTCTTGTACGTCATTAAAGATTTCGCTAGCTAATTCTGATCTTCCAAATCGTACTCTAGCCCTAGCAACTTTATCCCCACCAACTGCTACATCTTCCACAACTCCAATTTGTCTTTTTGGGTCATGGTCAAGTAATAATGGTGCGGTTGTACTTCTTAAAAATGCTAAATCAATAGCACCTTCATCATGCGATAACACCTCATAACCAAACTCACGTTCAACTGGTGACTCACTGGAAAATGCTAACTGTATAGTTCTGTCATCTTCGTTTAAATTGCGAGTATCTATATGTGCATGACGATATTTCTTATCTTCTGTTTTTGGTTCTAATGGTACATCTAACCTTCCACCAACCACAGTATCTTGATCTACAGTCATTTCTTTCATAATAAATCCTTAAATTTAAAATTAATCTTCGTTTTCATCTTCGGTAAAATCTTCATTACTTTTATCCAAAAATGGGTCTATTTTTGATGAGCCAAATGCACTTTGACCACCACCAAAAGGTTCAAATGCAGTTTTAATATCCATATTGTCTGCCATTTGTTTTTCTAAGGTTATTTGTTCAAAATGATCTTGAACGTCACGACCATAGAAATTCAAAGCATCTTGCATTGTAATTAAACCATTATTTAATTGCATTGCGATTGCTGTTGATTCTTTTTGTGGGTCAACCCATTGCCAACCTCTTGGTTGCCAACGTGGTCTATGAAATTGATCAAACTTACTTGCAGGTAATGGTGCGTTTGCTCCAAAAGGTTGTAATGCACCTACTGTTAAAGAATGTTGTAACCATCTTTTGTAAACAACACCCATAAAGTTATCAATCATCCACTTTTGCATACCTTTATAATAATCTCGTTCTTCTAATGCACCTTGCCTAATAGAAGAATAAGAAACACCTTCTAAATCATTTGCTAATGATGTGTAAGAAACACCTAAACCCGATGCGATAGAACGTAAGGTTGTTTTAGTAAATGTTTCAAATTGTGACGTTGGATGTGTAGGGTCAAACATTGTCATTTCTTGATTAGGGTCTAACTTTTGAAATGTACCTGCTTCTAAACTAATAGTTGGTGTATAATCATCTTCCACACCATCTCCAACGTAATCCCCACTTTGTTTTATAACACCCATAGATGACGCACTAATACGTGAAGCTACTAATTCTGCTTCCATGTATTTACCTAACATTTGTAAATCCACCATAGCTACTGACATTGGTGGAATACCTCTTGTTGCTTCTGGTCTATTTATTTTGTAAGCATGAATTAATCTATTAGCATTTATTCTTTGATATTTTTTACTTCTTACATTTGGAAACTGTGTATCCGCAGGATTGGTTGTGCATAAATGATATGCCAATGGTCTACCAAAACTGTTAATCTCTACACCCATACGAATAGAGTTACCATTGTTCAAAATCTCATTATAATCTTCATCTAAATAATCAGCTTCTAAAAAACGAATACTAAAACCATATTTATTTTCGGGAGTTGGTTTTGTTTCTATAATTTCTATTAATACTTCACCATCTCTCGCCCATGTTTCCATAAACAAGTTTTGTGCATCTAACCATGTTAGTTTTCCGTCAGCAGAACATGTTTGTTTAAATCCCCAATCACGCCAACCTTCTTCAATTACCACATTGGCAATAGTGTCAAATCCGTTTATACGATCTGAACGTGCTTTATTTTGTAATGTAATTCCTCTTGAACCAACGACATTATCACGCATAAGTTGTAAATACCGATTAGCATAATCATTATTTCTAGCTAGTTGTCTGGCTCTATTTCGTAAAGTACGTAAATTTGTTTTTAATTCACTATCAGCACTTTGTTGAATACTTTTAAAATCCGCTAATAAACGACCTGTACCTGCACCATCAAAACCTCTTTGTTTATTAACTAATTTTTTTCTTTTTTTAAATAAATCTAATATCGCCATTTTAGAAACCCACCTTTACTTGACCACCAGTACCTTGACCTCTTTTCATGCGTTCATTTTGTTCTTCTTGAAAAACACGACTTTTGTATATTGCTTCAAATTTATGTAATTCTTCTAAAGGTGTTCTTGATAAAGAACGACCTGCAATAGAATAACTTTCTTGATCTCTAGTTGCACGACCTTCAATTACTGCTTGTATTGCATCTAAAATAATTTTTGCATTGGTTCTTGGGTCTGCTGTACTTGCATCTCTATTTGCTACAACTTTTAATGTGCCAGTACGAATTGTAATACGTGCTGAATCAGAATTGCGAATTATATAACATTGATAAGTATAATCGCCTGCGGTATAAGTTGCCGTTGCTGATGATGCTACACTAACTAAATAATCATCTCCCGATGCACTAGCATTTATTTCTAATTCTGTTGCGGTACTAGCCTGCAATCGTAATGCGTATTTTAATGTATATGAGTCATTAGGATAATCTGTATTTAAGTCCGTTCTTCTCCACTGCCATAAATCACCAACTATTAATTCTTCTGGTTCAATCTCTGGTGAATTAGCTACTGTAAATAAATTTGCCATTCTTTAACCTTTAAAAGTTTTTCCAATCAGTCGCCCAATTACCTTTCGGTCTGCGTACTAAAGGTCTGTGTACTATAGGATTAGGTATTTCTGGTTTTGGATTTTGAATATTTTCTTTAGACGAAACAAAACGATTAGCAACACTGTTTATATTTGTGTTTAAAATGGCAAATGCTACAAAAGCATATACCCGACAATCTAAGGCTTCATTTCTTCTTCTTGTTTTTACCCATTCTCGCCTTGAAAAACCTTTACGATAACGAGTAACTATTTTTTCTGCTGTCAACGATGCAAAGTATTCATCGTCTCTATCTTCTGGAAAGTGCATATACCCTGCACCTTCTTCTTCTATTTTTAATCGTGAATATATAATTTCTTTTGCGGTATCTACACCCACCATAAACAACGGGCATTTTGCAACATTGTTTGTTGATTTTTTGCCTACCAACGCTTTACCTTCACCACCAACTCCTTTAATGGCAAATATTCTTTTATGTTGTCTTGCTTTACAATACGTGTAAACCGCTTGTGTATAATGACCACCCGAATCTACGCAAGTTGAACGTATCGTAATAGTTCCACCTAACTCATGGTCATATTGCGTTTCTAATAATTCGTCTAAGTCCGCCCATAATTGTGGTGCAGATGGGTCTCCATGTATTACTTTATAATCTAATGACCACGTTTCTTCATCTCGACCCCAACCAACTACTTCTACTTCTAATCTATCGTCTTGCACATCTACACCTGCGGTTAGCAAAACGACACCCTTTGGAACTTTTGCCCAAAACTCCCTTCGAGACGAAATCTTTATATCATCAACTCGTTCCCCTTGATCTTCCCATGTTTCGCCAAGAAACGTGTTAGTCCACGCCCTTAATGTTTCGGGTAATCGTTTTGCTGATAAAAATTCCGTTACTGCATCTGATAAATTAATCCAACTAGAATACAAACCATTTAAATGATAGCCTGCAACACCTTTAAAAGGTTCTGTTGCTATCCATTCACCTTCTTTTATAGCCTTAAATCTATCAACATCATTCCATGCTGAACCGCAGTATTCGCATGTATATACAGCAGATAATGGATTGTCTTTTTGCCAATGCACATTTTTCCATGTAAGAGTTTGTTGTTCATTACAATCTTTACATCTTACATAATATTTTCTTTGATCTGATTCTTCATACGCACTTTCAATACGACTTGCATTTTTATTAGTTGGTGTTGAAACCATTACGATTTTTCTATTCCAAAACGTACTGGTTCTTTTTTTTGCTAGTTGTATTGGGTCACCTTCTCCCGATGCTCCGCCTGCACTTGTCGGGTAACGGTCTACTTCGTCTGCTAATACAATCCGAATTGGTCTACTTGCCAAACCAGAACTCGAATTAGCACCAACCATAGTTATATGACCACCTTGAAATATCTTATGTGTAGTTGTATTACCACTGTCTCTCGATCTTGGGTCTTTCACTTTATTTTGTAATGGTGGCGTATCTCGCAACATTGGTGCTAATCGGTCTTTTGAAAATGCTTGTGCCATTTCCAAAGTCGGTTGCACGACCAATATTGGTGCAGGGTCATGGTCTATGTGATAACCTATAATATTTAATAAAATTTCTGTCTTTCCAATTTGTGCAGAAGATATAACAACAACTTCTTTAATATTCGGGTCATTAATTGAATCCATAATGCCTTGTTGATATTTTGCACGTTCCGTTTTCCACTTACCATGTTCAGCACTAGCTTCCGATGATAGTCGCCTTTCGAGGTCTGCCCACAGACTTACTGTCAATCTTGGCGGTGGCTTTAGAATCTGCATTGCTTGTTTTATTATTGCTTGGATCATAGTTAGATAATTCCTCTAAAGTTTCATTTATGTGAACACTTAAAATATCTCGTATTTTTCCCACTTCGGTTTCTACCGCTAACATTGGTGAAACAATACTGGGTAAGGCAGTTATCTTTGATTTGACAACTCCTAAAACTTCAGTCCAACCTTTTATGACCTCATTTTTGGCAATGTATTCTCTATTTGCTTTTTTAACTTCTAATTCTGCTAATGAAGCATCCGCTTTCATTTTTCTTGCTCTTGCAACATTATAATCAACAGTTTGATTTGTAGGTGGTCTACCAACCATATTAAATCCTTTCTTTAAATCCAGTCTATTGTAGGCAAACCATTATAATTTACATCATAAATAAACCAACCAAAAGCCATTAAACCTTTACCGCCAAAAGCCACTCTTTTACTAAAAACTAAAACTTTTTCTAATTTTTTTTGATTAAATATAACTTCTCGTCTTTTAATGCCTTCTAAATAAGAAATCTTAGAAAGCATAACAACTTTCTTTTTAGCTAATGTAAAAGCGTGTGTTGTAAATTCTGTTGCTAAATTAAATGGTGGATTGGTAACTATGTTATCTACTTTGTCATAAGACAATAAAAAATCAATATTAGGCTCGCCATATCCTCTATCTATTAAATCTGTGCTTTTTATTGTATAACCATTATCAATCATAACTTTAGACATTGCACCATTACCGCAAGCACATTCCCAAATAACACCTTCAAACTTTTGTCTGTCTAATAACGCTTGTGTTGCATTTTCAGGTGTAGGGTAAAAGTCATCTTTTTCTCGGTTGTCATTAGCATTATGACCAACATACGCTAATGCACTTGATTTTTTCATTGCACAATTTATTCCATATTAATTTAATTTAAAATTCTGTCGCTAGGGAACTGTTGCGATGCAACGTGACCA
>VTLG01016718.1_pt1 | contig 19316 bp, 25 predicted proteins | sample 4694571 | NCBI WGS metagenome assembly VTLG01 (sample SAMN12604809, study PRJNA352737) | marine metagenome | biome: ENVO:00000447; feature: ENVO:00000209|ENVO:00000569|ENVO:01000036; material: ENVO:00002151; isolation source: viral sequences binned using virsorter ...
TGATCCTAGTCCTATAACAAGATCATCAGCAGTATCATCTAATCCAATATGAAAGTCTTGAGCATTACCATCAAATACGATCTTTGCATCTTCAGCTACAGCTTCTCCGATAGTTAAAGTAGGGGGATGCCCATAATTAATTTTTGTTACAGCCATTAGGTGATCTCCATAATCGATAGAGCTATATCAGTAGCACCTGTTCCTGTAACAGATAGTGTATCTGTAGTCTCCATGACTACTTTATTTCCTGATAGTAACTCTAGTGAACTATTACCGGGAATAGGCGTAGTAGTAATTAGCTCAACATCTTGGTTAGACTCATTATTAGCTCCGGCTCTATTACTAGTATCTGTTCCAAGAGTAACTGTAGCATTAATAGAACTACTGGTTGTGTTACCTAATATAAGTCCTAGTATAACCGTAGTAGTACTACCAGCAACAGTATAAATTACATCTGCTGATGTGACACCAGCTTTAGTTATAACTTTAAATGTATTTGCCATATTTGCCTTCCTTTTTTAAATTACCCTAAAGCAATTGCTAAAGCTGTAGCATCACCACTAACATATGTACTTATATCAGAAGCAGGAATTTGCTTTGTAGTTGTGCCGTCAATTATAAGAATAGCATCAGAGTCTGCTACTGTAATCGAAGATGTAGATTTTGCAGAACCATCAAGTAGGTTAAGTTCGGCAGTAGTAACATTAGCACCATCAAGTATCTCTAGTTCTGCTTCAAGGATAGCCGCTGAACCAATAGTAAATCCAGTACCTGTTACGACACCAGTAGATGTGATGGCACCAGAACCAATTGTTCCAGCAGCAGTTAAATTGGCACCACTGAATGTTAGTGCAGTAGTAGTGCCTGATTTGATAATAAGATTTCCACTAGTATTTGTAGCAGAACCAAATGTCGTACCACCAGAACCAAAGAAGATGTCTCCTCCTGCTGCATCTAGAAGAATATCATCAGCAGTATCTAGAATAAGATCACCCGTATCGTTTACAATGTACGAATTAGTACCACCATGATATAGATTAAGGTCTTCACTTGCCCCAATCGTTAATCGTCCAGTTGCACTATCTCCTGTAAGATCATCTGCATCAGCATCTACGTCAAGCTTGACTAGTCCACCTGAAGTAATATTAGATGCACCATTATCAATATTACCAAATCCAGAAGAAATTGAACCGGCATCTAAAGCACCTACAGTTGTTACACTTGATAAAGTATCTAATCCAGATTCAAAGTAAGTTTCAAAATCACTTAATGCAACCTGTACCATTGTTCCATTATCATTCACAACTACACGATCTGCATCTACAAGAGTTGTTGAAGAAGCAGCAGTATCACCATCTATAATATTAAGCTCTGTAGTTGTTACAGCAGCACCGTCAAGTATCTCTAGCTCTGCTTCACTAATACCTGCACTACCAATCGTTACTGTACCTGAAAAGGTTACATTTGCACCGCTAAATGTCATAGCGGTCGTAGTACCAGATTTAATTATTAGATCACCACTGGTATTTGTAGCAGACCCAAAAGTAGTACCATCATCTTTAAAGAAGATATCACCACCACCAGCATCAATAACAATGTCTGCTGCTGCATCTATAGTTGCTATTGCAGAAGAGGAGATAGTTAGATTAGTTCCATCACCCTCAATCTTCTCTCCATCATCTCCAAAAGTAATACCAACATCAGTTGGAATATTTACATCTGAGGTAGCCGTAAGATTAATGTCTGCTCCTGATGTTACAGTGATATCTGTATTATTACCTTCAATCTTTTCACCAGTGCCAAATGTAATACCTACATCAGCAGGAATAACTACATCACTTGTAGCTGTAAGATTAATTTTTCCTCCAGACGTAACTGTTAAATCCGTACTATCCCCTTCAATTTTCTCACCAGTACCAAACGTAATACCGACATCTGCAGGAATAACTACATCAGCAGTAGCAGTAAGATTGATATTATTACCAGATATTGTAAGGTCAGTACCATCCCCTTCAATCTTTTCTCCGTCATTCCCAAAGGTAACTCCGATATCTGCTGGGATATTAATGTCTCCTGCGCTTCCGACTGTGATTGAGAGGTCTGTACCGTCTGATTCAATCTTTTCCGTTGTAGCAAATGTGACACCCACACCACTAGGAATATTAACATCAGCGGTGGCAGTAAGATTGATGTTATTACCACTAATAGTAAGATCGGTGCCATCTCCTTCAATTTTTTCACCATCATTACCAAAGGTTACTCCAATATCTGCAGGAATATTAATATCTGCACCAGAAACTAAGTATAAGTCTGTTCCATCTCCATAAATGTATTCACCGCCCTCATCATATAGATAAAGACGTTTTGCGCTATCCATGACAACATCATCACCAAACTTAAAATGATCTTCATCTTCCATCCAAGTAAGAAGGCCATCACTTGTTTCTCCATCAAAGGTTACTGCAATGTCTGTTCCTGCTGTACCATCACCAATTGTAATGGCAGTACCTAAAAGTTTAGTGACAGGGCCACCTTCAGCCGTAGTGCCATCATGTGTATGTCCAGTAGAAACAGCAAAAGCAGAAACTAATTGAGCAAACTCGTTATTAAAATCTGCTGCATTAATGACTTCGCCATCAACAATCTCTGTGCTACTTTGTCGTGTATAAGTTGCGCCCATTATCTGCGTCCTCCTGCAGTAAATTCTAATTGATATGAATGTAAAGTGAATGGATTATTAGAACTATCATGATTAACTCTTACAGCAATAAGAAATCCTGATCCTTCAATAGCCCTTCTAAAAATGGGTGCTCCACTTGAATCGTAAACAGCATTACCATATGTCGAAGAAGAACTACCGTATATAGCAATACCGCCGGGAGAATCAATGTTAAAAAATGTAGGTTGTGGTACATCTTTACTATCCGAGTCATACCTAACTCTAAGTTCTGCCGATACTGTTCCTTCTACTTCGTAGTTTAAAATTACACGTTGCATAAGTTTACGGATTCCAGTGTCACCTAAAGATAAATCTGGTGATCTATAAACTGCTACAACATTAGTACCATCAAAGGTATCTCCACTTTCTTGTCGCCTAACATACCCATCATAACCACCCTCAATAATATATTCAGTGTTACTAATAAATCCTGAATCCATAGCAGAAGGTTTCATTCCTTTTAAATCCGCAAATTCAAAGCCTACTCCTTCCTCAGTTCTTTTAAGAGTAGCTAAAATTCCTCTACTATCTGCTGCTGCTGCTCCTGTTACTGGATAAAATATTCTATACTGACTTTTATTTCGTACAATTACAGAAGTAATATTATCAAATCCAATATCTTGTATTCGTTTTTGTATGGGTTTAGATACTGTACCTAATTCTACGTCCCCAATTCTGGTAGTTGCAGCAATAGTTCTTAAACCATCCGGCGATAAGAATAAAAGATCACCACCAATCTCCTGAACAGAAAACCCATCAGCACATCCTAATGTGCGAGTTACAGGAACTACTTGCCAATCTGCTATACTAGTCCCTGAAAGCCTATACAATTTATCTTTACCAAAAATAAATAAACCATCACGGAAAACTTTGAGTTCAACAATACTTGTATCTACTTTAATTGAACCAGCACCATTTGCAGCACTAAAATCTGCTTCATCAAAGGGAGCAGAAAATACAATCTCTTGAGGATTAGTAGACATTCCTGCAAAAAAGACATGATCTCTAAAGACTGCTACAGATGCAGGATCAGCAGGAGCACCTGTAGCATTTAATAATGTATATGTTGATCCATCATAAGTTGCAGCTTGATTAACATCATCTACCATAACAATTTTAAGAGTATTGGTAAAATTAAAGTCATCAAACTTATAACGACCAGCAGAACTTCGTGTTCCAATAGAGGAACCCCAACCTGTGCCTGTACTAAATTTAACTACACTACCAGCAGCAGCTAAAACACCATCATTAAAAATCTTTATACCAAGTATAGTATTACTACTATCTACTTGGTTACTATCAAACTTTGAATTTCCCGTAAGTCTTCTATATCCACCTTGAATACTTGGTTCAAAGTTTTGTAGCTGAACTGCTGCTCCGGGTGGCATTGAAAAATCATCTTTATCCAAAATTAAACCGCCGCCTAAAGAGACTGTTACAGGAGATATTGCTGAAGTATCTGGCATTTAGTATTATCCTGCTGGTGTAATTTGCTCTTCAATAAAAAGAGAAACGGTTATATCATTTGCAGCAGAAGCTTGTGCCTTAAAAATATCTCCTGCCTCTAAAACTATATTTGCATCAGATAGCTGTATATAACTATCTGCAGCTACACTCTTTGTGCTAAGTATGGCATAAGTAGCACTTGCAGATGTATCTGTCCATTTAAGAGTAATATCTGCTGCATTAGTTCCGTCTACATTAGTAATCCAAACCTCTTTTATTCTAGCAGTAAAATTAGTTGGACATGTATATACTGTAGTTAAACTTGTACCCGATAAAGCTGCTGCAGCATTCTTTAATCTTACAGCCATGTGTTATACTTTCTTTTTATTTTTATGTACATTTTTAATTGTACGTTTATTAGCAGAGGCATAAAATACTTGCTTACCTTTCTTATTGCCATAAGTCTTTTTCATGGCAACTTGAATTTTCTGTCCTTTTTTAGTTAAAGGCATAGGTAAGCAAGTATTTATGTATAATTACTGTTTACGATACAGCAGCACTAAATGGAGTAGCTTCCGTACCGCTTGCAGTCAATATGCCCTTAACCATATACTGGTCAGTAGCAATATCAATAAGAGTAATTTCATCACCAATAGAAACACCGCCTGTAGTCGTACCATTAAGCGTAATGGTATCTGAAGTAGAGGCAGTATTAAAAGAGGCAACCGTATTAGCGCTATCTTGATGAAGAGTAACAGAACCATCAATCGTATCATCACTAGTAACCTGAATTACATAGTTCGACGTATTTACAACAGAAACAATAAACTGAAACTCTGCACCAGAGCCAGTAGCCTCTGGTAAAGTAAAAGTAGCTGACGCATCACCGCCAACTTCGCCCATCAAAAGAATACGACCTGCATGAGCAGCATTCGTAAGAGTAGTATCTTCAGTGAGTGTAACCAAATCTCGTATCAACGATCCACCAAGAGTGGTTGTACCTGCAGTGACTGTAATACCACCAGCAGTAACCGTTAGACCTCCTGAAGTGACAGTCATACCATCTTCGACAAAAACATCTTCAGGGACACGAGATACGCCTTGTGTCATTTTAAAACTAGCCATTTTTACATTCTCCTTTCATAGCTAAATATTAGGATACGGTAGCACTAAACATCGTTGCAGGATTAGAACCTGCAGCACAAGTTACCATACCACTAACTGCATATTGATTAGATGCTATGTCAATTACTTCAACATAGTCACCTATCGCACCCCCACCAGTAGTCGTACCATTTAAGGTAATAGTATCTGATGCAGCAGCAGTTACCATAGATGAAGCATCTGTTCCATCTGCATCAGTAATCATAATTTGACCGTCGATGGTATCTGTTGCATCTGCCACTTTAAGTAGATAATTAGAAGTATTCACTACCGATACAACAAATTTAAATACACTACCTGTGCCTGTTGCAGCAGGAAGTGTAAATGTGGCAGCAGCATCGCCACCAACTTCTCCCATAAGAAGTGTTCTCCCTGCATGATCAGCCGAAGTTATTGAGGCCGTTGCAGTAAGAGTAACCAAATCTCTAGTATGTCTATCGACATTTTCGTCTATAAGGCCACGTAATAGAGACATAGGTTTTCCTCCTTATGCCAATACTAGGCGCATAGTTACATCTGTGCCACCTACTCGTTGATAATTCAAATATTGCGAATTACCCGCCTGTTTAGGAACGGTAAGTGAATGTAAACCTGCAGCCAGTTTAATATCATTAGCGGTACTTACAGCCGCCGTACTAGAAGCACCAAAGTTAACATAAATTTCACCATCTAAGTGTACTGTTACTAAATTATAACTTGAAACATTTGTTCCGGCTGCAGTTGAAGCTACAGTTACAGCCGACTGCACATCCCAGAACATGTTATTTCCTTGTGGTATCTGAGTCATTAATTTTCTCCTATGTTAAAAAGATGCCGAAGTTGTATAGCTAGAGCTACTAGCTCTGGGAATATATGTAGACCTTACATAATCATATCTATTAATCAGTAGAGTTTGCATATGTTTTATACCTTCATTAAATAGTACAAAACTACGATCATATAAAGGCGTTTCACTACGATAAAGATATGTATATGCTACAGCACCATCTACAATTATATGTCCAAATCTATCAGGGATTGTTGTAGTGTCTCCATGAGCAGATAAATCTGAACTAGGATGAGTAAAATAGTCAAAGGTTAAAGTATAGGCTTCATTTGGAAAAGGCCATAACCCATATTTATTATCTGGACGCCTAAATACATGCGTAGGTATTCCACCTGCATCAATCTGAGCTACAGTATCTCCACTTGAATGACTGGCTGCAGTAGTACTTTCTGCTCCTCTTGTAGCTCCAGTAAAACTAGTAGAACTTGTACCTGTATAGGTAATATGTTCAGAATTAATAATAATGGTTCCTGTAGAATCAAAAGATGAAGCAGATGCTACAGGAATTGTAGTATCATCATCATCAATACCACTACTTAATGTAGTTACTACAGTATCGTCCTCTTGTTTTACGTGTAAATCTAAATATTCTTTATAGTCTAAATAAGCAAGATGCCGAGCGGCATTCCCAAAAGTTTCACTTTTACGTATTCTAAATGTAGCATAATCTACATGTTTTGTATTTGAAGGCAAGGAATACTTAACTACTCCTGCTGTCAATGTTTGACTTGCCTCTGCAGCATTAAACGGCCAACCAAATTCTCGTTGATTAATATAACGAATAGCTTGATTGACCGCACCTTTTGCTTGTATCTGAATGCCACGAGCATCACTAAAAGTAGTTGAAGTTAGCTGCACCTCATTCAATTTAGCAAGTACATCGTTTGTATATGTTAAAAATGAATTTGCCATTTATTCTCTTTTCTATATAGAAGTGCGAAAAAATAAGAAAATTCGCACATGGTAAAATGTATACACTGTAATTTATGTTTATATATCAGACACTTACCGTAAGGTGTAATTTATCTGAAGATAAACTTGAGAATTTGCACATGAGTTACACCTATGTAAGTATAAAGTGAGAGGAGCTATTGCCCCTCTCACCCTATCTTCAACTACGCAAGTTGATCACGATCAACCTGTACAGTATCTTCACCCCAACCATTACAGTCGATAGCGCAAGCATAAACTCGCAATTTACCTGCCGCAACATCTGCAGAAGCAGCAATCAACTTAACGTCAATTGTATCTGCACTAGTTACAAAGCATTCAAATAGAGAGTCTGCACCAGTAATAACGTCATTGGACTGGCCGTTAGTTCCTTCAGCGAGAATACCCGTCGAAGTTACATCACCACCATCAATGATGTCATCCCCGGCTGCAAAATCAATATCAACCGTAGGCGAGGAGCCGTCAAATGCTGTCAGTACTTCCGCACCAGCAAATAGAACAAATGTATTTGCGGGAACTTCAAGAAGCTGAAAGATATCACCATTTGTACAACTATAACCATCAGCGGTCAGAACGGCCATATCTAGAACGCCTTCCAGCATTCTCATTTTATTTCCGCCACGATCCGCTTGATTAATAGCACTAGAGTTAGCACTAACGCCAGTCGTACTTTTGGCTGTCATGTCAAAAGTTGCCATAGTAGTACCCTCCCTATGCTACGTTATATTTTGCATTGGCAAGTCCTTCTGGGCGTAGAATCTTACGTCCATAAAGGTGCATACCACGTACAATATCAGCAAAGCTATCAGGATCACGATACGTTTCCGTCTTCGTAATCTGGCTTGCGGTAGCTACCGACCCAGCATGTCCCGCAACAATAAGACCATAGTTAGAGTTCTGGTTTGCAGTACCTGAAGTACCCGGACCAGTACCTACCGAAGGTAGATTGTTGGAAACATAAACTCGGAAGCCATATAGATTGTTAAGAACCAACCCGTTACGGATCGCACCTTTCTCACCAAAGTCCTGATTGAGAAGACGTGAATCTTCATCCATTAGAACTTCCATGAAATGGGGCGAAATAACGAGCCAACGACCGTCCTTGTCAACAAACTGTGTATCCAAAAGACGACCCATTCTCGCCACAACCATATTTGGAGATGCAGTAGCTGTTGGGAGAGCACTCGCTCCCGGCAAACGAGCCGCAAGCGGAATCGAGTGTGTCCCAGCAGATGACGTGGTAATACTACCAAAGTCACCCTTCTTTAACTGCATCGAAGAAAGCAGTTCATTTGAACCTGCAGTCGAAACAGCCTTGGTGCCAGATACCGTAGTATTAGCGGTACTAGCAACAGAACTGAGTGAAGACTGGGCAAAACCTGAGAGGTAGCCAAGTACTTCCATGTCGTACTGATCTTTCAGGCGATAACCTGCTCGATCAGATGCCATTGACTGAAAATTCACATGCGAATGTGCCTCTTCAATATCGTCAACCTTAAAAGCAAAGTAATTCGACTTGTCTACGACAAGACTAAAATCTTCGTCATCAAGGTCTTGTGGCGAAACTTGAGCACCACGGGCATACTCTTTGACCGTGATCTCTGGCTCTTTGATGATGCGGACAGTATCACCAAAGTTGGCGATTTCACCAAAATAATCATTATTGGTGATGTCCTCTACTACAGATGACTTGCGAAAAGCAAGTTGTGTCTGCTTGGAGTAAATTACAGGGCTAAAATTACCATTTGGTAAATTGTTATACCCTGCAGCACGTTGAAAGGCCATTTTATTCCTCCTTTTCACGAACAAGTGGGCAACAAGGCCCACAAGCATGACATAATGTCACACTTCAGGACATAACTTTTAAGGGCCAGTAAAGTTAGGGGTAGGATAAATAGGAGATCAACCTACTATCGGCCTTTTTACAGGGTTTCCAAAAAGTTTTACTATAAAAAAACTAGGGTTAGCATAAAAATGGGCCTAGTTTTTTACTTATACACCATTCTAACTAAAATACTTAATTTGTCAAGTAAAAAATAAAGTTATCTTGCATTTCCACTTACATCATAGATAAAATTATTAGAACTAATTGCTTCTAATATTTCTTTTTGATGCTTTTCGTATTCGTTAGAACTCATAGCATCAACTGTAGACTCTTTCCATTTCTTACCTTGACCATTGGTTTCTGGTAATACTTTTTGTGATTTAGTACTTACCAAAGAAGCAGCAGATTTATTTGATTGAGTTTTCCTACTATTTGGTTTCTCATCAACATCTCTGTCTATCTTGTATAGATCAATTGCTCTTGCTGCAGACCGTGCATCATTTTCATTTTCATACAAAGCATCTTGCACCCATTTAGGTTGCTCCTCTGCCCATTGATGAAAGTCTTCACTAGCTCGAATAGTTTCAAAATCAGGATGAAAAGATAACAATTCTGCTTCTGCCTTTTCTCTTTTAGCAGATATTTGAAGTTTATTAATTTCCTCCATTTTAGTCTCTAGTTCCTGAGACTGTTCTTTTGACTTTTTAATTGCAATTGTTTCAATTACAGCAGAAACATCAGGATATTCTTTTGACCAAGCATCTAATTCCTCTTCAGTTTTAGGAAGCTGTATTTGCTTTTTAGTAACTGTATCTAACTGCTGTTCTAGTGCAGTTATTTTATCAGCGTATTCTTGCTTCTGTTTTTGAGAATGTCTACGAAGATCGCCGTATCGTTTCTTAAATGTTTTCTCTTCTGGATTATCCGGCTCTTCAAGTTCCTCCTCTACTTCTTTAGCTTGCTTTTCTAGAACTTCTGTTTCTTTAGTCTGATGTTCAATAAGCTCTTCAAGTTCCTTTTCTTCATCTTCAATTGTTTTACGAGAATTATACTTCTGGTCTACCAAACCCATAACTTTCTTTACGGGCTGGACTATGCCGATTGCTTCTGCCATAGTTATTACTCCTATGCTGGGGCCAACCGTAGCCAATTCGGGGGATTAGGTAAGCCAACATACTATGGGACTATTTATCTAGAAGCTAGTCCCTTGCTCCCATTAAGTTTACTTTTTTTCTTAGGTTTAGTAATTAGTCCTCCTAAACTTTTACGTGATCGCCACGCTGATTCGGCTTTAAACGAAGAACTTGGTCCAATTTTAGGTTCTTTTATGGTTCTTGGAATTAATTGGAGCTGCTCGGGAGTCGTCTCGATATCAGCAAAATCTTCAAATCCTAAAGCATCATAGTCTACGGAATCGGATGCGGGTGCGAGTGCGGTCCTCGTCTCGAATTTAGGTTGATCAAAATCTTCAAATCCTAAAGCAGCTAAGTCTACATCGCGGTCGGGTGCAAACGATGGCATTTTATCAATTTTTAGTAGTTGTCTTTGCTTTTCTCCCCGTTCACTAAGACCTTTCCTACTTAAAATTGGTGGTCCAAGAGGAGGACGTTTAGAAAATATAGCTTTCTCAAAAACACCTAATAGTTGTTGTGTTGTAGCACCACTACCAAATACACTATCTACTGCTTCCTTAAATTTGTTAAGTGCCATTGCTGTTAGACTATATTTACTAACTGTATTTATAAATTCAGCGGCTTTACTCTTCTCCCACTTCATTTGTTTTAAAAGTTCATTATATACAGTATTTTCAGTTATTGGAGCTTGTTTATCAGGACTAGCAGCATTTCGTTTATTTATTTCAGCATTAACATACTCCATAGTCTTACTAACATCTGCTGGTGTAGAATCTGCTTTAGTTAAACTAATAGCTGTTTGTTCTGGCGATCTCTGATTTAGCGGGCCTTTATAACCTCCCGCACTCCCCGGAGCAGCTTGTCGCTGTCCTGTAATTTCAGGAGTAACACTAGGCTCTTGCATCTCATCTTCATCAACTAGATCATCTTCATCAGTAACTAGTCTAAAACCGGGAGGAAGACCACCAACTACTTCCCCTCCATAAAGCACAGGAAGCCAAATTCTCCTTCTAGTTTCCTCATTTATAAATTCTTTAATAGTTTGACCCGAAAATTGTTGGTATGGAGTTCGAGGATCGATATACTTAGAAAAATCCGAGCCTTGTTGCCCTCCCCAAACATCTATAGCTTGCGTACCTTTAGGAGCTATGCTAGCGTTAGGAGGAAGTTGTTCGAGTGTAAACGCCTGTTGAGTTGTCATAGTTCCCGGCGGTCCCACCCGTGTATAAAATCCACCACCAGTAGGTACATAATACCCCTGTTGGAATTGTGCCAATGCTGGATTTGCAGGTTGCAAATATCCCTGTTGAGATTGTTGCAAATCAGGAAATGTAGGTGCTCTTGGAACAGGTTGAAGGATTGCAGGACGTGAAGGCGGTGTAACATCTAAAGGTTGTACAGCAGTAGGTGCAGCAATGGGTGCAGTTATAGGAACCTCAAATAAATCCCCTTGATCTTCATGAGGATGAGCATGTGATGGCAATGTACCACCAGCATGAAGCTGTGCTGTCATGGGTTGACCAGAATCACTCATTTCTCCTGTATCTTGCTGCGCCATTTCCATTAACTGTTCTGCCATAGCAGGATCAGGAATTGTCTCATCTTCAGGTTCACCTACAAGACCCTTTTCTTCTAAATCTCGTAAACCTTGTTTTGCTTGTTCCAAAGAAGCTACATAAAAATCTATACCATGATATCGCACGGCATAATCAGGAATTACAAACTCACCGGGACTTATATTTGCTACTTCATCGTCCCGTACTCCTTCTGCTGTAGCACCTACTGGTATTTCATTTCCACTTACAGGGTCTACTTCATTTGGATCAGCAACAAGACCAGCAAGCTCCATTTGTGATCCCATATCATCATATAGTTGTTCTCTAGCCATGTGCGTTTACCTCATCCTTTAATTGCTTTAATTTACGCAAAGCTCCAATAGCCCCTTGTGCTTTATGTATATTTACAATATCTATATTTTGCTCTAAATTAGCTTGTTGTTGGACTATAATCCAATCTATATAATTATTGAATGCGTCCCACTGGCGCTTGTTGTTGACCCACACCTTGAGCTTGTTGAGTAGGTTGTGGTTGGGGTTGCTGTTCTGTTCCACTAAATTGCTCCTCCATAGGTACAGGTGCGGCTCCTACACCAATATTTCCAGCACCACCACCTTGCAAATCATTAGGACTCAAACCCGGAGCACCCGGAGGTTGAGCTTGCTGTGGCTGGCCCGGAGGTGGAGTAGGCTGTTGCTGTTGTATAATTTTAGCTTGGCGCATGGCCTCTTCTGGTGTATTACAAACTTTATCAGGATCAAGCCCCATAGAATTTGCAATCTCACGAATAATAGAAGGAAACTTTGCAAATGGAGCAAGAATAGGATTTGCAACAACTTGAAGAAACTGTAATAGCCGTTGACTACGAACTTCATTTGCCATCAAGCTTTCAATACCACGCGCCTTAACTTCTAAGTCCCCTTTAATTTCAGAATCAAAATCAAATTGCATGTTAAAGCTAAAGAAAGATTCTCCTAATGGACGCAATAAATAATCGTCAAAGTTTTTAACTACAGTTTTAATACTACCTGCAGCAGCACCCATTAACATAGAGATACCTGCCGCTGTTCGTCCTGTACCCGCAACTCCTGTTTGTCCATGTGCAAAACTAGGAAGACCCGTAGCTTCATCCGAAAGCTGACGGGCCTTGTCAAACAATTGCATATTCTCATTACTTACATTTGGAAACTTAGTTCCAAAAATAGCTTGACCGGGAGCACCACCCTGACGCCTAAATACTTTACCCGGATACAGTTGTAAGTCCTGCCCCGGAACTAGATTAGTTTCATCTATCTCTACAAGTAGATTACCACTTAGAACGGCATTATCTACCGCCATTCTCATAAATCCATTCATTAGAGTTTGTGTGTCATCCATATTCTCAGCTAAACCAATACCAAAGAAACTATATGGATTTAATTCATAAGGTACGGCATAATAAGGAATACGTGCAGGTTTAAATGGATTAATAACCAATCTTAAAATAAAGCTATTGCACGTCCAACAATTTACCTGTATCTGCTCTACATTTTTAAATTCTTTGGGCAAATCAATACCAAAGTCTTTTGCCATATCTACTTCCATCAAGCCCCAATATTCCATAACTTGATAGCGTTCAGGATGATCATTTAAATAATAGTCTTTTAAATCATCTTCCCAATATTCACTTGTATATACTTCGCCCATCTCAATACAACGATCAATGGCTTCTTTACGAAAATATGGGCGATGTTTTAGTTCACGCAACTGAGGTGTAGAAAATTTATGTCGTTCAATTATATATGTTGCATCATCCATATTACTTGCATCAGGATCAGGATATAAATCCCAGCAGGATACATGCTTAACTTGAGGTACTGTTTTAATGGTAGGTGCATACGAGCCGTCATCATCCCAATTTGCGTATTCTTTATCTACAGCAAATGGTCCTTTAATGACACCTGTGCCAAATAAGCAACACTCAAAGGAAGCAGAACGAAGGTGCTTACTAGCGCCTGACTCTTCTAGTTGATCCATAATCTTTTTTTCCATCTTCTTTGCTGCTACCATAGCAGGATGGAATGTAACTGCAGTAGGAGTCAAGCCTTCTCCTTCTGTAAGTCCCTCAATATCAGAAAGCTTTTCTTCTAATGGGCCAAGCTTAAATGCTTTTTCTTCTAAAGTTGTGCGAGTATCTCCCATTTCAAGATCACGTCCATCGCCGGGAAAACCATAAGGACTTTGGACTTCTTGCTCTTCTGTTTGTTCAGGAGGTGTTTGCGGATCAAAATGAACAGCTTCAGTTACGCCTTCTGGCAAAACGGTAGGATCAATACTTAAAGGAAACTTTTGCCGTGCAAAAAGAACATCTGTAATTTGACCATAAGCAGCTAAAACTTTTGTTTTTGTAATTTTAATAAAGACACGAGAGCGTTCTGCTTCAGTAAACTGTACATCCGGGCCATATAGTCCTCTATAATTACGATAGGACTGTAACCACCTTTCTTCATCAAATCGCCGCCAATCCTTTGACCTTTTAAATCTACCTTCAATAAAAGTAATTAAATTAGAAAGTTCAAGGTCTTTAGTTTTTTCATCCAAAGCTAAAGGATTAGTTTCTTCAAAATTTGCATCTGCCATATTCTAATATCCAAAGGTTGCGTCAGCCGGAAGATATCTATCCGACATGTTTTCTATTGTAAAATCAAATATTCCTTTTCGTGGTCTACTCATTACTCCATAACGTAAGGCATCATATAAATGATCTTCTGATCTCGTATTTACATCTTCAGGATTTTTTGGGTCTAGTGGAATGGAAGGTAATTGTGATACAAGATTTCTACAATTATAAAAAATTACCATACCCGGAGCTTGATCTTCCACTTCTTGAACTTGTAACCTACGATGAACTTCATTTTTTCCTGATATACGACTTCCTGCACTTCTATCACTTGGTCGCCATCTACATCCTTCTAAAATCATTTGTTCTGCTAGACTTGGCCCTGTATCTCCTCGTTTATGCCAACAGGAACTATCTAAAACTCCATAAAGAATTGTACCATCTTCTTCTTCAAGATGCAAAACTTTATTTGCTAAATCTTTTGCCAGCACTTTTGATACATACAATTCTCTATAAATAATTAACTGTCCGTCAGGAGCTACAGTAAACCAAAGTACAGCACTATAAGAACCATACCCATAATCACATGCTCTAAATTTGGGCCAATTTTTTGGTATATCAAAGGGTTCAATAACATGTAGACTTCTTTCAAACTCTGGAAAAGCTGCTCCTTCTGCTACATCCCAGTTACCTTCCAAAAGTCTTTTACGTTGGTTTTCCGGTAACGATAAAAGCATCGTTTCATAGTCACCGCTATCTGATAAATATGGATTATCAAAGAGTTTTGCAGGTATAAACTTACGTTGGAAAAGAGGTTGCTCTTCTTTGGTATGCCCTTTAGGATACTTTAAAGTATTTCCGTCTTGATCTGTAGCCCAAAAAGATTTCTTAGGAGTAGAAGGATCAACGAAATATTTCTTAACCCACACATGTCCTGCACCACCGGGATTAGTTGTAGCCCTCATGTACACAGGTAAGTCAGATGCAATGGACCTCAGACGAGAACGAAGGTAATCCCACGCAAAGGGTGTGGGCCACTGCGTAAGTTCGTCAAAGCCTATCCAACAAAAGGACAACCCTTGATAGCGAAGTACGTCATCATCTCTATCCAGATATGACAGCCACAATCTTCCACCAGCAGGGGAGGTCCACTGCATCTTTCTTTCCGACCATTTGATGCCGGGAATAATTTTTGGGTATAGTTCTTGTGATTTCCAAACTAATTCTCTTAATTCTTCGGTAGTTCTCCGTAAGAGTAACCCGGAAAATTGTGGGTGTCCTAAGTAGCGCAGAGGGTCAGCTAACATTGCATAGCTTTTTCCTCCTCCTGCTGCACCACCGTATAATACTTCTCGTTCTGAAGCAGCTAAAAAATCTGTTTGCGGCCCAACATTCGGGCTAAAGAGGATATTGTGTTTCTCTTCAAATGCGAGGTCTTCTTTTTCTTTTATAGCAACTTTAGGCGCGGGTTTCGGCTTCTCTGGCTGCTTCTTTTTTCGACCCTGTATGCTTGCTCTCAATTTCTTCAAGTTTTTTGAGGGCTTTTTCATAGTTTTTAAGCCATGTTTTATATGTTGCTGCCTTACTCTTCCGTTGCCGCTCTTTTTGGACTCGCTTTCTGAGACCAATGTGGGAAATTTCTCGTTTTGTTCTGTCACTAAGCCATCCTGCTACTTCTCTATATGAATATTCTTTTAAATATTCTCTTGCTAATTCTAAAGCTTCAAGTTCTTCAATAATGGGAACAAGAAGGTCTTCATCAGTTTCATGTTCTTTATATCCAAAAGGAATTGTCCTGCTAATTTTAGGTATATCTAACCATTCATGATCATCTTTAAGCCCAACAGGATCAGGCATTTTAAAATACCCTAACTTAGGCATTATTGTTTTTTTCTATTTACTCTACCTGAAACAATCCTTAAATTTTTAGAACTATTGTTTCTAGGATTGCCATCCTTATGATCAATATGTTTACCGTCTCCTTTTGTTACTCCTCCTCGTTTCATAGCTCTAGCTCTATTACGATTTCTAATAGCGCGCTCTGTTTTCATGCGCTTGCTTTTATGGTACTTTGCGTAGTCGCCTTTTTTATACACTAAGATTATCCTTTGGGGGAAGAAGCATAATACCACTAGGCGCAGTAATTTCTACCTTGTCTGTTTTTTGAATACCTATGCGATCCAATAATTCTTTAGCGGCATTCAGTCTATGCTGATTGCCCAATTCTGATGGACGCTCCAATACATTAATCATTGCTCGTGCTGCCCGTGGAGCGTTAAGAGCAAGATACTCTCTAGTAAGTTCAAGTACTTCATCTTTCAATGAACGTAAAACTTCTGAAGCATTGGTAGTTTCGCCATATCCAGCAAGGGTTTTTGCTTTTTTATAATCTCCCTCTGCTTCGTAAAATAGTACTTGTAAAAAGGTTTGTTGTTTTGTAGTAAGTTCTCTCACTTTCTTAGACTCCTATCTCCAAACCACCATGCTACTGCTGTAGTCGTCAAGAACATAATTTGGTTTGATATCTCTCTAGAAATTTCTGGATTTTCACTTACACTAAAGAAAATGTAACCTGTAAATCCTAACAAGCCAAAAGTAAGAACAGGTCTTACAAACCTAAGTATAGAAGCAATCACAGGTGAAGCTGCACCGTAGGATGCATCATGAGCATAAGAAGCAGTCCTAATATCCGAGTCTGCTTTTACCTGAACAATAGCATGTTCACTTTCAAGCTCATCTTTTCGTGCAGATATTTGAAGTTCCTGTAAACTGAGTTCTTGATCAAACTCCAACTTGATTTGTTTTAATTCTTGGCGCTTTTCTACAAATCTGCCGACAGTACCAATTAAGCTGCCTACAATACCTGTAGCACCACCTGTTAATACTGAAGCAATTACATCAAACATATTTGTATTTCCTTACCAGACCGCTGAGAATTTTCTATTATCTACATGTACAAAGGAATTATAATTAATTCCAAAGCCTTTAAATCCAGCTACCTGTGCCGCAGAAATAATATCTTCTTTTATATGCCCGTTTAACGAAATATCAAAAGCCGTAGAAGGTCTATTTAGTGTTGCTCGATGTTGACTTTTAGGCGCTCCACCTACTTTTGCATTATGTATGGGACACCTAGCCGCACTATTAATAGTTACTGGTCGTTGTAAAATATCTCGCACTCTTTGTAATTTATCAATGGCTTCATCCTGTATATATTTATTACCACAACCACATTTACATTGTAGCTCAGTCCATAAAAAAGAAATACTTGCATTCTTACTCATACGGGTAATTGTAATACCTTCCACAGTAAAGTTAAAATGCCCAAGACTACAGCTACAGTTGATCCCATAATAATAGCTTCTAATCTTCTCAGTCTACTTGTTAAAGAATCTAATTGACGTTGAACTGATTCCGCCCGTATCGCACATTCTCGTTCATGAGCAATAAGTTCAGTTTGAATTTTCTGAACTTTATGATCTATGTCCATAACTACGCAACATCTTTTAACACATCTAGGATAGGTTGCGAAGTTTGCTTCCTCAATTCTGCTGCTTCTAACATATCTTGGGGTTCCACTCCAGTATTTTCTCGTTGTCCAAATAACATTGTTACATTTATTCTTTTATTGTCAAACCCCGGAAGAAAATTTACTTCTGCTGTTTTATGAAATAGGTTAGAATCAAACATAACACATCTGTTGTATTTATAAGGGATATACACTGCTTTAGAATTAGTATTTTTTAAGTGTTTCATAACTTCTGTTTTATCGTCACCATTGTAACGAGTGAAGTCCCAATCAGGAGGAGCACCTACATCCCAAATCCACATGCCCCCTGTCTTACCTACATCTTTTTCTTTGTCATAGTCTTTATTAGCTTCAGTAGGCGTAATCCAAAAGTTTACATTAATTGCTGCAAAGTCTGCATGAATATCAATACCGGGACATTTTGATTCATATTTAAATGCCCACATTTGAGAAAGGTTTCGTTTATTTGTATTATCAAATATCTTTGGAAGATGCTGTATCATTTCCAAAGCTAATGTAGATAGTGCTTGAGGCGTAAAACCGTTTTCTCTAAATGCTCCTAAGTATCCTCGACCATAAATTGTATTCCAAAATGGAAACTCAAGACAATATTTTTTAAGTTTTTGTAATGCCTCTAAATTCATAAAATCATCAATCACTACAATACTTGGAGTTGTCTTATAGTAGTTCTCTGAAATTATGTCAAAGGGTAATTTTAAATTTATTGCACCTTCAGGATGATTATGGTATGGAAGAATAAGTCTTCCTGTATTCAAGAGCCATAAAAGCTGTCCTACATCATGTGCTTCTTTCATATGAAGCATATGTTCTTTAAAAGGTTGCTCGTTACAATTTTCTAACGGATCATATAATTTTTTAGTCTCTTTCTGTAGTTTATCTTCGGCTCTACGTTGTTTTCTGTTCATAAGGGCTACGCCTTCTTTTTGCTACGAGTTCTCCTTTTTGCTACGGGGCCGACAGCAATCATGACACCTACACCATCTGCTTTACCTTTTGATTTCTTGTCAGATACATACCTACCACCATGCATTTTAGCAGCGGCTCTGGCATTCTTTTCACCTTCTTTTGTGTATGGGAATACTACTGTAGGCATTTTTATTTACTTTCTATGTCGCCTTGCTGGTGCCCATGATTTGGTTTCCCCCCGATTTTCATTCCACCATTTCATGAACTCTGTATTATTCAAGGCCCGCACTTCCTCTACAGTCTTACCGCCCATACTATCCTTTTTACCGTTTCGGGTAGGCTTTGGTCTGGGAACAGGGGCAACAACCTTTGCTTTACCTTTACGAGTTAGTCCTAATTGCTTATTCATAAAATCTCGTAGACTTAGACCTGTCTTACTTAAATCTTCTGCAGATACTGCAGCCATCTTCTTACCATTTTTCCAGTAATATAAATGCCCAGCTTTACGAGCAGCAGCTAAACTAGTTTTTCTGTCTGCTTTATCTATCTTAGCTTGTAACTTTTTCATTTTATTTAGTCCTCATCATTTTTGTGTCTTTAACAGCACCACCAGCAGCATAGGAATGTTTCTTACCTTTGT
>VTLG01008012.1_pt1 | contig 19310 bp, 16 predicted proteins | sample 4694571 | NCBI WGS metagenome assembly VTLG01 (sample SAMN12604809, study PRJNA352737) | marine metagenome | biome: ENVO:00000447; feature: ENVO:00000209|ENVO:00000569|ENVO:01000036; material: ENVO:00002151; isolation source: viral sequences binned using virsorter ...
TCCAAGGTCCTGGTGGATGGTTCATTGAGAACTCACTCACTACTCTTGGACAGAAAGACCCAGTTTCTGAGTACAATTCATTACTCTGGAACAATGGAACTGATGCTGGAAAAGAAACAGCAAGAAAACAGAAGCGTAAGTTAACTTATGTTTCAAACGTTTATGTTGTGAAAGACCCTTCAAATCCTGAGAATGAAGGTAAAGTATTCCTATTCAAGTATGGGAAGAAAATCTTTGACAAACTTACTGCAGCGATGCAACCTGAGTTTGAGGATGAAGAAGCAATCGATCCATTCGATTTCTGGCAAGGTGCTAACTTCAAGTTAAAGGCAAAGAACGTTGCAGGATACAGAAACTATGATAGTTCTGAATTTGCAGCACCAAGTCCTTTACTTGATGATGACGATGCAATGGAAACACTCTGGAAGAAACAGTTCTCACTCGCTGAAATTGTTGCACCAGACCAGTTCAAGACATACGATGAGTTAAAGACTCGTCTAGACTATGTTCTTGGAAATAAAAAGTCTGCTGCACCACAGTTTGAAGAGGAAGATATTGATCGTGGAGAAGCAGAAGAACTAGTAACTGCTGCTGTATCAAAATCAACTCCTGCTGTTGCAGAAGAAGAGGATGATGCACTATCATACTTTGCTAAACTTGCAGAGGAGTAAATGACATATAATCAACTCTGCCTTACTCTTTTAGTAATCGCAGCTTGGATTAACTTAATTTTTAAGTAGGAGTCTTCGGACTCCTTTTTTTATGGATTAACTACTTCTGTATTTTCTGTTGCTGCTAAATTAGGACTAATATAACTTGAACTCTGGTCATACCTCATTATGTCCCTTAAGTCGTTTTTAAATTGTTGTAAGAATCCTGGCACTAGTACGTCAATTTCTCTCTTTTTTTCATTTTGTAGATATTCATAATCTAAATTAGTTACTGCACGAGCAATATTATCTGTAGCGACAGAATACTCATCTTTATCATCTAATTGTCTATATCCAGCCTCAGTTCTTATGGTATATTGTGATGAAGGTACTTTATGAGAAGTGCCATAAATTTTAAAATCTGCATCAACTATTAAATCTGGAGGTAATATTTGTCTATCAAGTTGGTCTCTAATTTCAAAAGTTTCATAGTAACGTATCTCATTCATTTTTTCCTCTGAACCATATTTTGATAATGCAAAGTCATAAACTTGATAATCTTGCAACGGCCATTCGTGATTTATATTTGTAATACCTGCTATCAGAATAATGACATAATCTAATCTTGAATCACCATATATTTTTGCAGCGATTGTGTCAGGACGATCTCCATCACCAATAACAAATTTTTGAAATAAAGTGACAGCATCACCAAGATAGTCAGCGAGTTTTGTTCTACGAAATATATTTTTTATGATGATATAATCTCTTGACGAGTTTTTATGTGATAATGGTGATTGATACGCTATATCTGGTAATTCGTTAAAATATGCCATTAGAATCCTACCCCATCTCCTGCTGGACCTTGTAAATAATCTTCGTGATATATTGGATTGAGTTCTTTAAAAGTCAAATTCATCCTTATGTTGACGGGTGTTCCATCTTCATATGACGCATAGGTTCCAGCATTGGTATAATTTACAGTCATTCCAGTCAACGCAGCTAATTTGAATGAATTAAGGAAAGGATGATTTCTTCCATCACGTAGATAATCCAATTGAAATACATCAGGAGATTTTAAGAATATTCCTTGAGCATTCTCATTAAATTCACCTGCCTTTGGTGCCATCGACATTTTAAGTGACTTAATAATCGATTTAACAACTTTAGATTCTTTAGGACTACGAGGTGAAAATGTAATGCTGAATGGAAAAGATCTTAAGTTTACACCTTGAAATAATAATTCTAAATTATTATTTAAAATCTGACCTGTTGAACGTGCAATAACACTTGCTGCACTGACTTGAGACCCTAGAGCATTAAGAGCTTTACCAGAAATAGCAGCTCTAACAGCATCTTGTGTATCAGGACCTAGACCTGGTATATTTACTCCTGAGTTTAACGCTTCGACTGCTGCCTCTGCCATTTCACCAATTCCACCCCCCATTGCAGAACTTGCAACTGAAAGTGCTGCTAATTCAAGAGCATTTACTTTATCCTCACCCCAAGTTACTGAATTAGAATCGTTTACTTCCTGTGGAATTGGCAATTCGATATAATATTTTGTCTTTTGCATCCGACTAATTCTAGAATTAGCATCCTCCAGATTCATTTTGATACTAGGTTTTGTCCCATAAAATTTATTACCCTCTGTTTTCCTCATTTTATTTGTAACAAGCTCTCTGGTTTGTCCACCATCTCTTGTAAAGAAGGCACCCTTAACAGTCACACCTAAACCTGCCCCACTCTCAGGTGGTAGATATTCGACACATTTTATCCTTAGAGTATCACCTGTTTTTTCTGAATTATTTCTTGCTACTGGATATGATAAGTATATTGACGAATCGTGTGATGAGTCTACATTTTTTTGATTAGCTATTCTCGTTCTACCCGCAATCTTATGTGCTTGCGAGGCTTTTTGCATTTTCTCTTTCAATCCAATATCTTCATTACCACCAAGACGATTGAATTCATCTTGAAGTATTGCATTCTCCTGTGGATCTTCTTTCCAAGTACCTAAAGCCATTTATATCTTTTTTTTAAGTATTTAGTATGATTTTGACAAAAGGTAAAGTTCTTAAATCTCTTAACTCCATTTCATCTACTTTATACAGTCCACCCACCACTTCTGGGAAAGTATATTGTCTCATTTCTCCCCAGTGATAGTTCAATCCTTTGAATCCCCACTGAAAGACATCAGTTACAGCAACAAGAGGGTGTGAGTCATATGCGATGCCAGGTGTTTTTGCACGATATACAAAAACATAAAAATTACCTGCTTCAGGAACATTACTTCCTTCAGTTAATACATCTAATATTTCTGTTGCTAAATCATCGGGACTTTCTGTACCGATAAGATTTTTCATGATGGGGTCTATTCTACTCATATGTCTAACTCTTTTTCTGTAATTACTTTAAATTCCCACATTCTGTCAGCACAATATTCTCGTGCTGCTTTCCATTTTGCTTGATTTCTTGCGTATTCAAATGCTTCACGAATGTATCCTTTTGTTTGTCTCTTGGGTTTTTTTGGTTTAACAGTTTGTTTAAGTGGTTTGACTTCAATTAGATACCTTTTTATTTTACCAGTATTTTCTTGTACTTTTATATAAAAATCTGGAAAGTAACGATGAACACGACTGTCGTGTGGAGAAATATATGGAAGAGCAATCTCTTCACTACCCCATTCAAGTATTTTCGTATTTTTATCACAATATACCATAAACTTTCTTTCCCAAAGTGATCTGTAGATGATATTAGTTGGATCACCTTTGTACTTTCTAGGAAAGGAAGGATAGTATTTTCCCCTATAAGCCATCTAAATAACTATACTATAGAAGTATTTAGAGTGCCAGCACCAAGACCAAGAGGAATATCAGATATAATGCCTAAGTTACAGAATGTAGCTCAGACATCAAAATTTCTTGTTAAATTTGTTCTACCAAGAGGTGATTGTAGAAGATTTTTAAGACAGAAGGGAATCAATGATCGTTTCATTTCAGACAATGTGGGATTGCTATGTTCTGACGCTGTTTTACCAGGTAGTGCAATGGCAGCATTGAATACTGCAGGTGATTATCAAGGAGTTATAGAAAGATTTGCACACACAAGAAATTTTACTCAAGTAACTTTTGATTTTTATGTTGACAATGAATATAAGTCACTTAAATTTTTAGAGCATTGGATGGAATTTATTTCAGGTAATTCCAATTCTGACCCTTCAGGAGATGCGTATCATTTCAAGATGAGATATCCAGAGGAATACAAATCAAATGATACTAGAATAGTAAAATTTGAAGCGAATCACTTTCAATTTTTAGAGTATAGGTTTATTGGATTATTTCCTTTATCACTTAATTCTACACGAGTTTCTTATAATAATTCACAACTTCTAAAATGCAGTGCAAATTTTAGCTATGACAGATATATTTGTGGCGAGTCAAATTCACTTGCGAGAGCTTTAGGTATAGATTTAAACAATCGAAGATTTTCTAAAGGAGCAGGACCTGGTGATAATCGTCAATACAATTCTAATAATAGTTTAAATGAAGTTGCGAGTGGATTATCATTATTAAACAGCAACACAAGATATACGGTTAATACACCATCAAATGGATATGATTTAATTTCTGTAGGTTCAAGAAATACTAGATTAGGATAATAAAAAATTATCTCAGAAACCCCTATAAATAATGACATTGAAGTGCTTAGAATATTATGCCTTTACCAACCATTTCAACTCCTACTTATGAGTTGACCCTTCCTTCATCAAATAGAAAAATTAAATATAGACCTTTCTTAGTTAAGGAAGAAAAAATACTGATCCTTGCAATGGAGTCTCAAGACACCAAACAAATCGCAAGATCCGTAAAAGATGTAATCTCAAAATGTATACTGACAAAAGGTATTAAAGTTGAAAAACTCTCAACCTTTGACATAGAATATTTGTTCTTAAATATTCGTGGAAAATCAGTAGGTGAAAAAATTGAGGTTATGGTAACTTGTCCAGATGATGGAAAAACACAAGTTCCAATGTCAATTGATATTGATAGTATTAAAATTCATAGGGACAAGAATCATTCAACTGATATAGTTTTAGATGACACATATACCCTTAGAATGAAATACCCATCTCTTAATGAGTTTATCAAAAACAATTTTGGAGCAGTGGAAAATATGGGTGTTGATGACACTTTTGATCTTATTGCATCCTGTATCGACCAAGTATACACTGAGGAAGAGTCTTGGACAAGTGATGAATGCACAAAAAAAGAACTATCTGATTTTGTTGAATCACTAAACTCTAGTCAATTTAAATTAGTTGAAAACTTTTTTGTGACAATGCCTAAATTATCTCATACAATCAAGGTCAAAAATCCAAATACAAAAGTTGAAAGTGATGTTAAGATAGAGGGGCTGCAGAGTTTTTTCGGATAAGTATGGCACACGAGGATTTAGTGTCATACTATAAATTAAACTTTGCCATGATGCAACACCATAAATATAGCTTAACAGAGCTTGAAAATATGATTCCTTGGGAGAGAGAAATTTATGTCTCACTTTTACAACAACATGTTGAAGAGGAAAATCTAAAGGCACAACAAGAACAAAATGGATGAGGAACAAGGTTTAGTATCACCGATAGCAGGAGGAATTAGAGGTATTAGAAGAAGTGTATCTTCTAGTGTCTTTACTGGTCGTGCTGTTCCACCACCTCAACCAGATCCACAAACAACAAGTTTATTAAGTCAAAATTCACTTTCTCTTTCAAGCATATCAGGACAGTTAGCAACTATATCAGGACAAGTTGGTTCATTAAATAATTCTTTAGCTCTAGTACAAGAAAATCTAGCATTAAGTGATCAATTAGATAGACAAAGAGAGGCAGCAAAACAGAAGAGAGAAGCAATATTAGCAGAGCAAGGTTTGAGAGAGGGTAAAGAATCAACCCTTGAAAAAAAAGTTCAGTTTGCATTATTAACACCAGTTCGTCGTGTTGCAAACTTTGCAGGAGGTATTTTAAGTAGACTTACTAATTTCTTACTTATACTTGCAGGTGGATGGTTAGTCGAGCAAACATTACAATTTATTAGATTAAAATCAGAAGGTAACGTTGATGCGTTGAATAAATTAAAATTAAGAATAGTTTCAGACTTATTAATTGTAGGTACAGGTATAACTGTAATCGTGATGGCAGTTTCTAAAGCTGCTATGTTGTTAAAAGGTTTAGCAGCACTCGCATTTAGATTTGTAGTTGGAACTTTTATAAAAGCTCCATTTAAGATGTTGATGAATTTCATAAAAAATAATGTAAAGAATTTTAGTAAGTTACTATTACAACAATTTGGTAAAGCTGTAAGAAGTGCACCTAAAACCCTGCTTAACGTAGCGAAACAACCTTTATCAATTTTAGGAGGACTTGGTATTGGTGGATTTGGTATTAAAAAGATTGCTGAAGATATGAAAAAACCACCATCAACAGGCGGTGGTTTGAAAATTGGTAAGATACGACTAGGTAGAGCAAATTTACTCTTAAACACTATATTTGGAGCATTTGATTTTATTTCTCGCAGAAAGGATAATGATAATGATGGAAAACCTGACCAGACCATGGTACAAGCCACATCAGGTGTTGCGTCAAGTATAATTGGTAGTGGTCTTGGATTTGCAGGAGGCATGAAACTTGGTGCTCTTGCAGGAACATTTATTGGTGGTCCTATCGGAACGGTTATTGGTGGAATTCTAGGTGGTATACTTGGAATAGCTGGTTCGATGGTTCTAGGTGGGATGGCAGAAAGTGCGTCAGACAGATTGACAGGTGTTACAAAGAGTGAAGATGAAGGTGCTGGTGATGGTTCCAATGTTGAACCAGAAAATAAAGAGCAAGAAGTAGATATGTCAAATGCAGAATTAATTGATTCAAATTTATCATTTAATAAAGGAGAGAGTGTAACTCCAATCAAGAGCGATAAATCAGAGATTGCATCAAATTTAGAATTAACAGAGGGTTCACCAACTGTAATAAACATACCACTGAATCAAAACCAAGGTGTTTCAGCTTCATCAGGAGCTGGTTCATCAAAACAGGAATCACAACCAATACCAAATATACCATCATTTGACTTTGCAAATACTTCAATAGTGATGGCGGAAAGTATGTTTAATCTCACTGGAGATGCGTAATGTCAATAAAAGCGAGAAGAGACTCAGTACTAAAATCATCTTTAAGTCTTAATTCTATTAGAGACTCTGTTACTAACTTTGGAAAAGGTATAGGACAATCTATATCAACTGCAAATGAGATAGTAAAAAGTCAACGAAAAAGTAACGTTTTCAAGAGAAGTTTAATAGGTAATGATAATGAATATTTTAGAAAAAGGCAAGAAAATGTTAGAAGGAAGGATAGAGAGGATGAATTAGAATCATCGAGTGTAAAGGGTGTTGCTAAAAAACAAGGAAACGTAATATCAAGGAGCACAAAAGGATTTTTAGGAAGAATACTTGATTTTTTTGGTGTGGTTTTATTGGGTTGGTTTGTTAATACTTTACCCAATATTCTTAAAGGACTTCAAAAGTTAATTAGAATGATTCAAAATGTTGTAAGTGTTCTTACGGGATATATTGAAGGAGTGAAGGATTTTTTAGTTGGAATGGGTCAAGACATTCAAAATATATTTCAATCATTACCTAAGATTGATTTAAATCAACTAAAAACAGATGCTGATAAGGCATCAGAACAAGTAACTGGTGGATTGTTAAAAATAAGAAAAGAATTAAACTCCGCAGTTTATGATTTAAATCAACCACAAAACTTGGGATTGAATCCAAACGACCCAGAGGGATTAATAGATCTTGAGCCAGAGGAGGGGAAAGAGAATCAAGAAAATAAGTCAGGAGATAGTGCACCAGACCAAACACCTGCGACTGGTGGTACAGAAAATATACAACCTATGTCTTCAAACTTGAATTTATCAAAACCAGAAAATCAATCTGATGATATTGATAAGGTTGTTTCTAGAGAATTAAATTCTGATAAATTTTTCAATAAATTAAAATCAGATGAAGCTCAAAGTCAGGGAGAAACAATAGGAATGAAAAAGTTTGAGGAGCTAGAGGAGAAAGATGAAGGACAAGATCAAAAAATTATAGTAGATGGTATAAATGAAAGGTTAGATAGTTTAGTTGGAGGCAAAGCAAAAAGAGAGGCACAAAAACCTGAAATGAATGATGAACAATTAGTAAATAAAGGAAAGGAACAAATCAAGCAAGTAGCAGATAAAGCTAAAGATTTGAATCCTCTTAAATTAGCAGCAAATTTACTAAATCCATTTAAAAGAAAAAATAAAAATAATGCTGAAAATGTTGTACCAAACACAAAAAATAGAAGTTCATTAAAGAGAAATAGAAAAAGAAATCAAAACACCGTTGTGATTGTTGAGAAAGCAGTTGAAACTCCAAAAAATCAGTTAGCCTCGACAGGAGGAGGTGGTAGTGGTACAATGGGATTGAATAATATGAATACAAACGCTGAGAAAGATATTGTGAAAAAATATTCATCACTAGCACTTAAACAATAATGGCAGCAATTAATAAATCCATATATGAAAAATTCGTAATTGAATCTGCAGATGGTTCAAGAAGTGTTGACATATCATCAGGTGTGATTGCGTTTACTTATTTTGAAAATATATTTTCACCTACTCTTACTGCAAGGGCGATAGTGGTTAATACAGGTAATACTATAAAAGGTGAAAATGGTGAAATGCAGACTGTATTTAATGGATTACCCATTAGAGGTGGTGAAAGAGTTTTAATTAAAATTGCAGGGAACTCAAAAGTAAATAAAGATGGTTTGGATTTTTCAGATAGACCATCAAGATATTTTTACGTTGGGTCAGTGACGAATGTTTTGATTGATGAGGGTACTGAGTCTTTCACTCTTAACCTAGTTTCAAGAGAAACAATCACTAATGAGACTGTTAAAGTTGGAAAAAAATTTCCAACATCACAAAAAATATCTGATACTGTTGAAAATATCTTAAAAAAATATATTAAAACTGATAAAGAGATTATTGTTGATGAAACACAGAATCCATATGGATTTATTGGTAATATGAAAAAACCTTTTACGTTAATCACTTGGTTAGCATCAAAGTCAGTTCCATCTAAAGGTGCAGCAAAAGATTCATCAGCAGGTTTTTTATTTTATGAAAACAAATTTGGTTTTAATTTTAGATCAATAGATAATTTAATTGACGAAGATCCTTTTCCAAAAACTTATAAATTTACACCTGGCATAGTTAATTCAGAAGATCCTAATCGGGATTTTAAAATCTTAAGATACGGTATTAATCGAAATCAAGATTTAATTTCAAAACTTGAGAGAGGTGCATTTAGCAGTCAACGTTATTACATCAATCCCGTTTCATTCAAACCTTCAATATCTGTTTTTAAATCTACAGATTATATAAAACCTGAAGGTATGAGTAAGTTAGGGTCTAAACCAATAGACTTACCAAGGGTCGATGATAAAAGTGATGATAATCTAGGTGATCTTCCTACTAGAATTTTTGTAAGTATGTTAGATGTTGGTACGATTGAAGAAGATGCTGTAGATGAAGGTTGGAATTCATCTTCAAAAAGAAATGCAGATCCAGAAAAAATTCAAGCACAAAGTATGACAAGATATAATCAATTATTTACACAAGTTCTAGAAATTACAGTGCCATTTAATTGTAACTTATCAGCAGGTCATATTGTGAAGTGTGAATTTCCTCTGACTGGTGATACTAAAGTAAAAGAACCAGATCCTGAAACAAGTGGTCTATATATGATAAAGGAACTGGCTCATTTTTTTGATGCACAGGGGTCGTATTCAAAATTGAAATTAGTTAGAGATACTTTCGGGACAAAATGATAGAAAATAATTTTTTAAAAACAAACTTTTTAGGTAAAGACGGTTTCCGTTGGTGGATTGGTCAAGTCGCACCAGAAGAGGCACAAGGTAATCAAATTAATCAAGTTGGTGGTACTTGGGGTTGTAGAATGAAAGTTCGTATATTTGGATACCATCCTGCAGATATAACTGAACTTCCAGATAAAAGTTTACCTTGGGCACAGGTATTATTATCATCACAGGGTGGATCGGGTAAAGCAAATCGTGCAAGATCGATTCGTATTTCACCAGGTGATACTGTTATGGGTTTCTTTCTTGATGGTGATGACGCACAACTACCAGTTATTCTAGGAATTTTTGCAAATACTGGTCCTTATTATGCAAGTGATGAAGAATATAAATCACCATTTCAACCTTTTACTGGTTATACTAGTAAAATAAAACCAAACACTGAATTTATTTCAAAAAATGAAGGTGGCGATGATTCAAATAAGAGTCAGAAGTCACCAAGATTTTTAACAAAAGAAATAGTAAATGATTTAAAAGAGCAACAAGAAAAGGGAAAGGCACAGTTAGAACAACTTGTTAGTTCTGATGAGGTGTTGGCAAATGCCGAAGAAATTTCAGAGGAATTAAATCAGGTTCTAAGTTCAGGAGCAGTTCAAACAGGTTTAAAAAATACAGCAGAAAATGCTAAACCAATCGTTGAGAATTTAAAAAAACAATTTTCTACAATTGATACACAAGCTTTCAAAGGAATCGGACAAGAAATAATTTTAGGAAGTGGTGTGCAAGCAGCAGCTAACAATACAAAATCAACAAATAAAATTAAAGGTACACTAAAAAATAGCATAAGTGCTGTAAAAAACTCAGTTCCTAAAGACAAATTTAAAGAATTAGCGAGTGCATCTAAACAAATAGTTTCTGCATCAAAACCTATGATCAAGGATATGGTTAATACTACTTTTGATGAATTAGCACCGCAATTGAATGGAGGTTTGAATAAACTTTATAAAGATAAATTTGGTGAGATAATGGGTAAAACAGGTAATCTAGCTATTGCAAAAAAAGCAGCACAAGCTTCCCAAATAGCTATGGTGGGTCCCGTGCTTGCTATTCAAAATGCTATGCCTTGTGCTGTGAAAAATATCACTGATAAGTTGACAGGTGATGTTGCTAATTTACTTGCAGAGTTTACGAATAATGTTGATAATTTTACTGATTGTATTGGTGATCAATTCATAGGTGCATTATTTAATGATATGATTAAAGGAATTAATACTGAATTGGCAGATGTTATTGCAGGTGTAGCAAATATATTCCCAAGTGGTGATATAGAAGGAATATTAAGAGGTAAAGCAGAAGGATTACTTGGTATAGCGAGTATCTTTGATGATTGTGATATTCCAACGGCTGATTTAGGGGCAAAGACGAACAAATGGATTCTAGGAGCAGGTCCTGGTAATTTAAATCTAGAGAATATTGCAGGTAAAGTTTTGTCAATAGCAAACGCTGCTCAAGAACTAAAAGAAGCAGCAGCGAGTCCTGGTGGTGTTTTAGGTAATCTTGGTCTTTTTGATTTTATGAGACCAGATGTGAGCACACCAGGTTTCAGTAGCACCCTAAGTGATTGTTATACAGGTCCTCCACTAAATTGTTCAGGTATCAAAGTAAATATCTTTGGTGGTGGTGGACAAGGTGCACAAGTTAATCCAATATTAGGTGCTATAGTTAGTGATACGTTCGCAGTTCAAACTGCAAGTCTTATTGGTATGAAAGTAAAAAATGCTGGTTCTGGTTATCAATCTGCACCTTTCGTAGAAATTGAAGATACTTGTCGTAAAGGATATGGTGCAGTGGCTAGAGCAGTTATTGATTATGACCCATCTTCACCAACTTATCAACAACTTACTGATGTGTATGTTGTGAGTGCTGGTGAAAATTATCCTGTTATCGAACCAGAAGAAGGGGATGAAGGTCCATATACAGTTGACCACGTTGTTGTGGTGAGACCTGGTGAAAAATATAAACAGGAAGATAAAGTAGTTGATGATAAAGGAAATGAGTATACAAAGTTCATAGATGAACAAGGAAGAATATTAAATGTGATACCACCTAATCCAGAGACAAATAATTTAGAACCATATACTACTTTACCTGAGTTAGAGGTTATTACATCAACTGGTAGTGGTGCTTTGCTTAAAGCACAATTATTACCAAGACCAGAATATCAAGGTGAGGTCAAACAAGTTATTGATTGTATTTCACCTAGAAACGCTGACATTGTTGGATTTATAAATGGAGAACCATATTATGGTCCGTTTCATGTTATGTCAAATGGTGTTAAGATGACAGGTGTAAAACACTCTGGCAATGATATGATAATATATGATACACCTCAAGAAAGTAGGACATCAAGAGGTATGATGTCTATGTCTACTTCTTATACCACAGTTTCATCAGCACCAGTTCAAAATGTTTCCGACACCACTCCAACGAGTCAACCTGACACAAGTTCTCCTACAACAGCTCCTCAAATGGACATCCCAGACCAAACACCGACTCAACCATCATCTCAACCAACTTATACTCCTCCTCCTTCTAGTTCTCCTAGTGGTGGCGGGTCTTCGGGATCAGGTGGTGGATCGTCAGGTGGCGGTGGATATGGAGGAGGATACTAAATAAAATTATGACAACACCAGCAGAAAATCAAAATTGGCAGAAGAGACAATACGACTCTTTTGGTCCTCATTTTAGAATTGAAACAGCAAACCCTGAGTTAGGAACTGCAGGAAATATTGCATATAATTTGTATGGATATTCAGACTCAAAAGACGTAAGTAATTTGGGAATGATGGGTGATGGGCAATTTCAAATATTTGCAGATCAATGTATCACTATAGCAGGTGGTGCGAATGTTGATGGTGGAGGTTTATGTATTAACATTGTTGGAACAAGGGGTGATGTTGCAATATCTGCAGAGGGAGAAGGGGATATAAGAATTAAAGGTAGAAATATATTTTTAGATGCTGAAGAAAATATTGAGTTAACCACAGGTGGTAAGGTTGATATTGATTCAGCTGAATTAATTGCTACAACACAGAACACCACTAGAATTAATGCAAGAAAAACTAGAGTAAGTGGTAATAATATTGATATAGGTGGAAAAACAAATATCACTTTAATTACATCCAAAGGTGCAATCAAAGTAAAAAAAATTGTAGCAAGAGATGTAAACTGGGCAACACAAGTCTTTGCTGGAACTGCTGTTCCTAGTAGTGCACTCAATTCAATATAATGACATATTTTAAAACGGGTGGAGTTCCTAATCCAGATTATGATTCTGAAGATATAAATTATATTCAACAAAAAACAGAATTTACTGAAGATGTTTTTGTATATGGAAATTTATACGCAGCTTTAGGTGGTGACGTACAAACATTCAGCACAGGTGGTGTTGAGAGAATGCGTATCACAAAAGAGGGTGATATTATTTTTACGAGTAACAGTGTTAGCATTTCTGGTATAACAACAATAGCTACTTTAAATGTTGATGGTAATACTAATTTGTCAGGAATTACAACTGGTACATTTGTTGGTGATGGTTCTGGATTGACAGGTGTTATTGGAGTTGGTCAGGGTATAGAAGTTCAAGATAATTCATCAGTGGTAGGAACCGCAGGAACCGTAAATTTTGATACTAATTTAGATGTTGTTTCTTTCTCTGGAGGTGCGGTCACAGTTCGTGGTTCTCAAAATTTTGCAGGTGTTGTAACTGCTACAACATTTAAGGGTGCAATAGAAGCAACTTCTGCATCATTCTCAAGTGACATTGATGCGAATGGAGACTTAGATGTAGATGGTCATACTAATCTTGATAATGTAAACATCGTTGGTGTAACTACTATCGGAGTAAATAATTTTCCTTATACTCCAGTTACTAGTAATTGGGCTACGTCTAGTGCAATAAATTTAGTTGGAAATCATGCTGGAGGAATAGCATTTAACGATAATGGAAATGATGGATTTGTTCTATATCTAGACGGTAATGGAGCAAACTTTCATCTTAAAAATGGTTCAGTTGGTGGTGCAATTAAACAATCAATAAGATGTGTGAAAGACAATGATGTTGAGCTATATTTTAATGGTAATGAAAAATTATCCACAACAAATGATGGTGTTAGAATTTATGGTGGTCTACAAGATAAAGATGGACAACTTGGTAATTCTGGACAAGTACTATCATCAACAGGATCACAACTAAATTGGATCGATATTGCAACAAGTTCCAATTTAGTAGCCCAAGCTAGACATGCTATTGATACTAGTACAAGCACTCAATTTAACCCTGTGGGTTATGTTGATAAACTTACTTTAACAGTAAGTGGTGTACAATCAACGTCAAAAATTCTATTATTTTTTCGTATGACACTTCAACATAGTGGAAGTGGTACTACTCTAGGACAAGTAACTGGTCCTTCTTTGTTTGGTGGAGATACTCAATTTTCAGTCGCTTCTAATCCTGGTTCGCAAACTTTTTCGGGTGTTCTATTTGATGCCTCCAGCTCTACCACTAGAGAATTTAAAATTCAGTATGCTGATAATGGAGGTGTCTCATCAGCTATTTTGAATACTGAATTATTTGCAACTGAAATTAAAGTATCGTAGCAATTGACTATTTTTATACATATGCTATAATAAGAAAAAACTATTTTCATATGGAAGATTTTGTATACGAAGTTATTGTAGACATCTGTGCTAAAACCTTCAAACTTAAGAGTAGTGATGGAAATAATAAGATAATTGCGTGTGAAGATTCTGATGAGTTTATTAGAGTTTTACAAGTATGTGACCAAATGCTTGAACAACATATGATTAAATATGCAGAATTGACATTAACCACAGATAAATAAATGAAATACAAGATAACCACCAACTTCTGTTGGTTTCGTGGCGGTAGTATGATCGTTAAGATGTATTTCATAAATGGTATGCCATTTACATTTGATGAATTGCCAGAGGGACATTTAAGAGATCAAGACCTAATTAAAGAAGCAGATAAGCATCGTACATACAACGATGATGAGATGTATCAATATTATGGATACCTTGTAGAAGAAGAATTACACCCGTGTTTGTTCCCAGTCGATTTAGAGAACCCAGAAGAATTGCCAGATGATATCTCAATTCATATAGACACGGAGGAGTAACCAGCTAAATAAACCTAGTATGTACGGTCTATTGATCTCATTTATTGTAGTTAAAAAAGATGCCTCTTAATAAGTTAGAGAATTTTATAAAGAATACTGAGGGTCGTGTTCTTTATGTAAATCCAAATGATCTTGATTCCACTGATGGTATAGAGAATCAAGGTAATTCATTAACCAAACCCTTCAAAACGATTCAAAGAGCACTGATAGAGGCTGCTAGATTCTCATATCTTCGTGGAAATGATAATGACTTAGTAGAAAGAACAACAATACTCATATTTCCTGGTGATCATATAATAGACAATAGACCTGGTTTTGGAATTAGAAATGAGTCAGGTATCGCAAAAGCAATAAGTCCAAGTGGTTCAGCATCAGGTGCACAAAATACTTTAACTCTAACATTAAATTCTAACTTTGATTTAACACAAGAAGATAATATACTCTACAAATTTAATAGTGTTCACGGTGGTATTGTCGTGCCTAGAGGTACTTCAATCGTTGGACTTGATTTAAGAAAGACTAGAATCAGACCATTATATGTTCCAAACCCAACTGATGATAATGCACCATCAACTGCTATTTTTAGAATTACTGGTGCTTGTTATTTCTGGCAGTTCACATTCTTTGATGGTGATGAAGCAGGGTTAGTATATACAGACCCATCTGACTTTAGTGCTAATAATCAATCAAAACCAACATTCTCACATCATAAGATTACTGCTTTTGAATATGCAGATGGTGTTAATACACTTGATAATTTTAGTGACTTAACAGATTTAGACATATACTATAGTAAGTTAACTAATGCATTTAACAGAGCATCTAATCGTGAGATAGATCAAAAGTATCCGTCAGCACCAAAAGGATTTTCACCTCAGAGACCTGAATTTGAAATAGTTGGTGCGTTCGCTACCGATCCTCTAAACATATCTAACATTGAGTCAGGTGACGGAGCAACACCTGGTCAAGTCGTCACAGTGACCACTGTTGTTGACCATAACTTAACAGGTGGAACACCTATTAAGGTTCGTGGGATAAACGTAGCAGACTACAATATCTCTACAAAAGTATCAAATGTAATTGATGCGACTAGATTTCAATATTCGTTACCATTTGTTAGACCAAACTTACCAGCGGGTTCTGCTGGAGGTTTGAGTTCTGCTAACGGGCAAGTATTAGTTGAAACTGATACAGTAACGGGTGCTTCTCCATATATCTTTAACTGCTCAATGCGTTCTGTATATGGTATGCAAGGTTTACATGCAGATGGTGCAAAGGCGACTGGTTTTAGATCTATGGTGACTGCACAGTTCACTGCTGTTTCACTACAAAAAGATGATAGAGCTTTTGTTAAGTATGATAAAACAAATAGAAGATATAGTGGTATCGCTTTCTCAAAACAGACAGGTGCATTACTATCCTCTGAATCATCTTCAACTAATCCACAAACTGTATTCCATTTAGACCAAGAGGCAAATTATAGAAAAGGTTTTAGAACTACACATATTAAGGTATCAAATGATGCAGTTGTACAGATTGTATCAGTCTTTGCGATTGGTTTTCACGCTCACTTTGAAATGATAAATGGTGCTGACGCATCTATCACAAACTCAAACTCTAACTTTGGTACATTCTCACTACTCGCAGAGGGATTTAAAAAAGAAGCATTTGCAAAAGATAACAAAGGATTTATTACATCTGTAATTACTCCTCGTTCAGTTGTAAACGATGAACAACAGATAGAATTTTTACAAATTGATGTCTCAGAGACAACATCAACTAAGTTATTTCTATTTGCACAACCAACTTTAAGTTTGCCACCTGCTCACATTGCACAGGGTTTCCGTATTGGTGCAAGGTTTGATGAAAAATTATATATCGACAACAGTGGCAGTACATTTCAAGCAACAGTTGTGATGCCAAATGGTGCTACAGGCACATCTAATGTTGGTGAGAAAAATTATGAAGCAATACACTCAGATGCAAGTGCATCAACCAAATCAGTATTTACAATTAACGCAGGTCACGAATTAGCAAATGGAGAATCAATAAGAATAATCGCAGACAATGGTGATTTACCCGAAAATATTGACCCACATACAGTATACTTTGCAATCACAAGCACACAAGATTCAGATCTTGCTGCAAATCAAATTCGTATTGCATCATCAAAAACAAACGCAGATTTAGCGATTCCAGTTTTTGTTGCAACAGTTGCAAGTGTCACTGATAAATTCAGAATTGTAAGTAGAGTATCAGATAAGAAACCAAATGATGCTGGACACCCAATACAATATGATACAAGTGCTGGTCAGTGGTTTGTCCACACTAGTGCCACAGGTAATACAATTCATAATGGGTCATCTATATACGCTAACGCAACCGATGATGATATTACATATGTTTTAAGAAAAGATGATGATAGAAGTCTAGATGAGAAAATATACAAACTAAGATATGTTATCCCTAAAGAACTTGTTAATGGAAGAGATCCAACAGATGGATTTGTATTACAAGACTCAAGTTCAACTAATGTTTTAGCTAATACAGACTTCAGTAAAACTACAATCACTGCAAATGATTATGGTTTTGATAGAAACACAAGATTTATTTCACAAGCTAGTTTTGATAGCACTGAACAGTTAGCAAAAATACGTTCAGATAAACCACACAATTTAGGTGTTGGTGATCAAATAGTCGTTACAAATGTTCAGAGTTCGACAAACTCACTTGGACTTGACAATAAGGGATACAATGGAACATTTATTGTTGATCAAATAGTAAATGATAAAGAATTTAGATATTCTCCAACAGATACATCTGGTGTAACTCACACGACTGGTACATTTACAAATAATACTCAAACTCGTTCAACTTTACTCCCACGATTTGATAGAAATAATAATAGTGGTAATTTCTTTGTATATAGAACAGAAACAATAACCCCTTATATACAGGGAGTTCAAGATGGTGTACATCATTTATTTGTATTGAATAGTAATAATGCGATGGATGAACCATCAAATGAATTTGCTGATAAAAAATACAATCAAAACATTGTTAACTTATTCCCAGAATATGACCGTGATAATGTAAATGCTAATCCACCTGCAGCAGTATCTTATGCTAAGAGATTTCCAATAGGTGATGTAGTAACTAACGATTTAAAAAAGAGCGTCACCAGAGAAACTACAAACCAGTTCTTAAAGAATTTTGATGGTTCTATTGGTATTACATCTGTTGTAAACAACAGTACAAACGCTGTAATTAATTTAGATAAGGAACACAGTTTTCAATCACTTAAATTCCATAACACATTGAATGGTGGTTCAGGGCACACTGATGGAACATATTATAATGTAAGACTTTTAAATTCAAATGCTACTCCTGCAACTGCACCTTGGGATGGTGCGACTGCAAAAGTTGTTGTATCAAGTAATGCTGTTACCTCAGTTGAAATTACTGATGGTGGTTCTGCATATACAAATGGTGAGACCTTATTTTTTGATTCACAATCTGTAGCACTTGGTGGTATTGGTGGTTCACCAAACGCTAGTTTAACTATTGCTACTGCTGGTATATCATCAGCTACTGGACATTATATTCAAGTTACTGGTATCACAACTGGAACAGATTCTTACCATCGTATCTCAAGTATTAATAGCACAAAACAAATTACTGTTGCTAAGTCTGCTGCTGATACTTTATTAGATGGTCAACAGATTCATGATATGGGTCCTTGGGTTGCAGTTGGGTCTGCTACCACAACCGCTGGTATCACATCATTTACCACTCCTGTAGACCACGGACTTGCAGTTGGTAATAAATTTAGAATTTTAAACAGCAGTGATGTAAATCTTGGAGATTTTGTTGTCACATCAGTAATTGGTATTACAACTTTCTCTGCTAAGACAACAAGTTCACTTACAGATGCAAAATATATCTGAAGCATGGTTTATCAGATAATGAATCAATTTCAGGAGTTGCTGGTGAGAATATAGATGTAAGAGGATTTAATATATTTGACCACGAAACATTAATTCTTAATGAAGCAGTAGGAACTGGTGATGCTGCATTTAAAGTAAAACTTCCTGATGGGAGTACAACTGCGACATCAATTGTTAATCGTTTCCCATTAGGTTCATATATTCAGATTGGTGGTGAGATTATGCGTATCGCATCAAGCTCGCTTTCTGGTGGAGGAGGAGATGAAATAACTGTAATTCGTGGTTCACTTGGTACTAATACAGAGACTCATCTAATAAACTCTAGAATTAAGAAAGTTAAACCATTACCAATTGAACTTCGTAGACCTTCAATATTAAGGTCATCAGGACACACGTTTGAATATGTTGGATTTGGTCCAGGTAACTATTCAACTGCTTTACCACAGTTACAAAATAGATCGCTTACTGAGAGAGAAGAGTTCCTAAATCAAGCACAAGAAACATCTTGCGGTAACGTTGTTTATACTGGTATGAATGATAAGGGTGACTTCTATATTGGAAACACCAAGATTGCATCTGCTAGTGGACAACAAACCACATTTGATAT